>R22__coassemble_587_pt1 | contig 22864 bp, 18 predicted proteins | sample R22__metabat2_low_PE_056 | metagenome-assembled genome bin R22 | reverse complement strand
TATTTAACTCCATAATTATAATTTTTTAAGCCAGTCCCGGAAGATTAAATCTGTTATTTGTTTCTTATTCCCGTTATCCGATATATAATTTCCTTTTTTTAATGCGATGGCAGCGGTTTGCGATGAACTGGCTCCGCCTAACCCATACTTTTGAAGGAATGCCTGCGAAGTTACCATTGCCCCTTCCTTGTCTTCTCTGGCTATAGCCAACAACAGTTGTTTTTGTTTCGACGAGAAACGGGAAAACAGTTCTTGATAGGAAAACGCCTGTTGGGCTATGATGGCTTCGTATATGCTATCAAAAGCTTCTATAGATATGGTTCCCCCCTTATCTGTCTGTGCATAAGCCTCATTCATCATCAACTGATTGTACCAGGTGACGCCATCAAAATAATCGTAGCATTTCTCAATTAACGCCTCCTCGATATCTCTTTCACCAGAATGGAACATTTTCAATGCAAAATCCTTATACACATCCCGGTCGATCACATTTATAGTCATCATTACTGCACTATTGTAAAATGGTTTGTCTGGTGATTTAAAAATATTGTTCATCGAATGCCCAATGCTCCCAGTGAAAAGAAATACGATGTTCTTGCACTTTTGAAATGCTGTTCGAAGGTATGCCTCCGCATTCTTTTCCTGGAAATCACGTATTTTCTGAAACTCATCAATTGCAACTATAGAGGGTTTCTTCATGCCGTCAATTATAGATAATATCTCTTCCAGAGTTTTCTCGGGTTGGAAAATGTCCCCCATCCCTATCGAAAGGGAGTACGTTGATGTTAACTCGTTGTATGCGATTTTTGGTTGAACAGATTTGAGCCCTCTTAAAATTTTGTCTTGTATGCCTGGTGCCTTGGAATTGGAGAATACCTCTTTTGCAAACAAGGAAGTCATTTCCTTAAGACTTCCGGCCGGGTAAATATCCACAAGAAAAGTGTTAAAGGCGTTTTTTATCTCATCTTGTTCGAAGCAATGGCGAATAAGCCCGGTTTTGCCCAAACGTCGCTTTGCGAATAGTGCAACATTCCTTCCGTTCAGAATGTGCTTACATAGTTGTGTGGTCTCGTTTTCCCTGTCGCAGAAATACTGTTTAGGGACAAAAGGAGTGAGAATAAACGGATTACGAGTATTTTTCATAATAATACGCTATTTAACGTTATGCAAATTTACATAATTATTTAAAATCTTCAAAACCACAACTAAAAAAGGCAATACAAATAATCAAAAAAAAAGTTATCTTTGACTGATATACCGTCTGATAAGAACCAAATGCTGATACAGCGTCTTATACTTAAGCGCGCCGCCAAAGCCTGGCGGAAGGCTTCCGGTGCCGCTGTTCCCACCATCTGCGTGGGCAATATCACCGTGGGCGGCACCGGAAAGACCCCGCATACGGAGATGATACTGCGCCTGCTGCAGGACAGCGACCGTTGGGAGAACACTGATTTGGCGGTGCTCTCGCGCGGCTACAAACGCAAGAGCAAAGGGTTCCAGCTGGTGCAGACGGACAGCACCGCCGCATTTAGCGGGGATGAACCCCTGCAGATCAAGCGCAAGTTCCCGGCCGTCACGGTTGCGGTGGACAAGAACCGGGTGGAAGGATGCGCCAGGCTGGTTGAGGCCGGAGCCGGCATCATCGTCTTGGATGACGCATTTCAGTACAAGAAACTTCACGCCAGCCTGAACATGGTGCTGGTAGATTGGAAACGTCCCATCTTCGAGGATAAACTTCTCCCTTTTGGCCGGCTCCGCGACCTTCCTTCCCGCATACACGACGCCGACCTGGTGATAGTGACCAAATGCCCCCACGAACTTGATCCGGGAGACAGGAATGAATGGAGGGAGAAGTTGCAACTCGCTGCTGACAAACCCTTGTATTTCACCACTTTGGATTACGATGTCCCGGTTCCTGTTTTCCCTGAGGAGGCAGATATGCGCTATACCTATTCCAAGACCGCTATCCTGTTTACCGGCATTGCGGACGATAGCCAGTTGAAGGCACATTTGAGCGATACATACAAGATAGTCGAGGTGCTCAAGTTCCCCGACCATCACGCCTACTCTAAGGCGGATATGTGGCAGATTGCCGCAGCGGTGCGCAAATATCCCACAGCCGCACTCCTGACAACAGAAAAGGACGCTGCCCGCGTGCTCGACTGCAAGAAGATAGATGATATCCTCCGGGGGCGCTTGTTTGCCGTGCCGGTCAAAGTTGCCTTCGTGGAAGAAGCAGACAAGGAATCTTTGGATGAAAAACTGGTGAACCTCGTATAAGATATGCTCCGATGAAGAAGATTGTATTCTTGTTACTCCTACTGAACGTATGTTTGGCTTGTGATAGAAAAAAATACGATATCTATCTCCTTATTGGACAGTCGAATATGGCCGGGCGGGGAGAAGTGTTGCCGGAAGATTTCACCCCGATCACGGGAGTTTATCTGCTGAATTCCAACGGAGACATAGTGCAAGCAAGTGCACCGCTGAACCAGTACTCCACCATCCGCAAGAAAATGTCCATGCAGGGTTACAGCCTCGGTCTTTCCTTCGCAGAGACCATGCGTTGCCATAACGGTCGTCCGGTGCTGCTGGTTGTGAACGCTCGTGGTGGATCTCGTCTGGAGCAGTGGGAAAAGGGCAGCGGCGGATATCTTTTCAGCAAAAATGACGGGGACGATGAAGCCCTCTGGGGAACTGAGATGCCATCTTTTTACGATGAAGCTATCCGCCGGACCTTGCAGGCATGTAAATACGGAAAACTAAAGGCGATTCTATGGCATCAGGGTGAGAGTGATTACATCCCAGGCAGGGCGGAGACCTACACAGAACGCTTCTCCGGATTTGTTGCAAACCTGCGCTCAGCCCTTGGGAGTGTGCCCATAGTTGTCGGGGAAGTCAACTACGCCTACAAAGGTGCATCAATAATCAACCCCATACTTCGGCTGACTGCGGAGCAAATCCCGGACTGCATCTGTGTGAGTGCAGAAGGGTGCCCTGCGAAAGCCGATAGCACACATTTCAACCGCGCAGGCTGCATCTTGCTTGGTCAGCGCTATGCCGAAGCCCTGTATTGATAAGTCCAGAATATGAAAACAATCCGCATATTCCTGATTTCAGCTGCTATCCTGTCAGTTTCCGTGCCGTTGCATGCAGCCACCGCTTCAAAAAAAAACGTTAAAGCGAATAAAATCTACCACAAAGGCTGGATAGACTTCAACAAGAACGGCATCAAGGATGTTTATGAGGATCCGCGGGCTCCGCTGGATGCCCGCATCGAAGACCTTTTGGGGCAGATGACGCTTGAAGAGAAGACCTGCCAGATGGCGACTCTTTACGGCTACCGCCGGGTGCTGCAGGACCAACTGCCCACCCCGGAGTGGAAAAACAAAATATGGAAAGACGGCATCGGTGCCATCGACGAGCACCTTAACTCTTTTGTTGGATGGGGAACACCACCCAGCACGGAAAGCCCCTATATCTGGCCGGCATCCAAACACGGCTGGGCTCTGAACGAGGTACAGCGTTTCTTTGTCGAGGAAACCCGCCTCGGCATCCCCACCGACTTCACCAACGAGGGAATACGCGGGGTGGAATCCTACAAAGCTACCAATTTCCCCACTCAGCTGGGACTGGGACACACGTGGGACCGCAATCTTATCCGGCAGGTGGGATACATTACTGGCCGGGAAGGACGGCTGATGGGCTACACAAATGTGTATGCCCCTATTCTCGATGTCGGACGCGACCAGCGCTGGGGCCGCTACGAAGAGATTTACGGCGAAGATCCCTATCTGGTTGCCGAGCTTGGCATCCAGATGGTGCGCGGCCTCCAGACCGACTACCAGGTGGCCTCTACGGCCAAACATTATGCCATCTATTCCAACGGCAAAGGCGCCCGCGAAGGAATGGCCAGGTGCGACCCCCACGAAACCCCGCATGAAGTGGAAAACATTCACATGTATCCCTGGAAAGAGGTGATCCGTCGGGGCGGGCTGCTGGGTGCCATGAGCTCCTACAACGATTACGACGGCGAGCCAATTCAGGGCAGCAAATACTGGCTCTACGATCGCTTACGCGGGGATTTCGGCTTCCGCGGATATGTGGTATCCGACTCCGATGCTGTGGAATATCTTCACCTCAAGCATCACACATCCGCCGATATGAAGGAGTCGGTGCGTCAGAGCGTTGAGGCGGGCCTGAACATACGCTGCACCTTCCGCAGCCCGGACAGTTACATCCTTCCCATCCGTGAACTCGTGAACGAAGGCGCGCTGTCCATCGAGACCGTGGACGAGCGCGTGCGTGACATACTACGCGTAAAGTTTATGGTAGGCCTGTTTGATCATCCCTACACCAGCGAGGCGGATATGAAGGAGGCCGACAGGGTAGTGAACGGGACGGAAAACAACGAGGTGGCTCTGCGCGCTTCCCTGGAGTCGCTGGTGTTGCTCAAAAACGACGGTCTGCTGCCGTTGGATGTCGGGAAACTCCATAAAGTTGCCGTGCTTGGTCCGAATGCTAATGAAGATGGCTACGCCCATGTGCACTACGGCCCGCAGGCCACCGAATCCGTGACTGTTTATGAGGGGCTGCGCAAAGCCCTCGAGGGTAAGGCGGAAGTGGTTTATGCGAAGGGCTGTGACCATGTGGATTCGCAGTGGCCGGATTCTGAAATATATGGATATGTGCCCACAGATGAGGAATCTGCCGGAATCGCCGAGGCTGTCCGTACTGCCAGGGATACCGATGTGGCGGTGGTCGTGGTTGGGGGCAATCTTCGTACTTGCGGAGAGAACCGTTCCCGCACCAGCCTCGACCTTCCTCCCGTGCAGGAACTCCTGCTCAAGGAAGTGCACAAGGCAGGGATACCGCTTGTCGTGGTAATGATAAACGGCCGGCCCCTCAGCGTGAACTGGGCCGACCGCAACGCGAACGCCATCCTCGAAGCCTGGTATCCCGGAGCTCACGGGGGAACCGCCGTTGCTCAGGTGCTGCTGGGCGAATACAATCCAGGCGGCAAACTTACCGTCACCTTCCCTCGAACCGTCGGGCAGATTCCGTTCAATTTCCCCTTTAAGCCCAATTCTCAGGTGGACGGATATGTCGGGGTTGGACCGGAAGGCAAGAAAACTCGTGCTGCAGGGGCTCTGTACGACTTTGGCTACGGGCTCAGTTATACGACATTCGAATATTCCGACATGCAACTGTCGTCATCCCGCATAATGCCGGGCGACAGCCTCACAGTGTCCTGCGTAATCAAGAACACCGGTTCCCGCAAGGGAGATGAGATTGCCCAGTTATATATCCATGACCTTGTGAGTTCCATTACGGTTTACGACAGGATGCTTCGTGGATTCGAGCGGATTACCCTGGAGCCTGGAGAAAGCAGGAAAGTGGAGTTTAAACTCGGCCCGGAAGACTTTACCATGCTCGACAGGAATCTTAAGCCGGTAATCGAGCCGGGGCTCTTTGAAATTTACATCGGGGCTTCTTCCGTGGACCTCAGACTGGGGGACATGCTTACCATGCAGGACCCTGCCGATCCGCTCAAGACGTTCAGCACGGGTAATGCCGCTCTTGTCGGAGTGCTCCCCATAACGCTTAACGCAGGTGAGGAGGTAACCTTCAGCCTTAAACCGGACGTGGCTTTCAAGAAGTTCGATTTGCAGTGGAGGATGGATACCAATTGCAAATACAAGGTGCAGCTGAACCTCGGCGGAGGCCAGTTCCAGACTCTGTTGGAGATGAGCGCAACCGGCGGTTCACAGAAACCACGTTTCAGCGGAGACTATAAAGCCAGCGACCTCCGGATCCTGGTGACCGAAGGCCGCGGTACGATTACAGACTTTGACTGTCTGGCGCTGTAGAGCCTCTACACTGTAAGTATTTCCTTTTCCTTGGCGGCTACAATCTCGTCGACGTTCTTCACGAACTTGTCGGTGACTTTCTGCACCTCGCCTTCGCCTTCCTTCTCGGTATCCTCGCTCATGCCCTCGTTCTTCTGGGCCTTCTTGAGGAGTTCCATTGCATCGCGGCGGGCATTGCGCACCACTACCTTGGCCTGCTCGCCGGCAGCCTTGGCCTTCTTGACGAGGTCCTTGCGGCGCTCTTCGGTGAGGGCGGGCACCACGCAGCGGATTATCTCCCCGTTGTTCTGGGGGGTGAATCCGAGGTTGGCGTCGAGGATGGCCTTCTCGATTACGGGGATCATGTTGCGCTCCCAGGGCTGGATGGCCAGAGTGCGGGCGTCAGGAGTGGTGACGGATGCAACCTGCATCATCGGGGTGGGGGTGCCGTAATAGCTGACAGTCACGCCGTTGAAGATGGCGGGGCTGGCCTTGCCTACACGGTAGGTCTTGAGGTCTTCCTCAAGGAAGAGAACGGCTTCCTGCATTTTTTCTTCTGCGCCGTTCAGGATTTCTTTTGCTCTGTCGGTTAACATATCTTTTGTTGTTTTATTCAGTTAGATTCCTTCGCTTCGCTCGGAATGACAGTTTTGCATGAGTTATGCATGAGTTATGCATGAGTTATGCATGCACTACAGTGCCGATCTTTTCGCCCTGGAGCACCCGGAGCAGGCCGCCGGGGGCGTTGATGTCGAACACCACGATGGGCACAGGACCCTGCTCGCAAAGGGCGAAAGCGGTCTGGTCCATCACTTTCAAATGGCGTACCAGAGCCTCCTGGAAGGTGAGTTCATCGTACTTGACTGCGGTGGGATCCTTTTCGGGATCGGCGGTGTAGACGCCGTCTACGCGAGTGCCTTTCAGCACTGCGTCCGCGTTGATTTCGAGGGCGCGGAGGGCCGCTCCTGAGTCGGTGGAGAAGAAAGGATTGCCGGTGCCGCCGGAGATGAGGGCGACTCCACCGTTCTCCATCACCTTCACCGCGTTGTCGCGGGTGTAGAGCTGCGCGAGGGGAGCCATGTTGGTTGCGGTAAACACTTCTGCCTCAATACCTTCCGTGCGCAGGGCGCAGGAGAGGGCGAGGGAGTTGATCACCGTGGCGAGCATGCCCATGCGGTCCCCGGTCACGCGGTCGTAGCCTTTACCCATGCCCTGGATGCCGCGGAAGATGTTGCCTCCGCCGTTCACTATGGCTATCTGGTACCCGGCTCTGACGGCCGTGGCTATCTCTTTTGCGAATTTGCTCAGGCTTGCTTCGTCGAGGCCTTTGCCGGCAGGGCCGCCGAGGCTCTCGCCGCTGAGTTTAAGGAGAACTCTTTTGTACATTAGCTTTATTGTTTGTTTGCGGGAAACAAAAATATCGGAAAATTCGCAAACTTGCAAGAAATGCAGTATATTTGCAGACCAAATAATACCAAATCAGATGTTTATTTTCAATTCATCCATCGGAAAGAAATTCATACAGTCCATCAGCGGCGCTTTCCTCATCCTGTTCCTGCTCCTGCACGGCACCATCAACTTCTTCTCGGTGATCGATACTTTCACCGGCAAGTTCGGAGCCCCAGACGGGCTTTTCCAACTGGGATGCGATTTCATGGCACTGCCCATCGTGACCATCATGGTCCCGGTGCTCGTCCTGGGATTCGTGGTTCATATAGGATACGGTTGCTGGCTCACCTGGCAGAATATGAAGGCCCGCGGAGGTGTCAAGCGCTATGAAGTTGCCAGCAAGGCCGCCACCGACAGCTGGAGCGCACGCAACATGTTTGTGCTCGGAATTATCATCCTCGGTGCCCTCGGGCTCCATCTTACGGACTTCTGGGCCCACATGCAGCTTCAGGAGTTCATGGGCAACGAAGCCGAGAATCCCTATACGCTCCTCACCACGACCTTCGGACCCTGGTGGCTGACCGCCCTGTACCTGCTTTGGTTCGTGGCCATCTGGTTCCACCTCTGCCACGGATTCTGGAGTATGTTCCAGACTATCGGCTGGAGCGGACAGAAGTGGATGAAACGCCTTAAGGTCATCGGAATCATCGTCGCGACTATCATCTTCCTCATCTTCGCAGCGGTTGCCGTGAACGCATTCATACAGGCTAATTTCCTGATGGCGTAGGCGGTATTTTGATTTTATCAAATATTTTTCTAACTTTGCGGCCCCTTATTTTTAAGGGATCGCAATTTTTTAAAGTATAACTATTAAAGATCAAGACAGTGGACACACTAAGTTACAAGACAGTCTCGCTTAACAAAGCAACTGTAGACAAGCAGTGGGTTGTCATTGACGCGACGGATCTCGCACTTGGTCGTCTTGCATCCAGGGTAGCTCTTGTCCTCCGCGGAAAGACCAAGCCCGGCTTCACTCCCAACGTGGACTGCGGTGACAATGTCATCGTCGTCAACGCCGAGAAAGTCGCCCTCACCGGCAAGAAGATGACCGACCGCGTTTACACCCGTTACACGGGCTATCCGGGCGGACAGCGCTTCACCACTCCCAAGGAGATCCTCGCAAAGAGGCCCGAGGAGCTTGTGAGGAGAGCAGTAAAGGGTATGCTCCCCAAGACCCGTCTTGGCGACAAGATTCTCCACAACCTGCACGTTTATGCAGGTCCCGAGCATCCTCACCAGGCACAGAACCCTAAAACAATCAAGTTGAACGAAATCTAAAAGTCGCAAATGGAACAGACACACGCCCTTGGAAGACGTAAAGCAGCTGTAGCTCGCGTTTATCTGGCAGCAGGTGCTGGCAACGTAACCATCAACGACCGTCCCGTGGAGAATTTCTTCCCCCAGGAGGATCTGCGTTACATTGTCAACCAGCCGTTTGCAGTGACCGAAACCGAAGGCAAGTTCGACGTTAAGGTTAACGTCGTCGGCGGTGGCACCAAAGGCCAGGCCGAAGCCATCCGTCTCGGTATTGCACGCGCCCTCTGCGAGATCGACAAGGAAGCATATCGTCCGGCTCTTAAGGCAGCAGGTTTCCTCACCCGCGATGCTCGCGAGGTAGAGCGCAAGAAACCCGGCCAGCCCGGAGCACGTCGCCGCTTCCAGTTCAGCAAGCGTTAATATTATCGCTGTTTTACTTTCGCACAGATGCTGTTTAAACCCTCCCGAGGATAGTTGCAGCACTGCGGAAAAGGCCGGGGACCGGCAAGGCCGCTACCCTGTCCTTGAAGAAAAGAGGCCCGCACAGCGGGAAAAACAAAACAAAAAAGAAACAAAACAAAATGTCACGTACAAATTTCCAAGAACTGCTTGATGCAGGCGTTCACTTCGGACATCTCGCCCGCAAGTGGAACCCTAAAATGGCTCCGTACATCTTCGACCAGAAGAACGGCATCCATATCATCGACCTGCACAAGACCGTCGTCAAGATAGACGAGGCGGCAGAGGAGATGAAGATCCTGGCCAAGAGCGGCCGCAAGATCCTCTTCGTTGCCACCAAGAAACAGGCCAAGGATATCGTATCCGAGAAGGCCGCAGCCGTCGGCATGCCCTATGTAACCGAGCGTTGGGCCGGCGGTATGCTCACCAACTTCCCCACCATCCGCAAAGCCGTCAAGAAGATGAGCACCATCGACAAGATGAAAGAGGATGGCACCTTCGAGAAGCTCGCAAAGCGTGAGCGTCTCCAGATCGACCGCCAGCGCGCTAAGCTCGAGATCAACCTCGGCTCCATCCGCGACATGAGCCGCCTCCCCGCCGCTCTCTTCGTGGTCGACATCCAGAAAGAGGCCAACGCCGTCAAGGAAGCCAATCGTCTGAATATCCCGGTATTCGCAATGGTTGATACTTGTTGCGATCCCACCCCCGTTGATTATGTGATTCCGGCGAACGACGATGCAGCAAAGAGCGTGGAATGCGTTCTCACCGCCCTTTGCGCAGCTATCCAGGAAGGTCTCGACGAGCGCAAGCTCGAAAAGGACAAGGAAGTTGAGGCAGCTCCCGCAGAGGAAGCCGCAGCTCCCAAGGCCGAAAAGACCCTGCGCAGTCGCCGCACCAAGAAGGCTGAGGCCGCTCCCGCAGAAGAGGCAGCTGCTCCTGCAGCAGAGCCCGTTGCAGAGCCCGCCGCTGAGGCCGCCCCTGCAGCAGAACCCGAAGTTGAACAGAAGTAAACACCAGAAGTTATGGCAAACATTACCGCAGCAGACGTAATGAAATTACGTAAGATGACCTCCGCCGGCATGATGGATTGCAAGAAGGCTCTCGAAGAGGCTGAAGGCGATTTCCAGAAGGCTGCCGACATCATCCGTGAAAAGGGTAAGCTCGTAGCTGCTAAGCGTGCAGACCGCGAGACTTCCGAAGGCGCAGTGAAGGCCCGCATCCAGGGTGGCAAGGGTATCCTTGTATGCCTGGGCTGCGAGACCGACTTCGTTTCCCGTAACTCCGACTTCCAGGGCCTCGCCGACGCCATCGCCGACGTGGCTATCGCCAAGTTCCCCGCCGACAAGGAAGCTCTCCTCGCATGCGAGCTGCCCGACGGAACGACCGTAGAGAAGGCTATCGAGATCCAGACCGGCAAGTCCGGCGAGAAGACCGTCATCGCCTACTACGCACCCGTCGAGGCTCCCTTCGTGGCCCAGTACATCCACACCCTCACCGGCAAGCTCGGTGCACTCGTGGGATTCAACAAGGAAGTTCCCGCCGACCTCGCAAAGGGAGTCGTCATGCAGGTTGCTTCCATGAGCCCCGTTGCAATTTCCGAGGCTGACTGCCCCAAGGAAGTCGTGGAGAACGAGCTCAAGGTCGCCGTTGAGAAGACCAAGGAAGAGCAGGTTCAGAAGGCCGTTGAGGCCGCTCTGAAGAAGGCCGGCATCAATCCCGCCCTTGTCAATTCCGAGGAGCACATCGAGAGCAACATCGCAAAGAAGTGGCTCACCGCCGAGCAGGCCGACCAGGCTCGCGAGATCATCAAGACCGTCGGCGCCGAGAAGGCTGCCAACCTGAACGAGCAGATGATCCAGAACATCGCGAAGGGTCGTCTTGCCAAGTTCTTCAAGGAGAACACCCTCGAGGCTCAGGAATATCAGATGGGAGATGGCAAACAGTCCGTCAAGGAAGCCATCGCCGCCGTCGATAAGGAAGCCAAGGTGGTTGTCTTCAAGAAGTTCAACCTCAACGACTAAACGTCATTTCCGGGCAACCGGGAATCCTGAAGAGGCTGGCTCTCAAGGGCCGGCCTCTTTTGTTTATATTATTTGTATCTTTGCACTACCAACACTAAAACTTCTGATAGAAATGAGACGATGCATTTTCTCTCTGATTCTGTCGGCTGCTGCGCTGTTCGCCCTGGTCTCCTGTGGAGAAAAGGGGCCTGAAGGCGGATCGACAGACGTTCAGGTAGAGCTCAGATCCGGCATCACCGCACCCAATGCGGCTGGAGACGAGGTTTACGACTTTCTCAAAGCAGGAAACGTCGGGTTCGCGACCAACGCCGGAGACCGCGGCGAGGTGGCAATGTCGCTCAAGTCGCAGGCGCTGGGCGGCAAATGCGAGGTAATGAGGGCCGCCACCAAGCTCTGGTGCTACAGCGGCGGCGCAAGCGGTGAAGTCCAGACTTTCTCGGTGCCGAGCGTATCCGCCGGCCTGGACGGCATGGTATTCTGCACCGAAACCATCAGCCTGGAGGGCGACGAGCCCTGCTCGGGCGCCATCAGGCCCCTCACCTCGGGTGTGGTTCTGGAACTGATGGATTCCCATGGGAAGTGGACCGGCAAGGCCGTGAGTTCGGTCACGATGAAGGCCTCCGCCGGCAAGTCCCTGGCGGGAGATATCACCCTCTGCCTGAAGGAATCCCGCGTGGGAGAGCTCAAGAATGCATCCGACACCATATCGTTCACCTGCACCGAAAGCACGAAGGTGGGTACCGCGAGCCTGTCCGCCGTGGTGCTGCCCTGCGCTTTCACCGGCAGCATCGACATAGTGGCCGACGGTTTTACCGCCACCCTCACCATAGACCAGCCGATGTATCTGCAGGCGGGCTATGTCAAGCATATCCAGGTGGATATGGCTATGGCGGAGGTCGAGGCCGAAGTGATCAAGCACTTCCCCTACCGCCTCGCCATCATGGGAGACTCCATCTCCACCTTCGACGGCATAATCCCTGCGAGCCACCGTCCTTACTATCCTACTACGAACGCCGTATGTGCGGACGTGGATGACTGGAAGAAGACCTACTGGGGCCACCTGATCAACGATTACTGGCACTGCGAACTGGATGTCAACACGTCCTGGAGCGGCAGTTGCGTCGCCGATGGGGATCCGGCCAACAACCGCACCCCGTTCGTGAAGCGCATGGACCAGTTCAAGAATCCGGATACCATAATCCTCTTCGGCGGCACCAACGACTGCCAGGCAAGCCGGCAGATAGCGCTCGGTTCGTTCGATTTCGACTCCCCGCTGGAATCCCTCAACAAGTACGCCCGCTTCCGCGAGGCCTACATATGGGTGATCCGCACTCTCCAGGAGAAGTTCCCGGAGGCCCAGATAATCTGCATCGTTGGCAATCACATCGAAGGCGAGTACGGCAATTCCGTCAAGACCATCGCAGACCACTTCGGCCTGCCGGTCGTCGATTTCCGGAATGACACCCAGGTGACCATCTACACCGAACTGCACCCCAACGCCGCGGGCCACGCCCACATGGCGGAACGTATTTACAATGAAACCCTCAGCCTGTTCCAATAAGATATGAAATACCGTATTCTCGTATGTCTCGCGCTGGCCGCAGCGGTCTTCGCCTGCAATAAACCCGAAGAGGAACAGTTAATCGACATGCCTTCCTTCGGCGCTGACCCCGTGCCAAGCCCCGAAGACGGCAATGGCTACGTTACCATCAGCATCCCCGCCGCCGAAGGCCTCGCATGGGCCGCAGGCGACCAGATAAGCGTGCAGGGCGCTTCCGCCACGGAAACCTATACCCTCATCCCCGGATCGTCGTCCGTCAAGGGCACGTTCCGCGGCAAGGAGGTGGCCGGCACAAGCTTCAACATCCTAATCCCCGGCCCCCAGACTTCCTACGAGGCCATGGCCGCGAAGGATTATTCCCAGCAGACCCAGGCGAAGAACGGGGACAAGTCCCACATCGCGCAGCTGTATGCCCTGAAGGGCGTGACCACGCTGTCGGACGTCACCCTTTCTTCCGAGTGGGCTGCCGCGAACGGCGGGCAGTTCCTCAAGACGGGAGTGATGACTCTCGACATCCAGGCCCCCTCCGCCATGCAGACGGTATCCTCGCTGGAGGTCGAATCTTCCGTGGCGGCGTTCGGGAAGTACACGCTCATCCTTCCCGCCTTGGACATGGCAGCCCTCAGCCACAAGATAAAGGCCTACATCAACCTGCCCTGGAGCACCCCTGTGCCCGCTGCGGGAGATGTTATCACCATCACCCTGAACGGCGACAAGACCGCCACCAAGGCCGCCACCCTCACCGCTGAAAACGCGGGAGCTTTGGTCAGCATCTCGCTGGACGGCAAGGAATGGCAGGGAGACGGCCTCGTGATCGCTGGCAACGGCACCAAGGACGCCCCCTACCTCATCGCCTCGGCGGACGACCTGGTCTGCATGAAGGACATGCTTGTGGAGGATGCCTCCGGCCCGGTGTACTTCCGGATGACGGCCGACGTGGACATGTCCGGTAATGACTGGACCCCGCTCGTGACCCAGAACAAGGTGTTCCCGCTCGATTTCGACGGCAACGGCCACAAGATATCCAACCTGAAAGTCAGCGGGGAAGCCAATTTCCCGAGCTTCGTCGGCGTGCTCGCCGGATCGGTTCATGATGTCACCTTCGATAAACCCGTGATTGCAACCACCGCAGCCAGCGAAACCGGCGTGGTGTGCGGATGGGCCGGACGTTCCGCTGGCGACATCACCGCCAGCATAATCAATGTGACGGTTACTGGCGCGTCCATAACCCTTCCCGCCTCGGCTCCCGTGGGCATGATCGCCGGCCAGGGCATGAAGGTCACCATCAGGAACTGCCATGCCACCGGCAACATCGAGGGGGCTGTAACCTGCTCCGGAGGCATCCTGGGCAACATTGCCCTGAGCGATGACGGCTCCATCATAGAGGGCTGCTCCTTCACCGGCAACATCAACATGCCCGCTGCGGGCGACTACAACGGCGGCATCGTGGGTGCCATACGCAAGGGAGCCCAGAACATCACCATCAGCGGCTGCCGGGCAGAGGCTGACATCACTTCCGGCACTTCGAAGGGATACATCGGCGGCATCCTGGGTGCCAACTGGAACGGCAACGGCGCCGTAACCATCGAGAAGTGCTCCTACAAGGGCACCATCAAGACCATAGCTACCGGCAACGGCGGATCCGGCCTCGGAGGCATATGCGGCTACACCCAGGCCATCACCATCCGCAACTGCAAGTCCGAGGGCACTATCACTCAGTGCAACTACGGCATTGGCGGCATCGCAGGCACGGTTTTCCAGAACTGCACCTTCGAGAACTGCATCTCCACCATGACGCTCTACAGCCGTCACGGAACCGGCGGAATCGCGGGCCGTGCGGACAACAACGCCAATGCGTCCGACGCCACCACCGGTTACAACAACGCATTCATCAAGTGCATAGCGTGGAACGATTCCATCAAGTCCCGCCTGTCCATCGGCTCCGGCAACCTGTCGGACGGCGCCGTCGTGGGCAAGTGCGTCAGCAAGAACATCCACCAGGGATGCGTCTACCGCCCCGATATGGTCTTCGAGTGCTATGCCGACACTGCATACAACGTGCTCTTCGACCAGGCGGACAACGATGCCTCAGGTGCTCTGGAGATTCCCACGTCGCTCGGGCAGTACTACTGGCCGTACCACGGCAAGGCCGCGGCCGCTGGCAAGACTGCGTCCGACGTGGCCAGGGACCTCGGATGGGATACCACCATCTGGGATCTCAGCGGAAATGTTCCGGTCTTGAAATAAGGGCTAACGCTTCTTGATCGCAAGTTTCCAGACTGCCAAGCAGTAAAGAAGCAACATTATGGTGCCCGCTCCCATCAAAAGGACGGGCGCCATTTTTGTATGCGAGAGCGCGGTATATCCCGCGAATATGATCATCGCGAAGGCAAAGAAGCCCAAGATCATGCGCATATCATATTTGATGGGATATTTCTTCTGGCCTATGAAGTAGCTCAGGAGCATGGCGGTTGCGTAGCCGGCAAAGCCTCCCCAGGCGCAGGCCATGTAGCCCCAGCGTGGGATTCCGAAGATGTTCACCGCCACCATTACCAATGCGCCGATTGCACTCATGACCGCTCCCCAGAGGGTCTGGTCGCTGAGCTTGTACCAGAAGGAGAGGTTGAAGTATATGCCCATAAAGATCTCTGCCATCATAACTATCGGCACCACCGCCATTCCGGCGCGGTAATCGCCGCCTATAATCAGCTGGATAAGAGGCAGATAAATCACTACGGCGAGGAATGCAAGCAAGGTGAAGATGACGAAGTATTTCATTCCGTCCGCCAGGGTTTCGGGGCTGTTCTTGTCCCGGCTGCCGCTGAAGACTATGGGCTCGTAGGCATAGCGGAAGGCCTGTGTCAGCAGGGCCATTATCATCGCTATCTTCACGCAGGCGCCGTAGATGCCGAGTTGGACCATCCCCTCCGGGCTCTTGTCTACCAGAGGATATAATATCTTGTCTGCCACCTGGTTGAACACGCCCACCAGACTCAGGATCAGCAGCGGCCAGCTGTATGTCAGCAGACGCTTCGCCAGGCTTCCGTCGAATCCGTAGGTGATGCCCTTCATTTCTTTGATGAATCCGAAGGTCACCAGGCCTGTGCAGATCAGGTTCGCGAAGAATACCAGTCCCACTCCATAGTTGTACTTGACGAAGAGCTTCAGCAGTTCCGGATGGGCCGCTCCCATCTTCGGCAGCACGAGAAAGATGAAGAGGTTGAGGAGGATGTTGGGGAAGATGAATGCGAACTTCAGCATCATGAACTTCACCGGCCGTTTCTGCTGCCGCAGACGGCTGAACATTATGGCTTGGAAGGCATCCAGGGCCACGATGGCGGCCATGCATCCTATGTATTCCGGGTGCTCGGCGTATCCCATGGCACCGGCGATAGGCTGAAGGAAGATCATTACCAGCGCGAAGAACAGCAACGCTACTCCACCGACCATTCTCAGTATGGTGCTGTATACCAGTTTCTCATCCTCCCCGTCCTTATTGCAGAAACGGAAGAGGGTGGTCTCCATGCCGAAAGTGAGGAGGGCCAGCAGCAGAGCGGTGTAGGCATACAGGTTCGTAACGATCCCGTAACCCCCGCTCTCCGCCATGATCACGCGGGTATAGACGGGCACGAGCAGATAGTTGAGGAATCTGCCCACTATGCTGCTGAGGCCGTAGATGGCCGTATCTTTCGCGAGGGATTTGAGGTTCATGCTACTGTATCTTTATTACCACTAAAACGGGAAGATGGTCGGAGGCCTCTTTCACATCTCCTTTCTTGAAACTGACAGGCACCTTGGCATCCAAAACCGTAACCCTGCCGGCGGAGCGCTTGTGGACCATTATATAATCTATGCATTTGCTTGGTTTCGCCGCGCTGAAAGTGAATGCATCGGGGGAAATGATGGTCCATTCTTCCTTCATCTGCTTGATGGTTTCGCTCTGGGGCAGGGCGTTGAAATCCCCGCAGAGGATGACAGGCTTCGAGGAAGTGCCGTAATGAGTTTCCATCCAAGAGTTAATAGTCTCTGCCTGAGCGTGTTGAGCCTCTGCGGACTTGTGGTCGAGATGGGTGGAGCAGAACACGAAACGCTCGAATTCGCAGACCGCCAGTGCGCGCTGTTCGGAACCGTCACCCTTCGGCAGGGTGACCCTGTACTGCCTCACTATCTTAAGGTCCGGAGAGGATGCTATGCCTATGCCGTATTTGCCTCCCCTATAGGCCATGGCGGGGGCGAAGGTGCAGTTCCATTTTCCCATGGCGTCGCAGAAATCCTTCAGCTGGTACTCGGGATGCCTGGTGGTGCAACTGTCCAGTTCGTTCATCGAAACTGCGCAAACGCCGAGCTCGTTCATCATGGCAGCAACCATGGATGTGGAATTGAATTCGCTCTTAAAGAATCCGCCTACGTTATAATGTGCGAGCCGGATGGCATCCTTGTCCAGAACGGATGGGGCGGGGAGCCCATTGGCGTTCTTGGGTCCGCATGAGGTGAAGATGAGGGCGAGGAAAGCCAGGTACAGATAATTTGATATTCTGAACATCATATTCGCAAAGGTAAGGAAAAAAGTGATTATATTTGCACACCACATGAACGTAGAAGCACTCTTCAGGCAGTATTATCCCCGACTCCGGAATTACGCGTCCCGGTTTGTCGGAAATGCGTTCGTGGCCGACGATATCGTTCAGGAATGCTTTGTAAAACTTTACGAGCGCAGATTCCGGGTCAAAGATGTGTCGCCGGCCGCCCTGCTGTTCGTGATGGTGCGCAATTCCTGCCTCAATTATGTCAAGCGCAAGGCTCTAGTTGAAACAGGCAATCCCTTCCTTGTAGCTGCGGATCTGACCCCGGAAGACGACCTTATGTATGAAGAGCTTCGTCTGGAGATAAACAGGGTGATGGCGAAACTCCCTCCCAAATGCCGCGAGGTGTTCCAGATGAGCCGTTTCGAAGGGCTGAAGGTGCGGGAGATAGCGGACAGGACGAACACTTCCACCCAGAACGTGGAGAAGCATATCGCCCGTGCCCTGGAAGTGTTCTCGCGCCACTTTGCCGGGCTTGACATATCCGCAGGAGGTCTGGTCTGAAAAAAAATAGAGATTTTTTCTTTTTCGAAGGTTGGTTTTTGACCGGCCTTTTTGTTTATAGTATGTATTTACGCGCATAATACTAGAACAGTGACCGACTTTAAGCAAGCAGCCTTCGACTACTTTCGTGGAGAAATATCCCCGGAAAGGGAGCGTGAACTGTATGCATGGGTGAAATCCTGCGACAGCAACCTGATGATTCTACACGGATGGGAGGAGGAATGGAAAACTTCTGAACAACCCGGATTAAACGACAAATGGACCCGCATTCTCGGGCGCGTGGCAGCCAGGGAGACCCTGGAAGAAGGTGTTATCCACACTAAAAGGAGAAATACATTCTGGTGGTATGCCGTTAGCGCAGCTGCAGCTGTGGCAATCGTGCTGGTATTCGCTCTCCGCCCCACACCGATGCAACTTTATGCGATGGAAGCTCCTGCGGGTGAAAAATGCCGGGTATTCCTCCCGGACAGCTCGGTCGTATGGCTGAATTCCGGTTCGAGAATAAGTTTCGACGAATCTTTTAACGTCAAAAGCCGCAATGTAACTCTTGTGGGTGAAGGTTATTTTGATGTCACCCACAACGACAAGAAACCTTTCGTGGTTAACTGCGGCCAGACCACCGTGCTGGTAAAGGGCACCAAGTTCAATGTTTCTGCGTACGAGGAAGACAGATTCGTTGAAACCAGCGTGACCGATGGACATGTGGTATTCTCTCACGGCCCGGCTCACCTGGACCTCTATAAAGGGCAGTCCGCCCGATTCGACATGCTTTCGCGCAGGTTCTCACGCTCGACCGAAGATCCCTCCGATGCTTCCGGATGGACCGAAAGCCGCTTCGTCTATAACAATATCAATCTCTCGGCACTCGCGGAGAAGCTTTCCCGCACGTATGCCGTGAAGTTCCATTTCAACACTACGGAGTATCTCGACAAGGAATTCAGTATTTCGCTCCGCAACAACGAAACTCTCCCCGAAGTCCTAAAGGCGCTGGAACAGATGATTCCGGTGCGCACCAGGATTGAGGGCCAGGACGTATATATCGACAAAAAGTAACAAACCAATATATTTCAACCAATAATTTAATCATTCATGAAACTGCAACACAAAACAGGACTTATCGTTCTTCTGCTCTTGATTGTGAGTTTCGCTGCTGGCGCCCAGACGGTGACCGGCAAGTGGACCAACCAGAGCACGAAAACGGTTCTCAAGGAAATCGAGGCCCAGACCGGGCTCTCTATTTTCTATCGTTCCGACGAAGTGAATGAAAATGCCCAGGTGACGGCGGAGTTCAAGAACGCCCCCGTTGACAAGGCGCTTCAATCCCTTCTCGGGAAAGACATTGCGGTGACCATCAACGGAAAGATGATCGTTCTGTCCAAGAACGATGACAAAGGTGCCAAAGATGGCATAATCCGTGGCAAGGTCATTGATTCGACCGGCGAACCGGTTCCCGGTGCCGGCGTGTTCATTAAAGGAACCACGAAAGGTGTTTCCACCGATCTGGACGGAAACTATTCCATCGCTGCCACCCCCGGGACCGTGCTGACGGTATCGTCTCTCGGCTTTAAGGGGACAGAAGTGACGGTAGGACGTGCGTCGCTCATCAACATCACTCTTGAGAATGATAACGAGCTGCTGAGCGAATCCGTCGTGGTCGGTTACGGTACCACCAAGAAGGCCAACCTTACCGGTGCGGTGTCTGTTGTCAAAGCTGAGTCCATCAAGGACCGTTCCGCCCTTGATGTCGCCCACATGCTTCAGGGAACCGTGCCCGGCCTGAATGTCACATCCTCATCCGGCCGTCCCGGCCAGGCCGCAACGCTGAACATCCGCGGTTGGAACTCCATTAACGGAGGCAGCCCGCTGGTTCTGGTCGACGGTGTCGAGGGAGACCTGCAGTACATCAACCCTGTCGATGTCGAGTCTGTATCCGTCATCAAGGATGCCGCTGCCGCGGCCATCTACGGTGCAAAGGGTTCCGCAGGTGTCATCCTGGTCACCACCAAGAGCGGCAGCAAGGAAAAGGGTGGCAAGGCTACCGTTACCTATAGCGGCCGCTACGGCTACACCGCCCCTACCGCTTCCACCGACTGGGAAACCCGCGGTTATTACAGCGTTTACCTCAGCAACCTCTTCATGAAGGCCTACAACGGCAGTAATCTCTACGACTATTCGGACGCCGACATGCTGGAACTCTGGGCCCGCCGTAACGACAAGGTGGAGAATCCCGAGCGCCCCTGGGTGGTCATTACTCAGGACCAGAGCGGCAAGGACGTATATAACTACTATGCCAACACCGACTGGTGGCATGTTCTCTACAAAGACAATAAACCCACCACCAGCCACACCATCACGGCAAGTGGCGCCACCGACAATGTGAACTACCTCATCTCTGCCGGATATGTGTACGAGCAGGGTATGTTCAATATCAATCCGGACCACTACGATCGCTACAACCTGCGCGCAAAGGTAGGATTCGATGTCAACAAGTGGCTCAAGATCGGCAACAACTTCAGCTATTTCAACAGCGCCTACTTCTATCCGGGCCGCGGAGGCATCAACAACTCCCTCTACGGCGCATCGGCGCATGCTCCGGCCAGTTTCCCGGCCTATAACCCCGACGGAACCGTGCTGTATGCTACGAAGTACAACAACAATACTATCATGGACGGTCTCATGATGGCTCTCAACAACGGAGACAACAACACGGACCGAATCGACAACATCAGCAATACTTTCGATGTTACCGTAACTCCCATGAAGGGCTTGACCATCAAGGGAGACTTTACTTATGCATTCAAGCTTGTCCGCTATACGAACCGCACTATGCCCGGAGAGTATTCGAAGGATCCCGGTGTCATCGTTACCCAGAGTTCAGGCGCCGCATTCGAGAATAAACTCTCCGAAACGGCAGATGTGCATAAATACAAGGCTGCGAACCTTTATGGAACATACGAGCACAGCTGGAATTCCGGTTTCAACCTGAAGGCGATGGCCGGTGTCAACTACGAAACCAAGCACATCAAGGATCTGGATGCCATCGGTTACGACCTGTACTCTTACGAACTGAACGACCTCAACCTCACGGGCGCCGATGCCGACGGCAACAAGCGCATGGAGGTGGCGGGCGGCCAGAACGAATACAAGACAGCCGGTTACTTCGCCCGTATCAACTACGACTACAAGGGCCGGTACCTGCTTGAGACCAATGTCCGTTACGACGGTTCGTCCCGCTTCCTTCGCGGCAGCCGCTGGGTTTTCTCCCCGTCTGTCTCCCTGGGTTGGAGGATTAGCGAAGAGCCCTTCTTCCAGCCTCTCAAAAGTTGGTGGGACAATGCCAAGATCCGTGCTTCTTTCGGTCAGCTTGGCAACCAGCAGATGAGCGAGTACTATCCTTCCATCCGCACCATTTCCACAGGTTCCCAGTCCTCGTATCTGCTGGGCGGTCCCAAGCCCGCACTCGCCAGCATTTCGGCCCCGGTATCATCCGGCCTTACATGGGAACGTTCCATCCAGAAGAACATTGGTGTTGACATGACCTTCCTGAAGGGACGTCTCGATCTTTCTGCCGAAGCTTATATCCGCGACACCAAAGACATGCTCACCGCCGGCGAGGTTCTCCCCGCCACCTACGGCTACAGCAGCGCTCCTAAGGAGAATGTCGCAGACCTCCGCACCAAGGGTTGGGAATTCAACCTTGGATGGAAAGATTCATTCAAGCTTGCAGGCAAACCGTTCCATTACAATGCCAGCGTACTGCTGAGCGATTATGTGTCTCACATCACCCGCTTCAACAACCCCGACAAACTCTTCGCAAAGAATTACTGGGAAGGCATGCGGTACGGCGACATCTGGGGTTACCATATTGTAGGTCTATTCGCTTCTGATGAAGCTGCCGCCGACTGGATGTCCAAAGTGGACCAGTCCAAGGTGAACAGCATCATCAATGCAAGTACTGGCAACATCAACCCTGTCACCGGCGCTCCCGGAGTACGTGCCGGCGACCTTCAGTTCGCAGATCTGGACGGCAACGGCAAGATCGACAAGGGCAATGAAAAGGTAGGTGACAGCGGTGACTGGCAGGTCATAGGCAACAGCGAGCCTCGCTACAACTTCGGCGTCAACCTGGGAGCTTCCTGGGCTGGATTCGACCTGGCCGTGTTCTTCCAGGGAATCGGACATATGGACTGGTATCCTCAATATGAAGTGCGTCAGTTCTGGAGCCTCTACGCCCGTCCTTTCGCAACGTTCATTCCCCGGGACTTCCAGAATATGTACTGGACCGAGGAGAACCCCAATGCCTACTTCCCGCGTCCCCGCGGATATGTGGCAGGCGTGAACACAAGCCGCGAGCTTTCTTCGACCAACGACCGTTATCTGCAGAATATCGGCTACCTCCGTCTGAAGAACCTCACGGTCGGCTATACTCTTCCCGAAAAGATTACCCGCAAGGTTGGCATTGACCGCCTGCGCTTCTACTTCACGGGCGAAGATCTCTTTTACTGGGCACCCGGCCTTCACTGCGATTACATCGACCCTGAAATGGCCCAGACCAATGGCAACCTGCGCATTTATCCCTGGCAGAAGACCATTATGTTTGGTGTAGACATAACCCTTTAATTGAATGTGCCTTATGAAAAAGATAGCATATATCCTGCTTCCCATCCTGGCCGGTTTTGTATTTGCCGGTTGTGACGATTTACTGGACGCAGTTCCCAAGGACCGCATGTCCCCGGACACCTTCTTCAAGACAGAGAAAGAGCTTCAGGCTTTCAGTATGAACCTTTATACCATGCTGCCCGGAGCCGGTTCTCTCTTTATGGAAGATGCCGACACTTATATCCAGATGGGTCTTACCGATGAACTGAAAGGCACCCGTCAGGTGCCCGCATCCGGCAGTGGCTGGAGCTGGGGAGACCTGCGCAACGCGAACACCATGTTGGATTATCTTCCCAACTGTCCCGATGCCGCAGTGCGGGCGAAGTATGAGGGTTTGGCCCGATTCTTCCGCGCGTACTTCTATTTTACCAAGGTAAAGCGTTTCGGCGATGTGCCGTGGTACGATAAACCTGTGGGTTCGGCCGATACCGATGCCCTCAACCGCCCGCGCGATTCTCGCGAATTCATCCTCGGCAAGATGATCGAAGACATTGATTTCGCAATCGAGAACCTGCCTTCCAC
>R22__coassemble_582_pt1 | contig 22927 bp, 23 predicted proteins | sample R22__metabat2_low_PE_056 | metagenome-assembled genome bin R22 | reverse complement strand
CTATAAACCCTTCTATATCAGCCACTACGGCCGCCACGGCTCGCGTTCCGGCTGGGACCAGGACAAGTACAAGAACATAATCTCCACCCTCGGCGCAGCCAAGGAGGCGGGCATCCTCACCGCAAGCGGGGATTCCCTCCTGAACGAGGTCACCCTGGTGAAAGAGGCCACAAACAAGATGGACGGGCGCCTCACCGTGCGCGGGCAGAGGGAGCACCGGGCCATCGCCAACCGCATGTACAAGAACTTCCGCCGGGTGTTCCGCCGCGGCAGCAAGAACGTGCGCGTGCTCAGCAGCACCGTGCCCCGCTGCCTCGTGAGCATGGCCGCGTTCACCAACCAGCTGAGCGAGCTGGACTACCGCCTCAGCATAGTGATGGACTGCGGAGAGGAGATCCAGAAGGAGATCAGCAACGACTCCGCTCCCGAGGACAGGGCGGCCCGCCACCACATCACCGACTCCCTGCGGCACTCCATGCCGGTGGATTATTCCGGGATGATGAGCCTGCTGTTCACCGACACTACCACCGCAAAGCAGTTCGTGCCGGTGCCCAGATATCTGGCGAGGGACATCTTCGGAGTCGGGCGCATCTGCCGCTCCTTCGACTTCGATTTCAACATGTTCCGCTTCCTGCCCTTCGATGCGGTGTACTACTGGGCGGAATACAACAATGTGTCGATGTATCTCGGGCAGTGCAACTCCGTGCCCTTCGGCGACAACCGCATGGCCCGCACGAAGCCTCTGGTAGACCTGGTGGTGCGCCAGGCGGATGAGGCCGTCGCTACGGGAGATGTGGCCGCAGACCTCCGCTTCGGCCACGACTATCCGCTGATGGCCCTGTGCAGCTATATCGGCATAGAAGGATCTGCGGAGCGCTATGATTTGGAGGGTGCCCGCCAGCACTACATTTCCACGCTGGTGGCCCCGTTCGCCGGCAACCTGCAGATTATTTTCTACCGTTCCCGAAAGGCGGATAAGCCAGTGCTGGTGAAACTCCTTCTGAACGAGAACGAGGTGCGGCTGATGGATTTGGAGCCCGTGCAGGGGCCTTATTACAGCTGGGAAGCGCTGCGCGAGAAAATTTCTCGATAATATTTTTGCAATTTAGCAAAAGAATTGTACCTTTGCAGTCCGCTTTGCGAAGCGGACACCTATTGAGATGTGGTGTAATGGTAGCACTACAGATTCTGGCTCTGTCAGTGAGGGTTCGAATCCTTCCATCTCAACCACCCCGGCGGGGTAGCTCAGCTGGTTAGAGCGTCGGATTCATAATCCGGAGGTCGTGGGATCGTGACCCACTCCCGCTACCAAAGCTGCCAGCTTTGGTAGCTTTTTTTAGGGGCGCTGCCCCTAAAGTACCCCGCGGCTCCCGGGCTAGTATGTCCTCAGGTCAAGCCTTCGGACACGCCCTCCGCCGGCGTTCTGCAGAACGCATGAAACATTCGTCAATACAATATATATTCCCGAACTGCCCTGCGAGGCGGTTTTTCTTTTATATGGGGTGGGGATTATCAAGGTTATATTCTGCTTTTCGGATAATGGTAACGGCATTCGACCGTTATTCCAAACGTATGGCCGACCCGTAGAGATTATGCCCGGTTTCCTCGACGGGTAAGGCAAAAAATGGCCGACCCGTAGAGATTTTGCGGGTTTTCCTCGACGGGTAGGGCAAAAAATGGCCGACCTGTAGAGGTTTTGCGGGAAAACTTCGACGGGTGCTGTTAAAAAACACCCGACAGGGCGGTGTTTTCCTTTTTTCGTATCTTTGCAGATATGAGACAACTAACTATCCTTTCGGCCATAGTGGCGATTGCGCTGCTGGCCGCTTGCAAAAGTACAAATAATCAGAATAATAGCGATATGAACAGCAAAGAAACCCTTCAGGAGGTGGCCGGGCGCAAGAATTTCGGCGCGAGCCACGCTCTTATGACAACTCCCCAGCCTTGCGTCATGATTGCAACCTGGGACAAAGACCACACCCCGGACGTTATGATGGCCGCCTGGGCCGGGCAGTACGACCACAACCAGATCGTGGTGTCGCTGTCCAAGCACAAAACCACTGAAAATCTGGAACTTACCGGCGCCTTCACCGTGTCGTTCGCAGACATCCGCACAGTGGCCGAATCGGACTACCTCGGCATAGTGAGCGGCAATAACGTGCCGGATAAGGTGGCAAAAGTGGGATTCACCGTCACCCCCAGCCCCAACGTGGACGCACCCATCATCAACGAATATCCCCTCACCCTCGAGTGCAAGGTAGTGAGTTGGAAAGACGGCATCCTCGTGGGAGAGGTTGTGAATATGAGTGCGGATGAAAGCATCCTCACGGATGGAAAAGTGGATCTTGCCAAACTGCAGCCCATAGTATTCGACGCGGCTGGCATGTGCTACCGCGCCATCGGCGAAGTCGTAGGCGGCGCATGGAATGCCGGCAAGAAGTACATCGTCAAATAAGCAACAGTCTGCGAAGCAAATGCATCCTGGCCCATCTTGGGGCGACCTGCGGAATCATCCGGCTCTTTGGAGTATTTGAACATATCCGGTAGGAGCGCACACTGACATCAATTCCTAGCTCATGCATCGAGGCGACAAAACGGTCCTCGAAGTCAGCCTCTACAATACGGCGTGCAAAGTTTAGGTTAAGACGCCCTTCATAACTCACGCATCCCACCGCTCCCGGGCGGATCTTGGGACGTCCGAGTATAAAATCGACATCTTTTACATAGTGTCTCATTTCTTCCGGAAGGTCGATAACGCCGATGTTGGACATGGTTTGAGAGCAATACAGGTCGCCCTTATGGGTTTTGATATAATTGATTACAGGCTTTTTGATGAAGAGTGGGATACGCCTGATGGCGGGATTGTCTTCGAGCGCGACATTGCCGGCGACCCGGGTTGTAAGTCGGCCCGGCTGTGCAAAGATCTGTTTCTGACGTTTCACCTCTTCCAGTATGTCGCCGAATGAAAGGTCTCCGTTGCGGACATCGATCCCAAGGTGCACGTACGAAGAGAAATTACGAAGCGTAACACTCCCGAAGATGGGTCTCAGGTTAACAGGGACCTCGATCTTCATGGATGTCAGCTTTGAGTCCGGATCCTTCGCGCGCCTCACTTCCTGAAGGGACTTGAGCATCGTTGCGGTGATGAACTCCGTAACCGTACAGCCCATTTCCTTTGTCTTCTGCCGGATTTGATCTATGGGGATGGAAACACGTACTCCGTCATGGACGTCGTGCCTGCCGATGGTTCCCTTAAGATGATAGGCCCGGGTTTCTTTGTCGAGTTCCCCCTTTATGCCAGAGAAGTGGTCGAAACTGTCCTCCATTTCAGAATAGCTGGGGTCCTGTTCCGGATCCAGTATCCATCCCGACGACGGGATCTGCGCCCCGTAACGCATACGGAGATATTCGGCTGTAAGGCTGAGCAGGAAGGTCATCGCCCCATAGCCATCAGTCAGGACGTGGAACACATCGAGGACTATTTCGTTGCCCTGGGCAGACACTTTAAAAAGGAAACCTCCGTTTTTGCGGAAGTCAAAAAGCTCCATACCACCGGCGGAGCTGAGCACTGGTTTGTTCTCCAGGCGTCGGAGTATCCACCAGAAAAATCCCTTGTCCAGCCCGTAGCAGAAACTGGGGAAACGGGTGGCGGTCTTCTCAAGAGCCTGGCCGAGTATATCTTTTGAAACGTCTTCGTTCAGGGCGACAGACATCCTGAAAGTAGTGGCATACCGTTTTGTGCGGCAGGCCGGATATATGAGGGAGGCATTATCGAGCCTTGTCCAGGTTGGAGGCATCATATCGTTCATGCTTTTTGTACCGCAAAGGTAAGCCCTTGAACGCAAGCCCAAAAGCATTGTACACCGGTGTATCGTTTTTGTGATTAAAATCCCCAAATAGTGACAATATGCCCGATTCTTGTGACGAAAATAAAATATGCTTATCTTTGTCACAACGAAATTTGTGACCAGAATGAGAGGATATCCAAAAGCATTTGTCAAGTTCATGCCCGTTTTCGTTTATGCTCTGGTGCTGCCGGCATTCTATCTGCTGAGCATCCTATGGTATGAGCCCACGCGCATGCACGAAATGCTCTGCGCCGGGGGCGAGCATCTGTTCACACTGAACATTTCCATTACCGCGGCCATAATCCTGGTAGTCATGTTATTCAGCAGACTGCTGCTCTGGCTGTTGCGAAAACATCTCAACATGAATATGGGGTGGTTTTCCCTGTGGTGCGTCGGCGAAACGGTGCTTGCATCTGCTTTTACCGCCTTGTATCTGGTTTTGATGGGGCATGGGGAGGACGGCAGTTTCTTTGCATATTTCGGCCGCTGCATAGCCATGCTGGGGTCGCTGTTCATCTATCCCTATCTTATCCTTACCCTTGCATATTGCCTCAACGATGCCCAAAGCGGCGCTCCTGCCGAAAGCGGGGACAGGCTCAAATTCTACGACCTGAGGCATCAGCTTAAATTCATAACCTCCGCAGAATCGGTGCTTTACATCGAATCGAACGAGAATTACATTATCGTCCATTATGAGGAGAACGGCATCGAAAAGCGCTGCCAGATACGCAACACCCTCAAGAATGTGGAAGAAGTATGCGAGAAGGCAGGCTTTGTGCGTACGCACCGCTGTTATATTGTAAACCCTCAGCACGTAAAACTGGTCCGCAAAGGTGAAGGAGGCTTCTATTTCGCCGATCTGGATATGGGGGAAGAAAACGGGATTCCCGTTTCGCGTAAATACTACGACAGCGTCACTTCTGTCTTATAACTGAATTTTAATCCTGGAACGAATACCCGGAGTCGGCATGTGTCTGGAGATTGGCTGAGTAAAGGCCGATCTTGCGACGGATGCGGGCTATGGTGACATCGACCGTTTGGTTGGTGACTATCACGTCGTTGGGCCAGACGGCATCCAGCAGTTCCTGGCATGAGAACACGCGTCCGCGATTCTCCAGGAACAGCTTCAGCAGCTCATATTCGGTCTTCGCGAAGGTAACCGGTTCGCCATCCACCGAAATCTCCCGGGCGTCGGTATCTATCTGTATTCCACGGAAGCGGATTCCGTTGCGCACGGCTCCCAGGCGGGCCTCGACCACATTAATGATATAGTCTCCCGTCTTTTCGTACTCAGCCACCAGGTCGGAGAACACAGTTCCGTTATCGTAACCATACACATGGTTATCCAGATTCTCCACATTCTGCTGTTTGAGCATATTGCGGCAAGCGTTGATGCGGCGTTCAACATCTTCTGAAAGAGAGATGTCGTAGTCTTCCTTACGGCCTGCCAGCAGGGTGTTCATCCGCGTAAGCGCCTCATCTACAAGGGTGAATATCTTCTGTAATCCACCCTCCTGCCACTCGGTGAAGACGATTTTGTTCTCCCGCTTGCGGCGGATGATGCGGGCAAGGTTGAAGCAACTGTCGCCTATGGATTCCAGTTCGCTGATCTGGCGGATCATAGCGCGGTTCTTCTCTTTGGTTTCATCGGACAGATGGGCTTCTCCCACCTCCCCGATGTAGCGGCCGATCTCGTTTTCCATGCGGTCGCTGAACTCCTCGGCCTTCCGGATCCGCTCGAAGAGCTTGTCGAAGGCCTGATCATCCACAGTGGCATAGAGCTCTTGCACCTGGCCGAACATGCGCTGCATCTTCTCTCCGAACACAACTATCTCCTTCTGCGCCTGCAGCACGGAGATTTCCGGGGTCTTCATGAGACCGCCACGGATGAATTGCAGGCGGAATTCCTCTTCTTCCTCAGTCTGTTTGGGCTTGATGATGGTGCACACAAGCTTCTCTATCTGGGGGATAAACCAGATGAGGACAGCGGTGTTCACCACGTTGAAGGCTGTATGGAAGGCCGCCAGGGCGAAAGAAAGCTGCACCGGACTCTGGCTTTCGGCGGTCGGATCCATCCCCACGATGCCACAGACCATGCGCACAAAGGGGAAGAACAGGGCAAGCACCCACAGTACGCCGAACACATTGAAGAGCAGGTGCGCCATTGCCGTCCGGCGGGCCTGCGTATTGGCGGACATGGCCGCGAGGTTGGCGGTCACCGTGGTGCCGATGTTCTCTCCCATAACGAGGGCTATGCCCTGGAAGATGGTAATGGCGCCGGTAGAACAGAGCACCATCGTGATGGCCATCAGCGCAGCGGACGACTGCACGAGGGCTGTCAGTACGGAACCGATGAGGAGGAACAGCAGGATGGTGCCGTAGTTGGTCTTGAAGCTGGCGAAGAAGTTTACGACGGCCGGCTTGCTGGCGAGATCCATCTCCACACCCGTGGCCTTCAGCATACCCAGGGCGAAGAGCAGGAAACTCAGTCCGAACAAGAAATCGCCCACATAGCGGTGTTTGCCGGTTTGTATGAGGATGATGGCCACCAGGAATACCGGCCAGACCACGTTGGCTATGTTGAAGGAGAAACCGGCAGACATGATCCAGGCGCTCATGGTGGTACCGATATTGGCGCCCATGATTATGGAGATGGCCTGGGAGAGGGTGAGGAGGGCCGCATTCACGAAGGATACCGTCATGACGGTGGTTGCGGCGGAAGACTGGACGGCGACCGTCACCAGGGCGCCGGTGGCCACACCGGAGAAGCGGTTGGTGGTCATTGCGCCAAGGAGGTGTCGCAGCTGGGGACCCGCCATCTTCTGGAGGGCCTCGCTCATCACCTTCATTCCATATATCAAGAGGGCTATAGAGCCCAGAAGTTTCAAGATAATCAACATCGGTTTTCTTTTTTACAAATTTAAAAAATAATAATCACTTTACGGGAATATTTTTTAATTTTGCATTGTGGACATTGAGCCACAATGTTTTAACCGGTTAAATTTATAAAGTTTATTGCCTTATGAAGAAGATTTATGTCATTCTCGCAGTTGTTGCTCTTCTGAGCTTCACCGCATGCGGAAACAAGAAGGCCAAGGAAGCCACCGCAGAGCCCGCCGCTCAGGAAGTTGTTACTGAAAAGAGCGCTCAGGACGAAGTCAAGGACGCCGTCAAGGACGCAGCAGTCGACGTGGCAAAGACCGGCATCAACGCTGGTGCTGAGGCCATCAAGAACGAGATCAAGAAGTAATTTTACTTATTTGATTCTGACACCCTCTCGGGATAGTTCCGGGAGGGTATTTTTATGCCCCTCGGCGTCGACCCAGCCGAGGCAGTCCTCGAGAACGGTGACTTTGAAACCGGCTTTCAGGAGATCTTCAGCCGTGTTGCGGACACAATATTCGGTTGCGATACCTACCACGTAAACCACCTCTGTACCAAGAAGCTGCAGCACCTCCGCCAGGCTCTGGCCGGCGGCGTTGCGGCCTTCGAATCCGGAATACTGCTCAACCGCAGGATTGCATCCTTTATTGAAAGTAAGCTCTTCGGTCACGAAAGGCTTCAGGTCGTCGTGGATCTCGCCGCCACGCGTTCCGGCCACGCAGTGAGGGGGCCAGGGGCCTCCCTGCTCAACGAACGAGCAATGGTTTGCGGGATGGTGGTCACAGATAAAAAGAACGGGTATTCTGCCTTTGTTGCGTTCAAGAAGGGCCTTTGTGGCAGCTACGGCTTCCAGGGAATGCCCGCAGGCAAGGGATCCGCCGGTAAGAAAATCGTAAAGTTCATCAACGACAACGATTGCTTTTTCCATAGTTTAGTCTTTAAGAATTGTAACAACAGCCCATACTTCGCAACCTTCTCCACGCCCTACAAACCCGAGGCGCTCGGTGGTGGTGGCCTTTACACTCACTGCATCCACGTTTACGCCGAGGATGGGCGCCAGCACGGAGCGCATCGCATCGATATGAGGGCGGAGTTTCGGGGCCTGAAGGGCGATGGTGATGTCGGCGTTGCCGACCTTCCAGCCATCTGCGGACAACATTTTTATGACCCGGGCGAGGAGCCCCTTGCTGTCAGCGCCCTTCCATTCGGAAGAATTGTCCGGGAAGTGCAAGCCGATGTCGCCAAGCGCAGCGGCCCCGAGCAGGGCATCACACAGCGCGTGGATGGCCACATCTCCGTCCGAGTGGGCCACGAAGCCTTTGTCCGAGGGGATCTGAATGCCGCCTAGCCACATCGGCAGGCCATCCGCGATGGCATGAACGTCGTATCCTTGTCCGATTCGTATTGTCATAGTGCAAAAATACAATAAATTCGGGAGATTCCTTCGCTTCGCTCGGAATGACAGCAAGATTAGTCGGAATGACAAGAAAATTACTAAATTTGTAGACTATGGGATTTTTCAATTTTTTTGGCGATAACGAGCATCGGGTCTTCGACTACAAACCGATGTATTACGATAAGGAGAAAGAGGAACGCATGCGCAGGTTCAAGGCCGTGGACGGCAGCATGGATGCCGACAAGAAAGACGGTGAATACGTGCCCGGTAGCTATCTGCACGGGGCGTTCCGCGACGGAGCCTACCAGCACACCCGCAACCGCATGAAGGGTGTGCAGACCATAATCGGCATAGTGACCCTGTTGCTGATAGCCGCGGTGCTGTACTTTATCGCCAAATTCTATTCGATGCTGTAATGGGAAAACTTAAGGTACTTCCGGCAAACATTGCCAACATGATAGCCGCCGGCGAGGTGGTGCAGCGGCCCGCATCCGTAGTCAAGGAACTGATGGAGAATGCGATAGACGCGGGCGCCACCCAGATCGACGTGGTTGTGAAGGATGCCGGCCGCACCAGCATCCAGGTGATAGACAACGGCTCCGGCATGAGCCCGGCCGACGCAGTTCTCTGCTTCGAGAGGCACGCCACTTCCAAGATCGCGGAGGCGGAAGACCTCCAGCACATCACCAGCTACGGCTTCCGCGGAGAGGCCCTGGCCAGCATCGCTGCCGTGGCGGAAGTCACCCTCAAGACCCGCCGCGTGCAGGATGACACCGGCACCCAGGTTACAATTTCCGACCCCACCGCCGTCAAGACCAGCTCGGTGGCCGCGCCCACCGGCAGCAACTTCCTGGTGCGGAATCTGTTCTACAACACCCCCGCCCGCCGCAAGTTCCTCAAGAGCGACAACATCGAGCTCAAGCATATAGTGGAAGAGTTCACGCGAGTGGCACTCACCTGCCCCGAGGCAGGGTTCTCCCTGAATTCCAACGGGCGGGACATCTTCCGCCTGCGCCCGGCCAAGTCCCTGAAATTCAGGGTACTGGACCTGCTGGGCTCCAACGTGACCGGGGACCTTGTGGATATTACCGCCGAGACTTCCCTGGTGCGGGTGCGCGGCTTCCTCGCCCGTCCCGACACCGCCCGCAAGACTGTAGCCAACCAGTTCTTCTTCGTGAACGGCCGTTATTTCCGCAGCAGCTACATGCACAAGGCCGTGATGAAGGCCTACGAGGAGTATCTGCCCGAAGGTTACACTCCATCCTACTTCATCTGGCTGGAAGTGGACCCTGAGGCCGTAGACGTGAACATTCACCCTACCAAGGCCGAGGTAAAGTTCGAGGAGGACGCGGTCATCTTCCAGACCATCTACGCTTGCGTTAAGGAAACATTGGGCAAGAATGCCTTCGGCGAGGGTTTGGATTTTGATACGGAGGGCCGCGTGGAGATGCCCCAGATGGGGTCGGCCTTCGACGAGTATCGTGGGCCGGCGTCATCCGCGCCCGCGCCGCCGCTGGACCCGGACTACAATCCCTTCGCTTCGCCAGATTCCTTCGCTTCACCAGATTTGCTTCCTACGGGCGCATCGCTCGCAAAGCTCGGGTCCTTCGCTTCGCTCGGAATGACAGGAGTGTCATCCCGAACCCGCGAAGCGGGTGAAGGGATCCCCTCCTATCGCAACCCGGCCGAAAGCGCTGGCTACGGGGCGCTGTTCGAACAGAACCAGGCCGCGCAGGCCAAAGCACTGATAGTCAAGGGCAAATACATCATCGCCCCGTCCGCATCCGGCGTTCTGCTGGTCCACATACGCCGCGCCTGGGAACGCATCCTATACGAACGCAGCCTCAAAGCCCTCTCGAAGAACGTTCCAGTCACCCAGACCGCCCTCTTCCCCGTACAGGTACAGGTGGGCGCCCCGGCAAAGCTCCTGTTCGACGAAAACGCCGCCATGCTCGCCTCGGTCGGCTTCGACATCAGCCCCTTCGGCACCGACACCGTGGTGGTAAACGGAGTGCCGGAAGGCTATTCCTGTGAGCCCGGCAAGGTACAGCAGATGGTGCAGGACCTTCTCCTGATCCTTTCGGACGAGACGTCCGGCGTGCCCGAGGTGGTGCGCGCCGCCCTGGCCTCCAAGTTCGCCACCCTCGGCAGCGTGAACGCCGAGCCGCCCCGCAATGCTCTTGAGGCACAGCAACTTATAGATTCGCTCTTTGCCTGCGAGAATGCCGAGCTGACCGCCACCGGCAAGAAGATCACCGCGGTGATGAGCACAGACGATTTAGAAAAAAGATTCCAGTAATGCCATACGTTCAAGATGACAACCGCCGGCAGCTGCCGATGACCATGCACCTGATAATCATCAATGTGATAGTTTATCTGGCCACCAAGGTGAACCCGCAGTTCATGTATGAGAACTTTTCGCTGTTCTACCCCACTACACCGTGGTTCAAGTTCTGGCAGCCGCTCAGTTATATGTTCATGCACGGAGGATTCTGGCACATATTCTTCAATATGTACTCCCTCTACATCTTCGGCAAGGCGGTGGAGCAGATAATCGGGAAGCAGAGATTCACCATCCTCTATTTTGCGGCGGGTTTTGCCGCAGCTGCCACCCAGCTGGGCGTGCAGGCCCTGGATACCGCCATCCAGAATGTTCCCACCGTGGGCGCATCCGGATGCATATATGGAGTCATCATCGCTTTCGCAATGATCTTCCCGGAAGCCCGGCTGACGCTGATCTTCCCTCCCGTTACCCTTTCCGCCAAATGGATGGCCATCATCTTCATTGGCATCGAACTCTTCACCGGCATCACCGGGACCCAGGCCGGTGTGGCGCATTTCGCGCATCTGGGCGGCGCCCTGATAGGCTGGCTGCTCATCTGGTGGTGGTACAAACGTAAGAAGAATAACAATCATTCATATGTCCATTATTGATACCGCCCTGGCCGAAGCGCTTGAGGTTTTGAAACGCGGAGGCGTGATTCTGTATCCTACCGATACCGTCTGGGGCATCGGATGCGATGCCACCAACGAGGCGGCAGTGGCCCGCGTGTTCGAGATCAAGCGTCGCAGTGAGGCCAAGTCGCTGGTGCTCCTGGCCTGCGACCTGGACATGGTTGCCAAGCACATCAAGGTAATCCCCCCTATCGCCATCGACCTGGTGGAGGTGAACGATGCCCCCATGACCATCATCTACCCGGGCGCCCAGTATCTGGCCCCGAACGCGGTGGCGGAAGATGGAAGCGTGGGCATCCGCATCCCCCTTAACGAATTCTGTGTCAAGCTGGTACGCAAACTGCGCAGGCCGCTGGTATCTACCTCCGCAAACATCTCCGGCGAGCCCACCCCTTCGTGCTTTGTGGAGATTAGTCCGGAGATAGTGGAGGCCGTCGATTATGTGGTGCCGGCCGCGCTCGAGAGTGAATCCACCGGCCGCGCTTCGCAGATAATCAAGCTCGGACTCCGGGGAGAAGTCGAAATAATACGTCCGTAATGGAACTGTTCTACGCATATAAAGTCGGCGGCGGCTACGCCTATCTGGATTCGGAGGAGTCCTACCATTGCGTGCGCGTGCTGAGGCATTCCGCCGGGGATTCCCTGAACATCATCGACGGGCAAGGCACGCTCCTGCACTGCACCCTGAAAGATGCATCGTTCAGCGCCGCCGTGGCCACCATCGTTTCGGAAGAGCCCGGATGGGGCGGACATCCTTATTATCTGCGCATGGCCGTGTGCCCAACGAAGAACATGGACCGCTATGAGTGGTTCGTGGAGAAGGCGACGGAACTTGGTGTGGATGAGATAGTTCCGGTGATCGGCGAGCATTCGGAGAGGCGCAAGGTGCGCGAGGACCGTCTGCAGAAGATTGCGCTTTCGGCGGCGAAGCAGAGTTTGAAGGGTGCGGTGCCTGTCATCGCGCCGGCAGTAAACCTGCTGGACTATCTTGGAAGGCTGCCAGGAAACGGTTTGAAGTTTATCGCATATTGCTCCGATGACGTCTCGCCGCGCGGCTCGATAGTCGATGCGCTACTCACGGCAGCTGATCCCACCGCGGCAATCACCATCCTGATCGGCCCGGAGGGCGATTTTTCACAGGGCGAGGTTCAGGCCGCGATCCGCGCCGGTTTCGAACCCGTGCACCTCGGCCCCAGCCGCCTCCGCACCGAAACCGCCGCCCTCACCGCCGTCGAATCCGTCTACCTCGCCCTCGCCTGCAACCAGGCATACGACAGTTCATCCTTATGAGAATCCGTCTCATACTTTTATCCTTACTGCTCTCGGCCTGTAGCCAGAGCCACTACGTGCAGTTCGGGGGCTACGCGCAGGGGGGCGTGTGGAGCGTGAAGGCTAATATCAAGGGCGTGAAGGCGCGGCCGGCCGAGATCCAGAAGGGCATCGAGGCCATCCTGGAAGAAATCGACACTACCCTCTCGGGATACAACAAACGCTCGCAGCTAAGCCGCTACAATGCCGGGGAGCCTGTCCAACTCAGCCCGATGTTCCTGGAAGTTAAACAGGCGGCGGACAAATTCAAGGAGGAAACCGGCGGTGCCCTGAACTGCGCCGCGGGGCCGCTCTACGATATCTGGGGTTTTGGCTTCAAGACCGACTCGCTGCCCTCTGACGAACTCGTCCGCCAGACTCTGGCCGATTGCGGAATTACAGTTTGTTCCGAAAAACAGCCTAAAACGGGAACAAACCAACAACCGAAGTTAAATTTCAACGCCATAGCTCAAGGCTACAGCTGCGACAAGGTGGCCGCGTACCTTTACAGCCTCGGCATAAAAGACATGCTGGTCGACATCGGCGAGATCTTCTGCGACGGCCTCAACCCGTCGGGAAAACCCTGGCGCGTGGGCATTGACAAGCCGGAGGACGGCAACAACAGCCCGGGGGCCAAAATGGAAGGCATCTGGGAATCCAACGGCGGCCCGCAGGGCGTCGTCACATCCGGCAACTACCGCAAATTCTACATCAAGGACGGAGTCAAATACTCCCACACCATCGACCCCCGAACCGGCTACCCCGTGCAGCATAAGCTCCTGAGTGCCACCGTCATAGCTCCCACGGCGATGGAGGCGGATGCATACGCCACCTACTGCATGGTGATAGGAACGGAAAAGGCGCAAGAGTTCATACTCTCGCGCCCTGACCTTGAAGCATGCCTGATCTCGGAGGAAATCTGGACGTCCCCGGGATTCAAGCTGCAGTAATCTACTTTTTGCGGGTCATTTCATACCTTATAGATCCGTTCGCGTCTTCATAGTTGAACAACGCCTTGTCTCCATCCACATCGAACCCAAACTTGATAGGACTGGAGAAAATGACATGGTCTGCAGAGGTGGGGCCGGGCCAATCATTGAAAAGATTGCTGATTGAAGTGGCTTTCTCCGGTTCCTCTCCACCGACATATCTGGTCAAACAGCCACCGCTCTTGTAAGTGATTGTGACAGTTCCATCATTGTAGGTATAGTCCCCTTTGTAACGGACACCCCATGCGGTGATGATCATGTCGGCTTTACCGCCCTTGAGTTCAAGATACAGCCTGGTGGCCTGGCCGTCATTCTCGTAGCAGAACCACTGCCCTTCTTCGGAAGCGCCATTTTCCTTGTTGCAACCTGCGAACAGAACCATAATGGCCGCAGCTGCTAAAACAAATAATTTTTTCATATTAAGAATTAATTGATGTTTCTCTGCTCCAAATATAAACAATCCGCCCCAATATACAAAAGGGCGGATTGAAAAACTATCAAAAAGGTTGAAAATCAAGGAGTATACTCCAGGATGTCCGAAGGCTGGCAATCCAACTCGCGGCACAGGGCCTCCAGCGTGGAGATGCGCAGAGCTTTAACTTTGCCGGTCTTGAGGATCGACATATTGGATGGGGTTATGCCGATCCGCGTGGCCAGCTCGCCGGAACTCATTTTCCGGCGGGCCAGCATCACGTCTATGTTGATCATTATCGGCATAACTACTTCTCCTCTGCTGCAGGCTGATCTTCAGGATTAACCTTCTTGCCAAGATAATCCGGCAGGTCCATGCCTGCCATCTTGAACAGGTCGCTGAGCGGAGGCACGCTTCCCATCAGACCGGAGACGAAGTTTGCGGTCGCGGTCTTCCCGTTCACGGAAGAACCACCGTCCCAAACGGTCACCTTGTCGATGTTGATGCCCTTCACAGCCTCGACCTGGGTCTTCACGAGCTCAGGCAGCTTGTCGGCGATCATCATCATTACAGCCTTCTGGGCATCGCCCTCGGCGGCACCGACCAACTGGTTGAAACCCTGTGCCTGCTTGGTCAGGATCTCGAACACACCGCGGGCCTGTGCATCCATCTTCGCATAGATGGCGTCAGCCTCACCCTTTGCCTTGCGGCGGATCTGCTCGGCTTCAGCCTCTGCATCGATGATGGCCTTCTCCTTCTCGATCTGGGCGGCGACCACCACGTTTGCCTGCTGGGTTGCCTTTTCGCGCTCGGCACGTGCAAGCTCAGCGTCACGCTCGCTCTGGTATGCCTCCTCGAGGGCCTTTGCGGCCTGCACCTTTTCGGCGGCGACTGCGACTCTAGTGGCCTCAGCGGTCTTCTGGCGGCGCAGGGCGTCGGAGTTCGCGATCTCGATCTTCGCGTTGTTTTCACCCTTCACGGCGTCCGCATCGGCGGCAGCCACGTTCACACGGGTGTCCTTATCGGCGATAGCCTTACCGGTTTCACCGTAACGGTTCTGCTCAGCCACGCTCTTCTTTGCGTCGTTGATGGCCTTCGCGGCAGCCTCCTTACCGAGGGCCTCGATGTAGCCGGATTCGTCCCGGATATCGGTGACGTTCACGTTGATGAGCTTCAGGCCGATCTTGCGGAGTTCAGCCTCCACGTTGGTGGAAACGTTCGCAAGGAACTTGTCGCGGTCGGCGTTGATTTCCTCGATATCCATCGTTGCGATAACCAGACGCAGCTGACCGAAGAGGATATCGGTGGCGATGCCCTGGATGGCGCTGGTGGTGAGCCCGAGCAGGCGCTCTGCGGCGTTGGTCATGTTCTCAGGCTCGGTGCTGATACCCACGGTGAAGCGGCAGGGGACGTCCACGCGGATGTTCTGCTTCGAAAGGGCGTTGGTGAGGTTGCACTCGATGCTGATGGGGGTCAGGTCGAGGAATGCATAATTCTGGAACACGGGCCAGATGAATGCTGCGCCACCGTGCACGCACTTGGAGGAACCGTGGCGGCCGGTCTTACCGTAGATGACAAGGATCTTGTCTGAAGGGCAGCGCTTGTAGCGCTTCAGGATGGCCGAAATCGTGATGAAGATGACGGCGACGATGATCAGGATTACGTAGATTTCCATATCGTTATACAATTAAAGAGTTTAATTCTTCTACCAGGAGAGTGCTGTCGTTGATGACCTCCACGACCTTGATGGGCGTGCCGGTCTTGATGGTATCGCCATCGGTGAGAGCGATGTACTCGCGCACGGCGTTGGCGATGGTGATCTGCACCTTGCCTTCGCCCGAGCGCTCACCGGGGATGGTGAGATAGACCTTGCCGGTGCAGCCTACCGCAGCCTCGTTAACATCGATGTTGCCGCTCTGCTGCATGCTCGCGAGGAGTTTGAAAAGATACATCACGATAGCCACCAGGGCTATACCCACGAGGGCCGAGATGATGATGAGGACCGCCTTCGAATGCACGCTGTCCTTCAACAGGATGGCCGTCCATCCGAAACCGAGGATAAAGTTCACGAAGTTGCGGAAGGTGTAGAGATTGATGCCTCCGTCGAGGTCCCCGCCCATGTCGGAAGGATCCACGTCGAAGTCGGTAGCTCCATCCACATCCGCACCTATGAAGGTAAGGATGCTCTGGATGATGAATACGAGCGTCGCGGTGAGGGTGATGCCCCAGAGGATCTTGCTCAAAACGCTAAGTGATGCCCACCATGTAATCATATACCTATATAAATTAAAATTTGCAGAAAACCTGTTTCTTCGTTGTTTTCTGCAAATATATAAAATTTTATTGAATTGCAATAATTTTTTACTAAAATTTCAAATTTTTTTATTGTGGACGTTTTTTGCTATCTTTGTACCCATGAAACCACTCCACGGCAACATGAAAATGGCTGACCTCATAGAGGTCAATTACCATCTTCTGGCGGTGCTCACGCGCTTCGGGATAGAGGGGGGATTCGGGGAGAAGACGGTGCGGGACATCTGCGAGAAGAACCATCTGGATACGGACACCTTCCTCCTCATCTGCAACGTCTATACCCACAAGGACCATGAGCCTTCCGAGGAGATACTGCGCGACGGGCATATCGACGACATCCTCCGCTATCTCCACCAGAGCCACGACTACTACATGAGCAATGCGCTGGTGCTGCTGGCATCCACAATCGAGGACCTCATCAAACCCTGCTCGGACACACAGAAGAAGGTTATCTGGCAGTTTTTCGCGGAGTACAAGGCGGAGCTGGAAAAGCATTTCGCATACGAGGAAGGTGAGGTCATCCCCTACGTGCAGAAGCTGCTGCTCGGCAAGCGCGATCCCCACTACAGCATAGATAGATTTGAGGAGAACCATTCCAACATCGAGGAGAAACTATCCGACCTCAAGAGCTTGATACTCAAGAGCTTACCGGCTACCTGCGACGACCGTCTGCGCGTGCGGCTCCTCAACTACATCTTCGCCCTCCAGAGCGACCTCGACTCCCACACCGCCATCGAAGACAACATCCTGGTGCCGATGGTGCGGCTGATAGAGAACCCCCTCAGCCATACCCGGACGGAGAAGCAGGATGCCTCCGCCGGCGGCGAGGAGCGGGACGAACTGTCCGACAGGGAGATAGAGATTCTGGTGAGCGTGGCGCAGGGGCTCCTCAACAAGGAGATTGCCGACCGGCACAACATCAGCATCAACACGGTCATCACCCACCGCAAGAACATCACCCGCAAGACCGGCATCAAGACGGTGGCGGGCCTCACCGTGTATGCCATTCTCAATGGCTACGTGGATATCAATTCTGTAAAATAGCGCTCCGGCACTTTTCCCGAAGACAGGGAAAAAAATATTTGTTTTTGTCGCAAGTTCAGCCTATATTTGCGACAAAACGGACTATCTTATGGACAGCGTTGAAAAGAAAATCGAGCGTATCGTAAAGGCCGGAGGGGAAGGCAAGGTGTACTTCCCGTCAGACTTTTTCGACTGTGGCACGGAGAAAGCCGTGTCCAAGGCCCTCCAGCGCCTGGTGGCGTCGGAGGTGCTTATGAGGATGAATCGAGGACTTTATTGCTCCCCCACTGAAAGCCATTGGGGGATGGGGAAGCTTTCCGCCAGCGCCGAAGAAGTGCTGCAGGCCTATGCCGAAAGGGACGGTTTCAAATACGGCCCCTGCCCCGGAATGGCCCAGAACGCCCTCGGGCTGTCGGACCAGGTGGTGATGAACCCCGTCTACAGCACAGATGGCCCCACTCGCAGGATCCCTTACGCAAAAAAGCGCAGGCCCATTGTGCTCTACCACGTTCCGCCAAAAGTTTTCAACTACAAATCCGAGATCATTATGCTCACCGTTATCGCCCTCAACGACATAGGCAAGAACGATCTCTGGCAGTTCGACCTCGACCGCATGCAGGACATCTACCGGCAGATACCCTACAGCGAAATCCGCAACGATCTCAAGAACACCCCTTCCTGGATCAGGAGCTTAATACTAGGTTTTTATGGCAACGCAGCATAATATTGATTTCTGGGCGTATTCAGACGAACAGAAGACAGACGTCTATAATGAAATCCACAAAGAAATGAAGGTCGACCCCAAGGCGGCCGAGAAGGACTGGTGGGTCAGCCACGTCATCAAGGCCGTCTTCGAGCTGCGCTGCGCGGACGCCCTCACATTCAAGGGCGGCACCTCCCTCAGTAAGGCCTGGGGCATCACAGAACGCTTCTCCGAAGATGTCGACATCTCCATCGACAAATCCTTCTTCGGCCTCAGCGGCGAAACGCGCTCCGCCCGGGACCGCATCCGCAAACTCAGCAGGAAGTACATCCACGACGAGGTGATGGGGGAATTGTCATCCATCCTGTATGTGCTGGGCGCCTGGCAGGCCGAGATGGTCTTCAAGACCAGGGATGATTCCGATGCCGACCCTACCGTCCTCCTCATCCCCTACCACAGCGTCCTGCCCGTGCATCCATATATAAAAGAAGTGGTGAAGGTGGAGTTCAGCTGCCGCAATCCGCGCGAGCCCAGGGAGCCCAGGCAGATAGTTCCGTTTGCGGCCGAGCTGTCGCCGATGATAGATTTTCCGGAGACCCTCGTGCCCACCGTCACCCCCGTCCGGACCTTCCTGGAGAAGGTTTTCCTGCTTCACGAAGAGTTCCAGAAAGATCATCCCAGGCACCGGAGGATGTCCCGGCATCTCTACGACCTCTACCGGCTGGATCAGGCCGGATACGCCGACAAGGCAATGGCCGATCCGGACCTCTACCGCACCCTGGTGGAGCACCGGAAAGTCTTCAACGCCATCCGGGGAATCGACTACTCCAACCATACGCCGGATAAGCTGGCCATCCTGCCCAGCGGGGACCAGTTGCCGCTATGGGAAGCCGACTACCAGGTGATGCAGGACCAGTATATTTATGGGGATGCCCCCTCTTTCGGGGAATTGATGAAAGCCATAACCGGCGTGCAGGACCGTCTGCACGGGATGAAACTATAGGGAATATTCGCAGCCGCAGAAGGTCTGGTTGTAGAAGTTCTGCTCGCGGATGATTTCATTCCGGCGGGGCTGGAGGCCGCCCTTGCGCCAGTTGCGGCCCCACCATTGGACTTTTGCGGTTGTGCCATTATGGCTCTCTGCCGAAGCCTTGGCCAGCGACTCTTCAGCCTTGGCCGCCAGCCCTTCCACCACCATGGCGCAGGCCCTGCGGCCGGCTTCATCCACCTGTTCCAGACTTTTCCAGCGGGAGGATGCGAGTGTGGTAGTGAGGGTGCCGAAGCCGTTTTCGGCGGCATAGCGCGCAGCGCGCATCAGCCGGAAGGCGAAGCATTCCAAGCATCGCGGGCCCCTCTCGGGGGCATCCTCCCGGCCCCTGGCCACCTGCTCCGTCCACGCCGCATGGTCGTAGTCGTCATCTATCACTTCTATTCCAAAAAGCCCGGCATAGCGCAGGATTTCCCCCCGGCGCTTTTCGTATTCCGCCTTATCGTATATGTTGGAATTGCTCCAGAAGATGGCCATCTCCTCCCCCGGATTGCGCCCCGCGGCTCTGTACGCCTCCACCAGGGCCTCCACGATGGCCCCGGAACACGGCGCGCAGCACGAATGCAGCAGCAAACGCCCCTTCGGCAACTCTGACGGATTCAACAACATAGTGCAAATATAGCAAAACCGCCAGTGTACCTGTTAAGAAAAACCGCATTTTCTCTACAGGTACCCCCTTTTTACCCCCTACCCGTAGAGAAAACCTGGCAAAATCTCGACGGGTCGGCCATTTTTAGGCCTACCTGTAGAGAAAATGGCCGAAAAACTCTACAGGTCTTTCACATAATTCCGGCAACCTTCTTAAAAATATATGACCTTCCCCGAAAAACGGCAAAAATGGGGAAGGTACCAGGTATTAACCCCATACCTTCCCCAATAAGGAGCATAATTGGGGAAGGTGCCACAGAAAACCATATTACCTTCCCCAAATAAAGACAAAATCAAGGAAGGTCCAAATGGGAAAGTCCGAGTTGTGCAGTTTTTTACTAAATTTGTAGAACAATCGAACCGATATGAAAAAGACTGTTTTGGTGTCCGGCGGGGCCGGATTCATTGGAAGCCACGTGACCGTGGAACTCGTTCAGGCAGGGTACGACGTGCTCATAGCCGACAATTTCAGCAATTGCGACGAAACCAACTATAAAGGCGTCTGTGCCATCCTGGGCAGGCAGATGCCTCTCGTGAAGATGGACTTCTGCGACGCTGCCGCCGCCGACAAACTCTTCAGCGAGAACAAGATAGACGCGGTCATCCACTTCGCGGCCTTCAAGGCGGTCGGCGAATCTGTGGCCAAGCCCCTCATGTACTACAAGAACAATCTCGAGTCGTTCATGAACGTGCTGGAGGCCGCGCAGGCACACGGCTGCACCAACGTGCTCTTCTCATCTTCCGCCACCGTCTATGGCGAGCCGGACGAGGTGCCCGTCACCGAGCAGAGCCCCCGCAAGCCCGCCACATCCCCCTACGGCAACACCAAGCAGATGTGCGAGGACATCCTCCAGGACAGCGTCCGCGCCAGCGAAGGCAAACTTCACGGCATCCTGCTCCGCTACTTCAACCCCATCGGAGCGCATCCCAGCGCCCTCATCGGCGAACTTCCACGCGGCGTACCCAACAACCTGGTGCCCTTCATCACCCAGACCGCCATCGGCAAGCGCGAGTGCCTGAGCATCTTCGGGAACGACTATCCCACCGAAGACGGCACCTGCAAGCGGGACTACATCGACATAGTGGATCTCGCCAAGGCCCATGTGTACGCCGTGCGCCGCATGCTGGACGGCAAGATGAAGCAGGGATGCGAGGTCTTCAATGTGGGCACCGGCCGCCCCGTGAGCGTACTGGAGCTGGTGAACGCGTTCGAGAAGGTGAACGGCCTCAAGCTCAACTGGAAGTTCGCACCCCGCCGCGCAGGCGACGTGACCGCCATCTGGGCGGATCCCACCCTGGCCAACAACGAGCTGGGCTGGAAGGCCGAACGCAGCGTGGAAGAGACGCTGGCGGCCGCCTGGGCCTGGGAGAAACGCCTGGCAGGGAAGTAGATTCCTTCGCTGCGCTCGGAATGACAGGGAGGATTGCATGACAGGAAGGACACCATGACTATAGGCCTGATATCTGACACCCACGGAGTGTTCAGCCCCGGGTTCCGGGAGTTCCTGGAGCCTGTAGATGAACTCTGGCACGCAGGCGACTGGGGCGGAGACGACGCTTTCCTCCAGAGTATCAAGGACTTCAAGCCCGTCGTGGGGGTGTATGGCAACTGTGACGGCTTCCCGGCGCGCTACGATTTCCCGGAATTCCAATCCTTCACCCGTGAGGGCCTGAAGATACTTATGACCCACATCGGCGGATACCCCGGCCACTACAACCCGGTGGCCAGGCGCGTAATCATGGAAGAGAAGCCGGGGCTTTTCGTGTGCGGGCATTCCCACATCCTGAAGGTGCAGTGGGATGAGCAGTATAACATGCTGACGATGAACCCGGGCGCGGCCGGCCTGCAGGGATGGCAGGTGGTGCGCACCGCCCTCCGTTTCAAGATCGAAGGGGGCGCGGTCAAAGGTCTGGAAGTCTTCGAATTACCCCGGCAGTAGCAGGACACGCAACCGGCCCTAGGCCAGTCCCGGGCGGCAGGGCTTGCCGGCATCCCGGCGATGCTTGAAGTAGAGTTCTTCCGTGGCGAGGGCCATCTTGGTAACCGCGAAATCGCAGTCGTGCGGGTAGATGTACCAGGTATCCTCCAGGGTATTCAGGTCCACGCAGTCCCCATATTTCCCCAGATACTCATACTCGATGTGACAGGAGTAGAGTGCCGGCACCGGGATCTCCATATCGAAGGAATCCCCGTCCACATCCGTGCCGTGCACGTGGAAACCGCTGCCGTCCTGCACCATCGTGCCCTCCCCCAGGTGGATGAAGCGCTTGGCGTTAGGTAGTGAGTAGACCTTGACGGGCAGGGTGCCGGTGGAATACCGGCCTTCCTCCACCTCCTTCCGGACGTTCGCGCGCTCCCACTCGTACCAGTCGGGGATGTGGGAGAATTCGGTCTCGCCCTCCAGCGCGCGCAGTTCGCCCAGTTCGGTCATCTCCCAGCGCTTGCCGCAGTGGGTGCAGAAGAGCTCGCTGCCCTCGCTGGCCATCTTGTACTCGGTGCCGCAATGAGGGCACTGGTAGAGCACCTTGTGGAGGCCTTCCGCCCGCTTGGGATAAGGGGTGCGGATGCCACGCTCCTTCTGCCAGGCAAAATCGTCGTACTGGAAGGCGGCCACGATGCGGTCGTTGATCTCGTCTACGCTGGCCTCGCGGATCTGCTCGCGGGTGAAGAGGAGGGAGTACTCCGCCTCGGTGGGCTTGACCCCGCGCTCATGCAGGTTCCAGAAGGGGGAGTTGACGTGATGCCCGTGGCAGATGAGGGTCGCCACCGGCACATCCATCATCTTGCAGAGCTTCCCAAGAGATGCGGGCAGAACCGCGGTGGTGCCGCAGAGGGAGTAGCGCGCTTCAGGGTAGACCACCGCTATATCCTTGTTGTCCAGCACTTTGCGCAGCTGGCGCACCAGCACGGTATCGGAGGTGAACTTGCGCTTGCAGATGCATCCCACATTGCGCAGCAGCCATTCCCGGCCGATGAACCCGTCGATTGCCACCACGTAGTTGGCCCGGCGCGGATAGATTATCTGCGTCGCCACTTTGAAGTCCATGAAGGCGTTGTGGTTGCAAAGCAGGATAAACGGCGGCTCGAGGCCCTCAGTGCCGATTTTGGTGATCTTAGGCCTATGCGCCATTACGGCCGGCCAGCTCAGGAGTTTGGTAATGGGTTTCAGGTACCACTGCGTGCGGATCGGGTCGCGCGCCATGTCGAAACGCGGGAATGTTTTCTTCATCGGGTTCAGGTATTACACTATCAGTCTGCAAGATAGCAAAATTCTGCCAAAGTGCAAAAAAGGCTCTTTGTGCAAGGGGAAAAACAAAAGAGACAAGTTCTTGCGAACCTGTCTCCTTGTGCGGTAGGTGAGAGTCGAACTCACACACCCCAACGGGCACTACCCCCTCAA
>R22__coassemble_571_pt1 | contig 23247 bp, 18 predicted proteins | sample R22__metabat2_low_PE_056 | metagenome-assembled genome bin R22 | reverse complement strand
CCTGCGAGAGCATGGTATTAAGTATTACGAATTCGGAATCCAGAAGATACTGATAGCGTTTAGTCCAGTTGGATGCCTTGGCATCCGCAAGAGCGATGCGCATATAATGCTCCGCACGGCGAATGTCCCCCGTTTCAAACAGTAATCTGGATAGTTGCAGCAGCGACTCGTAATTCTTTCCGGACACATACATATCGTATTCGGCGCTTTTCGAGTAGTACTTGATTGCCTGATCCGTGTTTTTGTTAAAGGCATGGAGACGGGCCAGGTAATAGTAGAGCACCGCTGTGTCTCTCTGTGAATGACAGACGCTTTTCGATATATTGCGGATGGCTTCCGCGTATTGTCCGTTTCTGCGCAAATCGACATCATGGTTGAAAATCGCACCGGAATTGGTGCTGTCTGTCTGCCACCACAAGTTTACCACATCCTTGAATTTCTCTCTTTGCCCGACATCTCTGTAAACTTGGTATGATGATCTGCAGAACGCAATTATGATTTCAGTGTCGGCGGATTTGATAAAGGGCAGGTCGTATTCGTCGAGTACCTGTAATGCTTTTTGAAGCGAGTCCAGCCTGTAGAGGGTCTGTACGTAACGGGCGTCTGTGATGATTTGATGGCGAAGGTCCTGTCCCTGCAGCCTTTGCATTTCATGTATATAGTATTCACAGGAATCAACGTCGTGAATATAATAGGTGTTTTCCAATGCATATGCTGCTTCCCACTTCGCCGAGTCGTTTTTTGCCCTGTCGTATTCTTCCCTCAAAAGGCCTTGCCGGAGTTCGAATTGTTTGTCGTACAGGGCCTGTTTTTCTATGGCTTCATCGAGGGCTAGAAAAACCTCGTGTTCAGCGGGGCAACAGGCATAAATAAAGACGCCGATAATGCATATACAGAGAAAAGAAGACTTTTTCATGGCGCAAAAGTAAGAAATTAATCTTATATTTCAAAACGACTTGCAAATATACAATAGATTGAAAATCAGGTAAATATGTTTCAGAAATCGCTTATAGAAACCTTATTTTCCCGGGAAGGTGTGTTCAACGAGTGCCCTTTATGGATAATTTTGTATCGAGCCTGTGTTATACTGTGGTGCAACCACAATGTGATTAATAACTACATAACCATATTGCCATGAGACATGTTTTCAAAGTAGTGCTGGTTGTCCTTTTATCTTTATCGTGCGTGAGCGCGTTGGGACAGAAAATCAGCGTATCGGGAAGAGTAACCGATGCCTCGACCGGTGAGCCGGTTCCGGGTGCGGTGCTTTTCGTGCGTGGAGAAAGCGGCGGAGCGGCAACGGATAATCAGGGCGTTTATTCCTTCTCTGTCGACGCCAATGCCACCCTGATCTGCTCCTGCATCGGGTATTCTGAGGCCGAACAGGCGGTGGGCGGCCGTACGACAGTCGATTTTGCACTTGCCCTTGATGCGGAAATGCTGGAGGAAACGGTCGTCGTCGGTTACGGCACCCTTAAAAAATCCCAACTTGTAGGCAGTGTCGAGCAGATTTCCGGAGAAGCTCTGGAGGATCGTGTCAATGCCAACGTCTCCCGTACTCTTCAGGGACAGGTTCCGGGATTGAACATCTTCCAGGTTGATGGCAAACCCACCCATGGCGGCAATATCTACATCCGTGGAGGTGCCACCAGTTACACAATGAAGAAAAACATGAACTCCAGCACAATATCTTCCTATTCCATCGGACAGGGAGGCAGCGCGTTGGTGCTGATTGACGGCGTGGAAGGGGAACTCTCTTCGGTGAATCCGGATGACGTGGAGTCGGTTTCAGTCCTCAAGGATGCGTCTTCTTCTGCAATCTATGGCTCGAGGGCCGCTTACGGCGTTATCCTCGTGACCACCAAGAATGCCAAAAACGAAAAGATCACCATCAACTACAATGGTGCCTGGTCGCTCAACCGCAGGACAGTGATGTGGGAAGACAATGTCATCACAGACGGTCTGGAATATACCAGGACCTTCTATGATTTCTGGGTTGGGCGCACGGAAACCCCGACGGCGGCGGGCGCACTCCCGACAAAGATAAACACTTTCAATATCCCGTCCAATTATCTTGAGCTGTTCGAAGCCCGCAGAGCTGCCGGAAATTCGGATATATATGACATGAATGGCAAGAACTACCTGTATTTTGCCAGTGAAAACTGGCTGGCCAAGTTCTACAAGCGTGCCAATACTACCCAGACCCATTCGATGAGCATCAACGGCTCCTCGAAGAAGATGTCCTACTCCCTATCCGGCCGGTACTACACCCAGGACGGCATATACAAGATAGGGAACGAAGACTACAACCAATATAATATAAGGTCTAAAGTGGTGCTCCACGCTAAGGACTGGCTCACGGTCGACAACAATACCTACCTACACCATTTCGACTATAGCCAGCCGATCTTTTCCAAGAACAACTCTTCCGTGGGAAGCCAGTTGTGGCAGATCGGCATGCTCGGACTTCCCGTGATGCCTACGAACAATGAAGACGGAACCTACACCATAGGCGCCGCCGCTTCCGGCTATGAGGCATTCGTGGAAGGAAATTCAGCTCAGGAAACAAAATCGATGTCCGTAACCACCACCACCGGCGTCACGGTGGAACCGGTGAAGGATGTATTCAAGATACGCGGAGACATCTCCTATAAATTCGTGGCCCGTCACACCCAGCGATACGTCGCCCCCACCAGCCAGAGTATCCAGCCCGGAGTGGTGACTTATTATGTGACTGAAGCCGATTCCTACAAGCGCGAGTACAACTATGAAACCAATCATCTCTCGGCCAACGTAGTGGGCACCTGGACCCCGAAATTGGGGGAGGCTCACAGACTCAACGTGGTCGGTGGATGGAACCTCGAAGACCATCGCTACGACACCGAAACCATACTCCGCATGGGGATGATGTATCCCGGCATGACAAGTTTCGAGATGTTCGACGGCACGGAGGTAACTCTCCAGCAGTACGATAGCAATTGGCGCACCGTGGGCGGTTTCGCACGTGCGAACTACACCTATCTTGGCAGATACATCCTCGAAGGATCCCTCCGATATGACGCCAATTCGCGTTTCCCTGTCAAGCAGAGGGGCGGATGGTTCCCTTCCGCATCGGCCGGATGGCGAGTGTCCGAAGAGCCCTGGATGAAGCCCCTCAAAGGCACGGTGGATAATCTGAAGATACGTGCAAACTGGGGTTCGCTCGGCAACGGAGGCATCAGTCCTTACACTTTCATGGAGACGATGGCGGTGGGAAAGACCAGCGTAATCTTCGACGGAGGATTCGTTACCGTGGCAGGGCAGCCTGCGATAGTGCCCGACAGCCTTACCTGGGAGAGGATTACGACCTGGGACCTCGGTCTGGACCTGGACATGTTCAGCAACCGTCTCTCATTCTCCGGCGACTATTATGTCCGTTACACCAACGACATGTATTCTTCCGGACCGGAAATCCCCGCGATCCTCGGCGCAGCTACGCCCAAAGGCAACTATGGCCAACTTACTACAAAAGGCTGGGAAACCACCCTTTCCTGGCGGGATTCCTTCAAGGTGGCCGGAAAGGACCTGACCTACTCCATAAAAGGCAGCCTCTGGGACAGCCGCACATGGGTGACGCAATTCTACAACGAAAGCCACAATATCTTCGACTTTTACGAGGGTAAGGAACTGGGCGAGTTGTGGGGCTTCCGCACGGACGGCCTGTTCATGAGCAATGAAGAGGCGGCCGCATGGTATCCGGACAGATATCACAACCTGCTGACCTCCACAACCCCCTATGCAGGAGATATCAGATTCCTGGATCTTGACGGCAACAAGGAAATCACCGCAGGGGCCGGTACACTCGAAGACCACGGCGACCTCGACCGCATAGGCAACATCATGCCGCGTTATCAATACGGCCTGAATATAGACTTGAAGTGGAACGGCCTCGGCCTCGGCCTGTTCTTCCAGGGAATCGGCCATCGCGACTGGTATCCTTCAGAAGGCTCTGGTTTCTTCTGGGGAGGATACGCCCGCGCATACGATTACGCCCTTAAGGACCAGCTGGACAGGGTAATCCTCGACAAGAGCACGGAAAACTGGACAGTCACCAACCCCGGAGCCTACTGGCCCCGCCGGCTATATGCGGCCGCGAATGCCGGCAGTGGTCTTGGAACGATGAATTCCTACAACGACTACTTCCTCCAGAATGCCGCCTATCTGAGGCTAAAGAACCTTACGCTGGACTACACTTTCCCGAAGAAACTTACAGAGAAAGTGAATATAGAAAAGCTCCGCATTTATTTCTCCGGAGAAAACCTGCTGACATTCTCCCCCATCTACAAGCATACCTCCATGTTTGATCCCGAAGTGATCGGCAAGGGAGATACCGACTTCGGCGGCCAGACTTCCACTACCGCGGGCGACGGGTACAGCTACCCCATGCTCAAGACTTTCACCTTCGGCATTAATCTTACTTTCTAAACTACAGGACGATGAAAAAACATATAATAATCATATTTGCAGCACTTATCGCCTGCTCCTGCAGTGAATGGCTCGAGAGGACTCCTGCCAACAAATTCGCAGCCGAGACCTTCTTCGCATCTGAGTCCGACCTTGAATTATATGCGAACGGCCTGATCAATTCCGCCCTGCCGGGTGCTTCCGATATGGCTCTCGGCAGCGACCGTTACACCGATTTCTGCGGCACACGGCAATCCTATGACTTCTTCTGGGGCACATTTACCGCCGCCCAGGCGACCAACTGGAACTCCAGCACCTGGAGCTTCAACCGCCGTGTGGCGTATATGATAGAGAATATGCCGCGTTGCAAGAACAATGTTTCCTCCGAAATCTACAACCATTACGAAGGTGTGGCCCGCTTCTGGCGCACGTGGATAACACTCAAGCGCATGAAGGTCTTCGGCGATATCTATTTCATCGATAAGGTCATCCAGCCTTCCGATTCCCTTATACTCTACGGCCCGCGCCAGGACAGGGAATACATCTGGCACAGGATGAAGGAAGACCTTGAGTTCGCCTGCGAAAACTGCCTCACTTCCGGCCAGGGCATCAACTCCGCCGGCAGGGTGTACGTGAACAAATATGTGGCCCTGGCTTTTGCATCGCACGCATTCCTCTTCGAAGGCACATACCGGAAGTACCACAGCGTCAATCCTTCCACGGGCAAGCCCTGGAACGGGGAATATGAAAGCGCAAACGAATTGCTCTCCCTCGCGGAAAAGTATGCCAAGGAACTTATAGACACAAAGGCGTTCTCGCTGAACAGCGATTACCGTTCGTTGTTTGTTTCCGCCACCCTTCCCACCGATGAGGTGATATGGGGATGCACTTATTCCAGCGAACTGAGCACGAACCATGGTGTCACCTACAAGTACTGCTCCACCACCTCCTCTCTCAGCTATTCTCCTACCAAGGAATATGTGAGGATGTTCCTGAAGACCGATGGCAAGCCTGCAGAAGAGGCGGTGAGCGTGACCAAGGAATTCATTGGCCGCGACAAGCGCCTCGCCGCAACCGTGCTTTCCCCCGGCCAGACCTGGAAACGCCTGAACGGCAGCAATGAGGAACTACCTCCGAACTGGACCTGGACCTGTGCGGGATATGAGTGGATCAAGTGGGTTCAGCTGGAAGAAGAACCTATGAGTGCGGATAACAAGTCCTATAACTCCATCCCCATTATCCGTTATGCGGAGGTGCTGCTGAACTATGCCGAAGCTGCCGCGGAACTGGGGCACATGACCCAGACCATCTGGGACCAGACGATAGGGGCCCTGCGCACCAGGGCAGGAGTCGCCAGCATTTATCCCGGCAGTGCAGGATATGTGGCCGATACATGGCTCCGCAACTACTACACCCTGGATGTCAAGCATCCTTCCACCCTCACCGACATACAACTGGAGATTCGCCGCGAAAGGGCCACGGAACTCACTCTTGAGGGCCAGAGTCGTTATGACGACCTGATGCGCTGGTGCCTCGGGGACCTTATCGAGCGCCGCTACAACCACCAGGGATGGAGGGGTATCTATATAACGCCCGAAGAGGCGGCGTCAGGATTCACCTGGGCCGGCAAGACATATACGGTGTCTTCCGCCAAGGCCTCGAATGAAACCAATTATAAGATTTCCGGCACTGCCAACAGCAACTGGAGCCTGTCCAACGGCACTTACGGCTATCTTATCTACAACTACAAGCTTGTTTGGGATGATATGATGTACACCCATCCGATTCCCCTTTCTGCTCTGAATGTAAATCCCAACCTCGGCCAGAACGAAGGTTGGCAGTGGATGTAATATAAATAGTCATATACTATGAAAAAGAATTTATTGCGTTTGATCGTTGCAGTTTCTGCGCTGGGTTTCCTGGCTGCGGGCTGTGAAAAAGATCCGAAAAATGAAGGCAAGGAGGACCAGTTCATCAACGTCAGCCCCGATAAGATCGAGGCCGGCTTTGAAGAAAAAGTCACAGAAATCACTGTCGAGTCCAACTGCTCATGGACTATCTCCAAGACGGATTCCGAAGGTACGGCCGTAGACTGGGTTAAGTGCGACAAGACCACCGGAAAAGACAATACCACCTTCAATGTGAAGGTTTTCAAGAACGAAACCGCATCCGCCCGCAGGGCCACCGTAACCCTTGCAAGCGGCGATACCAAAGCCTTTATCGACGTCTCGCAGGGAGCCAATCCTAATCCGGAAAAACCCGATGACCCCGTTATCCCGGATGATCCTCAGCCCGGCACGGATCCGGAGCCTTACGGAGATGTTGTCAAACTTGCTTTCGACTTTACCCAGACTCCTTTCGACGGCTGGCCTACAGCCTCAAACTATGATCATACGGAAGGCGGAATCAACTGTGTTTATCCGCTTGGAGGAAGGGACTACACCTTTGTGCTGGCCGATTGCGGTGGTGCTGCCAAGGCACAGATGTACTGGGCCGTTGACGGTACCCCACGCCTCGCTTTCGGCGCCCAGTACCGCTACCTCGGCCTTCCCGCCATTGATGGATATATCCTCTGCTCGGTCGCATGCACCAGCGTTCTGTTGAATGACGCGTCAGCGTCCATGGCGCCGAAGATGGCCATTACAAACAAGATTGCCGCTTCAGCCGCAGATGCCAAGGCCATAACGGACGACTCTGCGGATATAGTCGCCGGAGGAAAATTCCAGACATGGACAGCGGGTGGTGGCGGCACCTATACTTATAATCTGACAGGTCTGGCGGTCAACACCGTATATTACATATATGCGCTGGTGAAAGGAGCGGTTTCCACTCTTGAACTGACTTACTACAAAGAAGGAACGACCCCTCCCGCCCCGGATCCCGGAACCGATACCGGCACCGACCCTGATCCCGGCACTGACCCTGATCCCGGAACTGATCCTGACCCCGGCACGGATCCCTATCAGCCGTCTGCCGATGCCATCGCCCTGAGTTTCGACTTTACGGTCACGCCTCTGGAGGGTTGGCCTACGGAGGCTAAAGGATATGACACATCAACCGGAAAAGAGTGCGTCTATCCTCTGGAAGGAAAAGATTACTCTTTCCTTCTTACCGACTGCGGAGGTGCTGCCAATGCCAACATGTTCTGGAATCCCGGCCCTCCCGCATTCCTCTCGTTCAATGCTCAATACCGTTATCTTGGACTTCCCACAGTGGAAGGACTCAGGCTCAAGAGGGTTTACTGCGAAAACGTGTATCTTTCGACCCAGGTTCCCAAGTTCTACATAACCAACAAGGTCGCAGCATCAGCAAACGACGCGAAAGCGATCACCAATGATTCCGATGATGTCGTGGATGGCGGAGAGTTCCAAACCTGGGACGCTGCCGGCGGTGGAAAGTACACATACACCCTTAGCGGTACGGAACTTAATACCAGATACTACATCTATGCGCAGGTAAAGGGCGCCGTTTCCAAACTTGTACTCACCTATGACAAATAGGCTATCAATAATCCTTGTTGCTATCGCAGGGGCCCTTCTGGGCTCCTGCGGAGAGAAGGACACACCGCCGGTTGCAGAATCCCTTGCCGTCGAGCCCCCGGAAATCAATGCCGTCAAGGACATTGCAAGCTACAAGATCGATATCGTTTCCAACACATCGTGGACGGCATCTTTTGCAGGAGAATCCGGAGATGAGGCTACCTGGGGAGTTCTTAACCGCACTTCCGGCACGGGGGACGCGAGCCTGACGTTGCGTCTTTACGAAAATAAATACAAGAGCAGCCGGGCAGCAACCCTGAACGTGAAAACAAAGGGTGGACTGTCTGCGAGCATAGCGGTCACGCAGGAAGGAGACTCCGGCTCCCAGCAGGAGCAGGCCACCATAAAACTGCGGGCAGGCACATATAACATGCGCGGAAGCTGGCTGACGGAGAGCGACGCCAACAACTCATGGGAAAACCGCAAAACGCGCATGCAGCAGTCGCTGCAGGAATGCGCTTTCGACATATTTGGCATGCAGGAGGTTGGGACCGCCCAGCAATCCTGGCTCAATTCCACCTTTGCCGACACCTGGACATTCAAATTCTTCAGCCCTTATTCCCAGAATGGCAGCGGTGACAGGGGACAGGGAATCGCCTGGAGGACGGACTCCTTCACCATGAGCAACTGGCACTATTTCTGGCTTGGGAGCGACCACGGCACGATGAGCACCAATGATACCGGTACTAACGGAAGTTTCAAGCGTGGCGGATGCTGCTGCGTGCTCACGCATAAAGCCAGCGGAGTGAAGCTATTCTTCATGAACACTCACGGATGCATGAATGCCGATAAGAGAGAAGAGTATGCCGCACAGTATGAGCAGATGGAGAAACTTTACAATGTGGACGGCCTTCCCTCCTTCTTTGTCGGAGACATGAATTCCTCGGAGTCCTCGGAATTGGGTTCTCCCTACATGGTTTATACTTCTTATTGGAAAGACTCCTTCAATGAAGCGCCGGCAAACAGGAAATCCGGCAGCACCAATACGTTCAACGGCTATTCTTCAACTAGCGGAAAGAGCCGCATAGACATGATATTCTTCCGCGGAGGAAACCCCATATCGATCGAAACATATGCGTGCAAGAACACGCTTTACGGAGGGTTGTACGCCTCCGACCACTTCCCCGTGTATGCAGATGTATCGATCACAAACTGATTTATAATGAAAAAAAGCTTTATAATAGCACTTGCGTCGCTTGCCTGCGCGTCTGTAATACAGGCAAAAGATATAGACCTCAAGAAGTACGGAGCAAAGGCCGATGGCAAGACCAAGGTTACCAAAGTGCTTCAGAAGGCCATTGATGAGGTTTCAAATGCCGGTGGCGGAAAGGTTGTCCTCTCTGGAGGGACCTTCCTCGTGACCCCCTTCGAGATTAAAAGCGGGGTGGAACTGGTCATCGACGCCGATGCCGTCCTCATGGCTTCGCCCGATCTCGCAGATTATCCGGAACGCACCGATGTGCGGCATTATGATTCCGAGGCGATGCCACGCTTCAGGAACGTTTCCCTGATTTATGCCGATGAGGCCGAGAACATAGCCATCACCGGCCGCGGCGTAATCGACTGCAACGGAACATGTTTCACCAAACCGAAGGAAGGAGACAATTGGACGGGCTGGCACTTTGTCCGCACCGTGCCGCGCAAACAATCCCTCCCCAGGGTGGTATTCTTTGCCGGATGCAAGAATGTGAGGATTACCGATGTGACCATGCGCAACCAGCCTGCCGGATGGAGTTATTGGATTCACGACTGCGATTATGTCCATTTCGACCGCTGCAACATCCTTGCAGACGTCCGCTATCCCAACAACGACGGCATTCACCTGAACTGCTCGCGCGATGTTACGGTGTCCAACTGCATCATAGAATCCGGCGATGATTCTATCATCATCCGCGCCAACAGCCGTTCCCTAAAGGAGGATAAGGCCTGCGAACGCGTGACCATCACCAACTGCGTACTTCGCAGCTGGTCGGCGGCAATTCGCCTCGGATGGACAAACGATGGGATAATACGCGACTGCTTGCTTTCCAATCTGGTTATTTATGACTCTTCGAAAGGGGTGAGCATAGATCTGCCGGAATACACGGCTCGAAACCCTCAGGATGCATCTAACGACTATGGCAGAGAAGCCACCCTGATTGAGAATATCCACTTCTCCAACATCCGCATGGATAAGGTATTCTACCCCGTTTACGGCCGGGTTCATGAAAATCCGGAGGTCCTTGCTGCGGCTATCCGCAATCTCCGCTTTACCGACATGCAGGTGGAATCTATGTATATGCCTTATCTGCAGGGCAGGAAAGACTGTCCTTTCCAGGATATTCTTTTCAGCAACTGCCGGTTTACGCGTCTTACCCAGGCAGATATGCCTGATGTGAACCGCCATGGTCCCGTGCCGAAGAAAATGCCCGAAATGTTCGTACATGTGGAGAGAGTCAACTTCGAGAATTGTTCATTCACCTTTACCGGCGACTTCAATTTCAAGAACAATTACGATTGGACTGCAGCGGACAGATAATGCCTTGGTTATGCGAAAGATATTCTTTATGATGGCCGCCACCATGGCAACTCTCTTTCTCGCCTGTGCAATTTGCCCGGCGAAGAAGCCGGCACAGCTCCGTGTCGGTTCATATAACCTGCGTCGTGCTCCGCTGGATGCGAAAAGCCCGGACAATAACTGGCAGGCCCGTGAGCCGAGGGTAATCCAGTCCATCCTGGCCTGCAAATTCGATATATGCGGCTTGCAGGAAGTGGATTCTAAGGAGCAGGAAAGTGTTCCCCGTCTGCTCGCTGAAAACGGGGCGGATTATGATTGCTATTTCTTCGGCCCTTATGCGGAAGATGGCCATGGCACCAAGGCACATGGCGTAATCTGGCGCAAAGATCGTTTCGCCCTCGTGGGAGAACCCCATTATTTCTGGACATCCAATCCTCCGGAGAAAAGACAAATTAACGACGGAGGTAAGTTCATGAGGGGTGGTTTTTGCCTGACGCTGAGGGAGTTGAAAGGTCGCCGCTATTATTTCGTGATGGTGACGCACGCTCCTCTCAACAAGCAGGACCATGCTGCCGGTGCCCATATCTTCATCGATATGGAAAAGAAATACAATCCGAAAGGGTATCCCTCTTTTTTCGTTGGTGATTTCAATGCCAGGGAAAGCGACGACGCTTCGGCCACCTATAGGACTTGGTGGACGGATTCTTTTCACGCCTTCGATGCCAACCCCGAATTTCGCACCGGCCCTCAAGGCACATTCAATGGTTGGAAACCGGAACCGCTCCCAACCAATCGTATAGATTTCATTTACTACAAGGGAAAAGGAGTGACGCCGCTTCGTTATGTTTGCGACGACACCCTTTACGGCGGGCTCGTAGCCTCCGACCATTTCCCCATATACGTAGATTTCAGAATCAAATAGCATAAAACACTATGAAAACAAAAGAGTATCTGCCACCGGCAGTCCAAGTTTTATTCATGAAAACAGAAGGTCTTGTGTGTACCAGTGACATCATCCTTTCTACGGTAGCCACCGAAGAATGGGATGTAGTTGATTTATCCACCCTTTAATGCAGACGATTATGAAAAGGAACAGATTATTCATATTTGTTGCGGTCGTCGCAGCGATGGCTGCCTGCACGAAAACGGCCGATCCGGAGAATGCTTCCAACGAATATATAGTCGATGGTGTGCGTACCGTGGTTTTCAAGGCTGTGATGGGAGGTGTCGCCACGCCGGATTCAAAAGCCGTACTTGATCTTAACGACAAGAGCAAACCGCAGACTTTCTGGGAAAATGACGATGAAATTACCGTCTATACCTCCGCCGATTATTCGGGGTCTGTTGCAATGTCCATGCGTGGTTATGAATTCAGTACGGACCTGGTCTCCAATTCCACCTCCGCCACATTTACTTACACGGGGGATGGCTGCACCAGCGGAGACTATCTTGCCATTTATCCCGCTGCAAACGAGAAAAGGGCGATCAATTACACTCCCACTGATGGGGCGTATAGGATGGCGGCTGTCGATGTGCCTACAAATCAGACTCTTGTGGCAGGCAGTTTCGATAAGAGCGCTGCTGTCATGACCGCCTATGCTCCTGCGGGATCCAGCACCTTGAACTTCAAGAATGCGACCGCCCTCATCAAGTTCCAGGTGGCTGATGCGGATATCAAGGGCGGTAGCATAATCGCAGACGGTGCCGACCGTATCTCCGGAAGATTCCGTGCCGATGTCAGCACGGCATCTCCCTACGAACCGGTACTGTCAGAGTATAGCGCCACGGGCGTGGTTGAACAGAACTATGTGAACTTCACCCTCGACGGCGGCGCATCTCTTTCTGTTGGAACGGATTACTATGTGGCGGTACGCCCTACCGACCTTACAGACGGTTTCAAGGTTTACTTGAATGGATATCTGGTGAAAACTATCAGCAAATCCGCTTGCGCCTCCTTTGCAAGGAATAAGGTTTACAATCTGGGCACATTGACAAAGGCCGGTGCCGAGGAAATGGTCTTGCCTTTTGATTTTTCCGGCACTCCGCCTGCGGTGGATCCTGCGTGGCCTACTTCATATGGATACGCACATGTTGATGGCGGTATTGAACGCATATATCCGCTGTATGGAACGAATTACTCTTTCTGCCTTGCCGATTGTGGCGGAGCGGGCAAAGCAAATGTTTGTTGGTACAGTACGGGGCTCTTATTCAATGCGGCGCAGCGTTATTTTGGTCTCCCCGCAATTCCGGGATACAAACTGACCAAGATAGACTGCTACAAAAAAAGTGGCGGCCTCACAGCAAAATTTGAAATAGTGGAAAGCATAGTTGGCAACACTTCGGACGCTCCTGCTGATATTGTGACAGGTGGGGAGGCGCAGGTATTCAACGAGAATGGCAAATGGTTCACTTACGAATTGTCCGGGACGGCGGCCAACACCAGATACTATATCTATTGCATGGTGAAAGGGACTATTGCCGCCATCACGCTAACCTACGAACAGTAATGACAAGATTATGAAAGAAATGAAAAACAATATGTCCGGTGTGGAATACTCCGCCCCGAAGGCCGAAGTCCTGGTATTGAAATACGAAGGCATAGTATGCGCAAGCAAAAAATCTTCTTTTGAAGATTGGGACGAAGAAAACCTATAATGTGAACAGACATGAAAACAAGAAGATATATACTTTTTGCAATGGCGGCACTTGCATTCGCCTCATGCGAAAAAGCCATTGAAAAGACCGCGGAAAACGAACCCTTCGGCGAAATCAGCACGATTACTTTCAGTGCCACCATGGACGGTAAGGCGCCTGACTCCAAGGCCGTCATCGGCACGAATCCGGAAACCGGAAATCCACTGAATTTCTGGGAAGACGGAGATGAGATTACCGTTTATTCGCAAGGGAAAGGCGATTCGGGACCTCATGACGGATACACGTTCTCCACATCTCTCGGAGCAAACGCTTCTTCGGCCGATTTTACCTACACCGGAGACGGGTGGGTGGATGGAAGTGCATATATGGCAATTTATCCTGCCACTGGCAGCCGGGCAGTTAACTTTACCGGCGACGGAGATGTTTACAAAATGGCTGCCGTAGATGTCCCCCATTCCCAAACACTGGTTGCAAACAGTTTTGACCGCAGTGCCATGGTGGCAACAGCATACAGCACAGATAATACTTTTGCTTTCAAAAGCGCTGTTGCGCTTCTTAAATTCCGGGTGTCGGATACGGATATCAAAGGAGGTACGGTGGTTGTTGCCAACGAGGCCATTTCAGGTCGTTTCCGCGCAGACCTGAGTACCACTTCACCCTATGAACCCACATTGACGGATTATGGCCAGACAACTTATGACAACGTGGAGTTTTCCATAGATGGCAGCACATCTCTTTCCACGGGAACGGACTACTATATTGCGGTAAGGCCTACCGAGTTGGATACCGACCTCAAGGTTTATTTGAACGGTTATCTTGTAAAGACGGTTGCCAAGGCTTCGCTTGCAAGTATTGCCCGGAACAAAATCTATAATCTGGGAACACTCTCCAAAGCCAGTGCAGCAGAAATTGTTCTTCATTTTGACTTTACAGGCACACCTCCTGCGGTGGATCCTGCGTGGCCGACAGCAGCCAAAGCCTATAATAACAGTGGAAACGGTGTTGATAATATTGAACGCATATATCCTCTTTATGGGACGGATTATTCATTTGTCCTGGCGGATCCGGTAGGGGCACAGAACTCACAGGTGTATTGGCTTGCAGGCAGCGGCATAGTATGTTATGCATCGCAACGCTATTTTGGATTCCCTAAGATATCCGGGTATAAATTGACGAAAGCTGTATGTTATAAAAAGTCCGGCAGCACTGATGCCAAATTCAAGATGGTCAGCAATATTGTTGCTGCCGGGGGTACTCCGGAACTTGTGACCGGCGGTGATGAACAAGCTTTTGATACCAATGGAGCGTATTATACATTCAATTTGAGTGGGACAAAGGCGAATACGAGATACTATCTCTATTGTTCCGTGAAGGGAACGGTGGCGACATTCACCCTCACTTACGTCCCTGACTGAAGGGGTATTTACGACGATGTCGTGCGCGCAGGTACTTACAACGTGCGAGTGATAGGAGAGGAGGCGGACGAGCAGAACAATTGGGAAAACCGCAAGACTCGCGTAGTTCAGTCCATCCGGGACAATGATTTCGACTTCTTCGGCCTGAACGAATGCAGCAGCGGAATCCAGGCTTACCTGAATTCGCAACTTTCCGACACTTATGCCTTCCGTTTCTTCAGCCCCTACTCCCAGGACGGGGCTGGAGACAAGGCTCAGGGGCTGGCGTATAAAAAGGATGATTTCACCCTGACGGACTGGCACTATTTCTGGCTCTCCGATACGCCTGGTACGATGGTTACCAATGATGGCACTATGAATCGCGGTGGGTGCTGCGGAGTGCTGACCAAAGGAGGGAAGAGCATTTTCGTAATGGTCACCCACGGGGCATTGGATGCCGATGTGAGGGCGGATTACGCTCATGTATATGAAGATATGGAGAAACTTTACAACACTTCCGGATATCCTTCAGTTTTCGTCGGCGACATGAACGCCCGCCCGGCCGATGATGCATCCGTGGCGTACAGGACATACTGGACTGATGCTTATGACGGGGCCGGTCCCTCCGGCAGGCTGGGCCCTTTTGCGACCTACAATGCTTTCGACCTAAGCCGTAACATGTACTCCAACGCCAGCCGGATAGATTATATTTATTACCGGGGAGGGATTACTCCGCTGAATTACGTGTGCAACGGAATACTTTACGATGGATACTATGCTTCGGACCATCTTCCATTGTATTCAGATATGAAAATAGATTGATACGGAATGAAACGATACTATAAATGGGAGGTCCTGCTGTTGCTCTGGATGGCATATCTGCTGAACCAGGGCGACAGGCAGGTGTTCAACACGGTGCTGCCCGCAATCAGGGATGCACTCAACCTCACGGATACCTCGGTCGGTCTGATCGCGACGATCTTCAATCTTTTTTATGCCATAATGGTGCCTGTCGGCGGATGGGCGGGCGACCGCTTCTCCCGCAAGTGGGTTACAACCATCAGTATTCTGTTCTGGAGCGTGGCCACCATGTTCACCGGCCTTGCCACGAGTTTTATGTGGTTGGTGGTGCTGCGCAGCGTTGCCACGGGTGGCGGTGAGGCTTTCTTCGGCCCGGCCAACTATTCGCTGCTGGGACAGTATCATACGGATACTCGTGCGCGGGCGATGTCCATCCACCAGACGGCCTATTACATCGGGGTTATCCTTGCCGGATGGCTCGCCGGCCTGATCGCCGACCGCCTCGGCTGGAAATACTCCTTCATCATCTTCGGCGCCGCCGGCATCATCTGGGGAATCCTTATGATCCTGCGCCTGCGCGACTACCCGTCCACATCCGTCGAAGAGGCGGAAGTGCGGGATCGAAAACCCGCCTTTTTCGACGGCTTCCGCACCGTCTTCACAACCCCCACCGCCCTCATGCTCACCATCGGCTTCAGCGGCCTCATCTTCGTAATCACGGGCTACATGACCTGGGTCCCCGCCTATCTGCAGGAGGAATTCGGGCAGAGCCAGGCAGTCGCGGGCTTCAACTCCATGTTCTGGACCTACGTTGCCGCCTTCATCGGTGTGCTGCTTGCCGGCACGCTTTCGGATAAGCTGGCCTCCCGCAGCCACAAGGTGCGCATGCAACTCCAGGCTGCCGGCCTTCTCGGAGGTGCGGTATTTCTCTTCCTGATGGGAGGACATCCCGCTCTCTGGGTGCTCTATGCCAGTTTCGCCGGATGGGGCTTCTTCCGGGCATTCTTTGATGCCAACACCTATTCTGTGTTGTACGACGTTACCCCCGAACGCCTGCATGCATCCTGCTCCAGTGCAATGATAATGACCGGATTTGCTGTCGGGGCACTGGCGCCCGTAATCCTCGGCGCCCTGAAAGAAAGCATGGGCAGCCTCAGCGCCACCTTCCCCATACTGGCGGTAATCTGGGTGGTGTGCAGTGTGCTGATGTTCATAGTTGCGCGAACCAGTTATCAAAAAGATTATAACAAGAATCACTGATATGGATAAGTTACTTAAAACCTCCAAACCCAAAGCGGGGCTGCTGCTCATTGCCAGCCCCCGCTTTAAGAATTTGAGTGGCCCCAAGCGCGGCACCTACGGCGAGCGCAAGGACAAGGCCGTCAAGGAAATAAAGGCTACCATGGATTTCCTCGACCTGGTGGATCCGGGAATCGTTTATGAAAGGGAAGATGCAGAACGCGCCATGAACCTCTTCTATAACGAAAAGGTTGATTTCGTATATGCCGAGTTCCTCAGCTGGAGCGAGGATTTCGCTTGGATTCGCTTCCTTCGCGACTGCCCTGAAATCCCCATAATCTTCTGCAACGTGGCTAAGTCCAGGATGACTTTCGAGACCACCCTGGACGAGGATGACTTCGTGGATTACCTCTGTGCCGGCACCCTTGTGGGCTCTCTCGAAGGTTCCGGAAGCGTTGCCCGCACCCGACGGAAGAATGTGAAGACCGTTCTCGGCACCCGCGAGGAAATAACGGAGAAACTCCGTGTGTTCGCAACTGCAGCAAAGACCAGAAGCGTACTTCGCCGTTCCAACGTGGGGCTGATGGCCAATATGAACGAGGCGATGTGGAGCACCTATATCGACAATTACGACCTTTTCACCAAGATAGGCCCTGAAATCCACTATCTGCCCTATAGCGACTACGGCACCGAAATAGATAATCTCGGCGAGGATGAGGTGAAGGCCTATGCCGACGAACTGACATCGAAATACAAAATGATGCCGGATGTCGAGTACGACAAGTTCATAGGTTGCGTCAAGGCTACGCTTGCCATTAAGAAGATGGCGGAGAAGAACGACATCGACTGTTATGTTTACAACGATATCGACCAGGCCACATTCCGCACTGCCGGCTGCCGTGCTGGCTTCTATCCGCAGTGGTTCAACGAGAACGTGAGTGTGCTGGTGCCGGAGGCAGACATAGGCGCAGGGCTCATCACCTACATCCTCAAACTCATGAGCGGAAAGAACGTCAACTTCGTCGAGCCTTTCCATATAGAGGATGATTTCGGCACCTTCGCTGGCGGCCATGCCGGCCCCAACGACCATAACGACCCTGCCTGGCAGGACAATGTGATAATCTCCCGGGACGTCCGCTTTGCAAAGACATCCTGGAAATATGCCGGCGCCCCCTTCGCCTGGTACCGTTTCAGCCCCGGCATGAAGACCGTGGCGGGCCTTTACGAAGAGGATGGCAGGTACAAATTGATTACCTTCATGGCGGAAAGCCTCTCTGAGAAGGATACTCCGCAGAGCAGCAAGAAACACTTGCTTGCAACCTACAGCCACACCATCTTCCGTCCCGAGACCCCTGTCAAGGAACTCTTCGAGAAGATACTGCGCATCGGCGCCACACAGCATTATGCCATCGTTGACGGTGACTGGCGTGCTCAACTGGAAGCATTTGCAGATATTATGGGATTTGAATACTACGCGCTATGAGTTTCATGTACAACCCCTTTCCGTTCGATGACCCTAAGCCGGTCAATCGTCCGGAATTGTCAGAGAATGTAAAACAGTCAATAATAGCCGGGGGCACACCAAATGTGGCCAAGAGATTTGTTGCCACCCTGGCGGAGAAAGCCCGCAAGGAAGGCGTTGTGGTGGGGCTGGACGGTTACACCACTGCACAGTGGGGAAGGTTCGTCAGTCTGATGAACCGCGAATGCGACCTTCTTGGGCTGGAGTTCCAATCCATTGACGCAGACGCCGCCTTCCTAAAGAGCGGCAAGGAAATAGATGCCATCATAGACCCCATGCTTATATGGGATACAAAGATAGACCCCACCCTTCTCTACGGCAAGGTTTATCATGGGGGATATGCCGGTCTTATCGACCCTTCAAAGGCCGATGCTTTCCGGAAAGACGTTGCCGCAGCAAAGACCGCCGGCAAGATTGTGGCCGTATATGGCTACGGCTCCCTGTTCAAGGGCTTCCGTGACCTGTACGACGTCAAGGTCTTCTTTGACATCACGCCCAAAAACAGCATGCTGCGTATCCGCGCCGGAGAATATGCCAACCTTGGCAAGAAGCACACAGGCATCATAAACCGCACCATCCGCCGCTGCTACTATTGTGACTTTGAAAACGCCGTGCAGCTGCGCAAGGAGCTGTTTGAAACGGGAGAACTGGACTGGTACGTGCTGGACAATGACCCTGCAAAACTGCAGATGATGCCGTTCTCCACCTTTGCTGAAATCTGCGCCCAACTCGTCAAGTATCCTTTCCGCGCCAAGCCCTGCTACCTCGAAGGTGTCTGGGGCGGAACCTATATGAAGAAACTCCGGAGTCTTCCGGAAAAGATGCGCAACGCGGCATGGGTGTTCGACTTCATCCCAATGGAGGTTAGCGTTCAGGTAGAAGCAGGTGCAGAGCTTCTCGATATAAATTACTGCTCATTTGTGCATAAAGAGGGTCTTAATCTTATGGGCGCAGAATGTGTCAAGAAGTATAAGGGCTATTTCCCCATCCGCTTCAACTGGGATGACTCCTATCATTCCACCGGCAATATGAGCATACAGTGCCACAGCGGCGGCAAGTTCAACGTGGAGAACTACAACGAGTTCGGCCGCCAGGATGAGAGTTACTACGTGGTGATTACCGGCCACGAGGCCAAGACCTTCATCGGCTTCCGTGACGATGCCGACATTCCGGCTTTCTTCAAGGAGATAGAGGCTGCGGATACAAAGCATGAGGAATGCGACTATATGAAATACGTGAGCTACGAGGAATCCAAACCCGGTCTGCAAGTGATGCTCCCTGCCGGAACCATTCACTCCAGCGGCCGCAACCAGGTTATCCTGGAGATTGGATCCCTTACCATAGGCTCATATACATATAAGATGTACGACTACCTGCGCCTGGACTTCGACGGCAAGCAGCGCCCTATCCATACTCATCTGGGAGAACTGAATGTCCGTCAGGACCGCCGCCATAGCGTCATCCACGACCCTTCAAGCCCCGAATACATTGTTCAGGAGCCCCGCCTTGATTGCGAAGGGGATGGTTGGAAGGAATATATCCTCGGCGAGAATCCGCAGATGTACATTTCCCTACGCCGGCTCGAGTTCGAAAAGGCGTGTGAGCAGGACACCCGTGGCGAGAAGTTCCATGTGCTTACCCTCGTGGACGGAGAGCATGTCCGTATCCGCAGTGTAGAGCATCCTGAAAGGTACTTCGACCTTGATTTCATGGAGATTGCCTGCGTGCCCGCAAGCATGGGCAAATATATGATTGAAAACCTGGGCAAGGAGCCCATCCGCGTCCATAAGACCTGCCTGCGTGATGGTTACCAAAACGATCCTGCTTGACGTAGGAGGCACTTTTATCAAGTGCTCCGACGGTCGGACCGTGCCAATTGATTCCGATGGCTCCCGCGAGCAAATCGCGGGGGCTCTTTGCGAAGCGGTAGGGGATGCTTCAGATGTGGCTGTGGCCATCCCCGGGCCGTTTGATTATGCAAACGGGATATTCTTGATGAAGCATAAGTTCGCCTCCGTTTATGGCGAACGCTTCGCGGATCTGGTGGCGGCAGACTCCGACCAGCCTTCCTTCCGCTTCATCCACGACGTAATTGCCATGCTCTTGGGAGAAGTGCATTCCGGGGCCGGACGCAGCTATTCGCGAGTGGCGCTTGTGACTCTCGGGACTGGACTGGGATTCGCCATCAGCATCGACGGCAAACCTCTTCTGAATGAAATGGGATCGCCGCTGGTGCCCATCTGGAACATTCCTTATCGCGACGGCATCCTCGAAGACTATGCCTCCAAGCGCGGTTTCCTCCGCGGTTTCCCGGAAGGCCTGACGGTCAAAGATCTGGCGGGAAATCCTGTCGCTGCAGATGCCGCGCAGCGCTTTGCGGAGGTCGGCGGCATTTTGGCTGAGACCCTTGCGCCCATCCTCGCGGAATACGGCATCGAATGCCTGCTTTTCGGCGGGCAGATATCCCGTTCCTACCATCTGTTCGGCCCCGCCCTTGAAGCCGGCCTCACGTCTACCGCGGCACCATCCCTGCGGCACGTCGGCCCGGTGTCGGACATCGGCAACGCCACCTTTAATGGTTTGCGTTACCTTTGATTATCAGTAAGTTACGCAAAATCGTCTGGTAAAAATGAACCAGACGACTTTGCGTAAGTAATTTAAATTCAGCACACCAAGTTTTCTATGAATAAAAGGTTATTACTCCGAACATTGCCATTCTTGATGATATACTTTTTGTCCGGTGCGCAGGAACTGAAGAAATCCGTTACCTGGGAGAATCTCCGGGCACATCCGGCACCATTGCCGGTGGCAGGGGAACTAAACGCCGTGCGATCGTTGCTTGACGCGCCTTCCTGCTGGAGCGTTGGAGTGGAAACAATGGACCGGGATTACGCAGATTTTGAACAGTTCAAGCAGTATGTAGGAGAAACCGGCGTCGGGTATGGTCGTCTTCAGAGTGGCTGGGCTAAGACGGAACAAAAGAAGGGGAAATATGATTTCCGCTGGCTGGATGCCCATGTGGACGGGCTTTTGGCCGAAGGGGTTCATCCGTGGATGTGCCTTTGCTACGGCAATCCTGTTTACTCCAAACACGGGCATGACCTGAATGCCAAACTCTTTCCGGACGGCCCGATTATGAATGCCTGGCTGCGTTATGTCAAGGCATGCGTGGCCCGCTATAAAGGGAAAGTGACTATGTGGGAAGTTTGGAACGAACCGGACGGTCGCAAAAACCTTGATTCGTATGCCCTCTATGCAAACCTTTTCGTACGCACTGCCCAAGCCATACGCGAAGAGGATCCGGGGGCGAAAATAGCCGCGTTCGGCAGCTGCTCTCCGGACCGGGAATATATACGACAGGCGATGGAACTGATAGCAGCTCAGGACGGAATCAAGTATATTGATTATATAACCTTCCACGCATATTGGCCTTTTCCAGAAAGTATAATACCTGCCATAAAAAAACTCCGTGAGGATATTGACAGGTATTCCCCGTCCATCAAACTGCTGCAGGGAGAGACCGGTTGCCCCGGGCAACTGGAATACGGCCATGCCATGCGCAACATAGAGTGGAATGAATATAGCCAGGCAAAATGGGATTTGCGGCAGGCTTTGGCTCATTGGGGACTGGGCATTCCCTATTCGTTCTTTACCATGGTGGATTTGAATTACGGATGGATGCTGCAGTCCTTCGGCCTGATTCGGATGAACGGGAACAAAGAGCCGGTATATAAACGTCCCAAGTTCTATGCCGTACAGCATGTTACGAGCGTGTTCTCTTCGGATCTTGAACCGAAGGAGGGAGTGAAGGTGGAATGTGCCGGCACGAGAGAGGTAACCTGCATAGGTGTCGGTCGCAAAGGCGAAGCCGTGGGATGCCTGCTCTGGCTGTCAGGTGCCCGTCCTTCGGATACTCTGGACAGATTGTGTATGGATGTCAGGCTGAAGGGATTGAATCTCAAGGACCCTGTCTATGTAGATCTGCTCACAGGTTATATCCACGAAATATCGGCCTTGAAGACAACTGACGGATTCAAGGACCTCCCACTCTGGGACAGCCCCGTCCTTATCATTGAACGCAACGCTATCTGATTTATTGTTCTGATGAAACGAATTGTATCCCCATATTTCTGGTAATCATTGGGATGATGGCTTGCCGTCACAATGTAATCAGCTATCAGGAAGCTGAAGGGTATAAGCTTGTATGCCAAACCAAAGGCCCCACGCTGGATGCCTACGAAGACTAGAGGCTCCCTGCCGGGGAGCGCGGTTTAGCCCGTGTCGTCAGAAGGTTGCGGTGTCGGGATGCGACCCTACGCGCGTTTCCGGAAGGCCGGCTATTGCGGTCATCTCTTCAGCATTCAGAGTGAAATCAAGGAAATTGAGATTCTCTCGGATGCGCTCGGTGTGAACTGATTTTACCAACGGCAGCACTCCGTTCTGAACGCAGAACCGCAGCAGCACGTGGGCGACGCTTTTACCGTGGGCGGCGGCGATTCCGGCAAGCGTCGCATCTTCCAGCAGGCGTCCCCTTCCCAGCGGGCTCCATGCTTCCACCAGTATTCCTTGCTCCTTGCAGAGCGCAACCGTCTCTTCTTGAAGCAGTCCCGGATGGTATTCAATCTGGTCCACCGCCGGGGCGATATTTGCCGCCGCAAGGATTGGCGCCATGTGTGAAGGATAGAAATTGCTCAGACCTATGTTGCGTACAAGCCCCTCGTCCACCAGGCGTTCCATAGCGCTCCAGGTATCCAGATTGATGCCGGTGGCTTTGCTGCCGAACTGGAGCTCGTTGGCAGGCCAGTGGATCAGGTAGAGATCCAGATAATCCATTCCAAGGTCCTGCAGGCTCTTTTCGCAGGCACGAAGAGTGTTGTCGTAGCCGCGTTCGGTGTTCCAGAGTTTGCTGGTTATGAACAACTCTTCGCGGGGCTTCCCCGCCTGCCTTACACCCTCTCCTACAGAGCGTTCATTGCCATAGACGGCCGCAGTGTCTATGTGGGTATAACCAGCGAGAATCGCCTCGCGGACCGCATCCACGCAAACGTCCCCGTCAGGGGTCTTGAAAGTGCCGAATCCCGGGCAAGGGATGGCATAACCGTTATTTAACTCCATAATTATAATTTTTTAAGCCAGTCCCGGAAGATTAAATCTGTT
>R22__coassemble_536_pt1 | contig 24223 bp, 24 predicted proteins | sample R22__metabat2_low_PE_056 | metagenome-assembled genome bin R22 | reverse complement strand
CTAACTGTTCAACTTTCGTTGGCAAAACTGTTCACTTTTCGGTGGCAATTTACAGTTGCTCCCGGAAACAGTGCCGTTTGCGGAAATCGTCACGGTTTGGTTGATGCCGCCGGTTGAACTCATTCCAATGGATGTGACCGCCTTTGCGGAAGCGTTGAAGCGGAAACGCAGATAGCTCAGAATGTGCGTCGTGAGCCCAGTGATGGAAGCTGTAGTCTGGTCATCCGTGAGAACTACCGAATCACCTTTGAGTATGTCATGCTCTAGAGCATCCGCAAGTGTGCCGCCGCCCGGGGTACTTAAATCCAGCGTGATGACACCTGTGGCAATACTCACGAATCCCTTGGAAAGTGAACTGGCGCTCACAGCATAAGGGATATAAGTACCTGCCGTTACTGGATCGGTTGAGGTAAACGAGCCAGTGGATGTGCCTTCACCGCCACTGAGCGTAAGAGTAATAGTGGTGCCATCGCTCTTTACAAGGAATATTTTATCCCCGGTTTCCCATGTAGCATCTGTTGAACCATAGGATATCTTCGTAGCCTGGCTATCTGCAACTTCCGGGTCCTTGGTTACGGCAGAAACGGTGAGTGTAATCTTGTCCCCATTATTCTCAATGAAGTTGAGCTCCTGAGTATCGATCAATTCCTGAGTGCATCCGGCAGCAATAGCTGCGAATAAAACAAAAGATGCGAAATACAAAACCTTTTTCATAACACTACCAAATACTACCGTTATCATCTGCATCACTTTCATCTACGCCGGCCAAAAATAGCCCGACGCCTCCACTCAGGCCCAGGATATTTTGATTCATTCTTAACTCGATTACCTCGATTGAGGGCTCTTCATAAAAGAGTAGTTCATTGTTTTGCATTCCCATTGACTGTATTTATTAATTATCATTGACATACGATGAATACAAAAATAAAACTCCCGAGCGCATACAGGAGTTTCATATCGGATAAACCGGAGTATCAAAAAAGAAAAAGAAATGGAATGCTATCTTTCTATCACTTGTTTCACGTAGTCGCGGATTTCTTCGGCCGAGACATTGTATCTGGGGGACATCTTGAGGAAATCCTCTCCTTTTATGAATAATTGAGGGGAAAGCAGCCTTGAATACATAGTCTTGGAACGAATCGTATGCCGGGAAAGGTAGCTTGCATAACTGAGAGCCTCGTCAAGATTGCATCCCGTCTTCAAGAGGCAGTAAATATCGTAATAATCCCGGAATACAGTCCGCAAACAAATGGTATAAACCTTCATCCCCAGCAGTTCCTGCAATGTAGGTGTCTTGAGGTTGTTGTATTGCCAACCGGTTTTCATTGTTTTAACTGGGTTTTCCGGACGATAAAACGACAGTTTTACCTTCCCTTGGTTGATGAATACCAAGAAGTGGTCTTCTCCCAGGATTTCCTCTTTAGCATCAGTGAATACTTTCTTTAACTCTCCAAGAATCCCACTGAAATCCAATGCTGGCCGTTCCTTACGTAACCCGAGCAATTCGAAATCCAAATCCTCGCTGAGCCTATGGTTCATTTGAAGGGACTGCCCAGTACCCCCGCAAAGGAACAGACTCTTAATGCACTCCAAATTGGAGACCTGATCGAATACTTCCCGTGTTGCCAGAGTCAATCCTTGTATTGCATTAATTTCTTTTTCAGTAGGCATAGCGTGACAAATAATTATCGGGTTTATTGACATCGAATACTTTAACGGCAAGAATGTAATTCAGGATATTCATCCTCCGGCCTTGACTGACAAGGCGTTCTTTCCATACTTTTTTTATGTGGGCCCTGCTCCAGATTTGGAACAAAAGGGGCATTTCTTCCAACTCAAGATGGACAAGGGCGGCTTCTATGATAGAATCATCATCCAGATGCTCGGGTATACCCTGATAAGACCACAGCCCTCCTGCAGCCTTGATCTTCTTGAGTATGTTCTTTTTTTTCTTTAGCATATCTGTCAGACGCATACTCTGCATCTCGTTTTCCACCATATCCCGGGTCTGCGCCTGAGCGATAGTTCCCGGAGGCAAGCCTAGAACCGCATCCAGCCTGATGCTCAGTGGGATAGGGATATCCCTTCTCCCGTGCAGGATGGCAGACAATGTTTGCAAATGCTCACCACACCGGATGGCTAGTTCCGACTGGTTGATGCCCAATTCAGAGATACGCTTCTGAATCAGTTCAATAGAAGTACGGGATTTATGAGTGTTCTTTTCCATCTGTCTGCAAATATAGAAAAAGCAATAATATTTAACAAATTTGTTTAATAATTTTTAACAAGAAAGCTCGCGACAAATGCCGCGAGCTTTCTAATAATCATTGTCAGGCCTACTGCTTCGCCATCCGTTTTTCGCTGGGAATGAGTGCGGCGCAGAGGACTACGCCGATGATTGCGCCGATGGCGACGGAGAGCATTGCGGCGTCCCAGGAGGAGCCGTTGGCGATGCCGCCGACCACGATCTTGGAGCAGACTGCGTCGCCGATCAGGTAGCCGAACAGGCCCACGAATCCGGCGGCGGTGCCAGCGGCGTTCTTCGGCACCAGGTTGAGTGCCTGCACGCCGGTGAGGGCCACGGGGCCGTAGATGAAGAATCCGATGAGGCAGAGGGCGACATACACGAGCACCTTCTGTGTGGAAGGGCTGACCTCGATGATGCCGGCGCCGACCATCCAGTAGAGCAGTACGCCGATGCCGCAGAGGAACATGCAGATAACGTTCATCGGGGCGCAGCGGCCCTTGAAGAACTTGGAGGTGGCCCAACCGCAGGCGATGGTACCCACGGCACCCACTATATTATGTACCGAGAAGGCAACCTTGCTCTCGGCGGCCGACATGATGCCCTTGGCCTGCAGATAGGTGGGAGCCCAGTCGCCAATGCCGTAACGGACCATGTAGACGGCCACGTTGGAGATGGCGACCACCCACAGGAGTTTGTTCTTGAGCACGTAGTCCACGAAGAGCACCTTAAAGGGAAGCTTCTCGCCGGCAGCGCCTTTGCTCTTCACTCCGCTGTGGTCGTTCCTCCAGTCGCCCACGGACGGAAGGCCGCAGGATTCGGGCGTATCACGTATCGCCCACCAGCAGAACAGGGAAATCACCAGGGCGATGACGGCGGGGAACACGAAGTTCCCTCTCCAGGTCTGCACTACGCCAAGGTCTGCCGCGAGGGCAACGCCTGCGATGGCAAGGAAGCCGAGGGAGAAGGATCCGATGGTGTGGGAGACGTTCCAGATGCTCATCTTGAAACTTCGTTCGTTCTGGCTGAACCAGTGTGCCATTATTCGCCCGCATGGCGGCCATCCGAATCCGCTCAGCCATCCTACAATGAGCATGAGGATGAAGATGACGACGGTGTTGACGGCGGTGTTGGTGCCGAACGGAATCAGGCCTACGGACATCATCACCATTGCGGAGAGGATGAGGCCGACAACCAGGAACTTACGGGCGTCCGAACGGTCGGAGACGCTGCCCATCACGAACTTGCTGAATGCGTATGCGATGGAAACCGCAGACATCGCGAGGCCGACCTTTCCCGCATCCAGGATCCCGTCATTGATCATGTCGGGGGCTGCGAGGGAGAGGTTTTTCCTAACTAAATAATATGCGGCATAACCAAGGAAAGCCCCCAGGAAAACCTTGAGGCGCATCGCCTTGTATTCTTTGTCGACTTTTTCTGCCGGGATTTGCGCCTTCGGCTTGGGCGGATCCAGAAAACGAGCCATTGCTGATTTAGTTTTAGTTCAATTGTACAAATATAAGAAACTTTTCCTCTATATTTGTGAGGAATAAGTATGGAACTTGACGAAAAATTCATGCGCGAGGCGCTGGCCGAGGCCAGGGCCGCAGCGGCCGAGGAAGAGATTCCCATCGGCGCGGTGATCGTGTGCAACGGGCGAATCATCGGCAAGGGGCACAACATGGTGGAGCGCCTGCACGATGCCACGGCCCATGCAGAGATGATAGCAATAACGGCAGCCACCGAGGCGCTTGGAGGCAAGTACCTGCAGGACTGCACGTTATATGTTACCGTGGAGCCGTGTCCCATGTGCGCAGCCGCGCTGAACTGGAGCCAGATCAGCCGCATCGTCTATGCGGCTCCGGATCCCCGCCGTGGCTACAGCCTCTACTCCCCTTCCCTCCTCCATCCTCGCACGGAAGTGCTTTCCGGCGTACTGGCAGAGGAGTGCGGAAGCCTGGTCAGCGACTACTTCAAGACCAAAAGATAGCCTTTACTGATTGCTGATTATTTCCGGTTCGACCGGAACGATGATCATTGCCAGGATATAAGCGATGATTCCGCCACCGGCGCAGAATGCCGCGATTACCCATGCAAGACGGATGATGGTGGAGTCGATGTCAAAATACTTTCCTAATCCCCCGCAGACACCGGCAAGCTGCTTGTCAGTCCTGCTCCTGTAAAGCCTTCTATTCATATTCTTGGTGTATTAGTATCATAGTACACTGCAAATATAGATATAATTCTTGAACTTGCAAATTATTTTTTAACTTTGCAGCCCGGAATTGAGGTATGGTGTAATGGTAGCACTGCAGATTTTGGTTCTGCCTGCCCAGGTTCGAGTCCTGGTACCTCAACAAATTCCTTTAGTATCAGGAAGTTATGACCTTATCGAAAAACTGCGACAGCCTGTCGCAGTTTTTCGTTATAGTCGAATTCGCGGGGAAGTGTTTTTTTCTTAATGATTTATATAACATTTTTGAAATTTGTTATATATTTTTTATATTTGCAGAGAATCAATCCCATTAGAGTTATGCGAACCTCTACCAAAGTTCAGACGGCATTCAGGCTGGAGACAGATTTGCTGAACAGGCTGAAGAGAAAGGCAAGGGCCAGGGGCCAGAGCCTCAACAGCTATGTGGAGAATGTGCTTATGAAAGATTCTCCGCTGGAACCGGATCTTCCTAAGATAGAAATACCCGACGGGCCGTGCCCGCTGGTGGAAGCACTCAGATTCCCGGAAGGAACATGGTTTACCGAAGAAGAGATCGCGGCGGACTGGAAGTTGCAACGTATATTGAAAATCGACTGTGATTAAGCTGTTCATAGACACGAATGTCGTGATCGATACCATGGATCACGCGAGGACTCCGGAGTGGAAAAGCTCCGAGGATGTCATCAACCTATCCGCATTCAAGGATTACTTCCGGCTCTGTATTTCCATGAAAAGCATTTCAGACATCTCTTATCTGGGCTGCAAACTTGTGGGGAAAGAGCGCATCATACCTGTATTGAAACAACTGATGAACGACTGCAAGATCATTCCCCTCGAGGAAATCATGCTTTACGAAGGCCTGAAATCAGCCTGTCCGGATTTCGAAGATGCCATGCAGATATCCTGCGCAGAATCCGTGGACTGCAATTACATAATTACCCGTAATAAAAAAGATTTCGGCGCATACACCGACATCCCGGTATACACGCCGAAAGAATTCCTGAAGAAGATCACTACTTCATCAGTTTCTTGTACTTGAAGCGCTTGGGCTCGGTGTCGCCGAGGCGGGCCTTGCGGTTCTCTTCGTATTCGGAGTAGCTACCCTCGAAGAAATACACGCTAGAATCGCCCTCAAAGGCGAGGATGTGCGTAGCTATGCGGTCCAGGAACCAGCGGTCGTGGGAGATGACTACGGCGCAGCCGGCGAAGTTTTCAAGACCTTCTTCCAGTGCGCGTATGGTGTTCACGTCCACATCGTTGGTGGGCTCATCGAGCAGCAGCACGTTACCCTCATCCTTCAGCGTCAAGGCCAGGTGCAGGCGGTTCCTCTCGCCACCGGAGAGCACTCCGCAGAGCTTTTCCTGGTCGGCGCCGGAGAAATTGAAACGCGAGACCCAGCTGCGGGCGTTGATGTCCCGTCCGCCCACCCTCACCCATTCGGAATTGCCGGCGATAGTTTCGAACACGGTCTTGTCGGGATCGATGCTTTTGTGCTGCTGGTCCACATAGGAAATCTTCACCGTCTCCCCTATTTCAATCGTGCCGGCATCGGCCTTCTCCAGGCCCATGATAAGTCGGAAGAGCGTGGTCTTGCCCGCGCCGTTGGGGCCAATTACACCCACTATGCCGGCAGGCGGCAGCACGAAGGACAGGTTCTCGAACAGGAGCTTATCCCCGTACGCCTTGGTAACCCCCTTGAAATCAATGACTTTATTACCGAGGCGGGGGCCGTTCGGAATGTAGATTTCCAGATTCTGTTCCCTCTCCTTGGTATCAGCGGAAGCCAGTTTCTCGTAGGCACCCAGACGCGCTTTGCTCTTGGCATGGCGGGCCTTTGGGGCCATCCTCGCCCATTCGAGCTCATGCTCCAGGGTCTTCCGGCGCTTGCTCTCCTGCTTCTCCTCCATCGCCAGGCGCATGGTCTTCTGCTCAAGCCAGGATGAGTAGTTTCCCTTCCAGGGGATACCCTCCCCGCGGTCCAGTTCCAGAATCCATCCGGCAACGTTGTCCAGGAAGTAACGGTCGTGAGTGACGGCGATCACCGTACCCTTGTACTGCTGCAGATGGGCCTCCAGCCACTGTATGCTCTCGGTATCAAGATGGTTGGTGGGCTCATCAAGAAGAAGAACGTCCGGCTCCTGAAGGAGCAGGCGGCACAGGGCCACCCGGCGGCGTTCGCCTCCGGACAGGTTCTTTATCAGGGCATCGGCCGGAGGGCACTGCAGGGCATCCATGGCCCGGTTCAGCTTGGATTCTATCTCCCAGCCGTTGCAGGCATCGATCTTCTCGGTGAGCTCGGCCTGCTGCTCGAAGAGGGAATACATCACCGTGTCGTCGATGATGTCGCCAAGATGGCGGCACACCTCATTGTAGCGCGTAAGCAGGCTCATCACGTCGGCAACGCCCTCTTCCACGACCTCCTGCACGGTCTTGTTCGGATTCATCTGCGGTTCCTGCTCCAGATAGCCCACGGAGTAGCCAGGAGCCCACACGACCTCGCCGCGGTAGCTCTTCTCCACCCCTGCTATGATCTTCAGGAGCGTGGATTTACCGGAACCGTTCAGGCCGATGATGCCTATCTTGGCGCCGTAGAAGAAGGACAGGTAGATATCCTTGAGGATGACCTTGTTGTTGTGAGGCAGGACCTTGCCCACCCCGTTCATCGAGAATATTATCTTTTCGTCTGCCATACAGGGGGCGCTTTACAGTGTCCTCTTGATTTCGACGATCTTGAATGCTTCGATGAAGTCGCCTTCCTTGATGTCGTTGAATCCGGCGATGCTCATACCGCACTCCTTGCCGGCGGCAACCTCCTTCACATCGTCCTTGCCTATCTTCAGCGAACCGAGTTCGCCGGTGTAGACCACGATGCCGTCGCGGATGAGGCGTACGGACACCTTCGGGACCATCTTGCCTTCGCGCATGATACATCCGGCGATGGTGCCGACCTTGCTGATGTGGAAGGTCTGCTTGATCTCGGCGGTAGCGATGACTTCTTCCTTCTTTTCAGGCTCGAGCATGCCTTCCATACCGTCCTTCACCTCGTTGATGGCGTCGTAGATGACGGAGTAGAGGCGGATTTCGATGCCTTCCTTCTCCGCAGCCTTGCGGGCCTCGACGGTCGGACGCACCTGAAAGCCGATGATGACGGCGTCGGATGCCTCCGCAAGGAGGATATCGCTCTCGGAGATGGCACCCACGGCCTTGTGGATCACGTTCACGCGGATGCTCTCGGTGCTGAGCTTGATGAGGGAGTCGGACAGGGCCTCCACGGAGCCGTCCACATCACCCTTGACGATGATGTTGAGTTCCTTGAAGTTGCCTATGCTGATGCGGCGGCCGATCTCCTCGAGGGTCATGTGCTTCTGGGTCTTGATACCCTGGATGCGGATGAGCTGCTCACGCTTTGCAGCGATGCTCTTGGCCTCCTTCTCGTCGGTCATCACGTTGAATTTCTCACCTGCGGCGGGAGCGCCGTTCAGGCCGAGGACGGACACAGGCGTGGAAGGACCTGCCTCCATCACGCGCTGACCACGCTCGTTGAACATGCTGCGCACGCGGCCGAAGTAGCTGCCGCTCAGCATGATATCGCCCTGATGCAGGGTTCCGTTCTGCACGAGGATGGTGGCCAGGTAGCCGCGGCCCTTGTCCAACGAAGACTCGATGACGGCGCCGGAAGCGAGCCTTTTGGGATTTGCCTTGAGGTTAAGGAGGTCCGCCTCGAGCAGCACCTTTTCGAGGAGCTTATCCACGTTGATGCCATGCTTGGCGGAAATCTCCTGGCACTGATACTTACCTCCCCAGGCCTCGGTGAGGATGTTCATCTGGGAGAGCTGCTGGTAGATCTTGTCGGCGGATGCCCCGGGCTTATCTATCTTATTGATAGCGAACACCATAGGCACGCCTGCAGCCTGCGCATGGTTGATGGCCTCAACCGTCTGCGGCATCACGGCGTCGTCAGCCGCGATGATGATGATGGCGAGGTCGGTCATCTGGGCACCGCGGGCACGCATGGCCGTGAAGGCTTCGTGACCAGGGGTATCAAGGAAGGTGATGCGACGGCCGTCTTCCAACTGCACGTTGTACGCGCCGATGTGCTGGGTGATTCCGCCCGCCTCACCGGCGATGACGTTGGTCTTGCGGATGTAGTCCAGCAGGGAGGTCTTACCGTGGTCGACGTGACCCATTACGGTAATGACCGGAGGACGGGAGACGAGGTCTTCCTCCTTGTCTGCCTGCTCGGCGGATTCGATCTCGTTTGTCAGTTCAGCACCCACGAATTCAACCTTGTAGCCGAACTCTTCTGCCACCAGCACGAGGGCTTCGGCGTCGAGACGCTGGTTGATGGACACCATCAGGCCAAGGCTCATGCACGCTCCGATAACGTTGTTCACCGGGGTGTTGTTCATGAGGGTGGCGAGGTCGTTCACCGTTACGAACTCGGTGACCTTCAGCACTTTGCCTTCGGCGGATGCCTGCTCGCGCTCTTCCTGGCTGCGCTGGGCGGCAAGCTCGCGTTTCTCCTTACGGTACTTCGCGCCGAAGTTGTTCTTCTTGCCCTCGTTCATCTTGGCGTAGGTCTCTTTGACCTGCTTCTGGATCTCTTTCTGCATCTCTTCCAGCTCGGCCTCGGTCATGGCGGGCTTGAAGCGGTCGCGCTTGCGGCCCTTGCCGCCGGCCTGCTGGGATGCGGGCTTGTTGTCTTTCTTGGCGCTGCGCTCGATGTTCGCACCAGCCTTCGCCACATCCACCTTCTGGGTGCCCTTGGCGATGCGCTCGCGCTTCTTGGCAGGTTTCTTGTCGAACTGGGACAGGTCTATCTTGCCCACCACCTTAAAACCTTCATCGGTCTTGGCCGCAGGGGTCGGTTCGGCCTTGACGGGATCGGGTTCAGGCGCGGGGGCGGGCTCGGGTTCCGGTTCCGGTTCGGGTTCGACAACCGGCTCCGGCTCGGGTGCAGGTGCGGGTTCGACAACCGGTTCCGGTTCCGGCTCGGGTTCGGGTACAGGTTCGGGTTCGGGTTCTGGAATGGGCTCCGGTTCCGGCTCGGGCTCAGGAACCGGCTTCGGTTCCGGCTTAGGCTCCGCCTTCTTGCGGGAAAGGGTGTTGGTGCGAACGATCACACGCTCCTCTTCCTCCTCCTCTACCACATCCTCCTTCTTCTTCCCGGAATTCTCCAGGATATCCGACATCTTGATGGCCCTCTCATTAGCCTCCTCCGCAGCTTTCAGGTCTGCCCCGAACTGCTTCTGGATGGCGGGCATGTACTCGTCGGAGACCTTTGCATTAGGGTTCTCCTCAACGTCCGCGCCCTGGGTCTTGAGAAAGTCTACGATGTCCTGCAGTCCGATGTTGAACTGCCGCATTATCTTGTTCAGTCTGATTTCTGCCATATTTTAACCCCTGTATTCTTTTTTAGTCTTCAAATTCTGCGGAAAGGATGCTGCGCACGTCTTCCACGGTCTCCATGTCGAGATCGGCCCTCTTGGCGAGGTCTTCAGGATCGATGGCGAGAACGCTGCGGGCGGTGTCGCATCCGATGCTCTTGAGCTTGTCGATGACCCAGCCGTCGATGGTGCGGCCATATTCGGGATCGGTGAACTCTTCGAGTGCTACATCATCCTCTTCCTCCGCTGCGACCTCTCCCTTGGGAGTCTCGCGCCAGACCTCGATCTCGCGGCCTACCAGCATTCCAGCCAGCTGCACGTTGACGCCGCCGCGGCCGATGCCCTTCTGCACCTCCTCGGGAAGCATGTAAACCTTTACCTTGTCTTCGGGAGACTCGCCCATGTCGATGGAACTCACGCGGGCGGGAGTGAGGGCGCGCTGGATGAGGAGCTTGGGATTGCTGCTCCACTGCAGCACGTCGATGTTCTCGTTGCGGAGCTCACGGACTATGCCGATTACGCGACCGCCCTTGACGCCGATGCAGGCGCCGATGGGATCGATGCGCTCGTCGTAAGACTCGACCGCCACCTTTGCACGCTCACCGGGCACACGGACCACCTTCTTGATGGTGATGAGGCCGTCTGCGATCTCGGGAACCTCCATCTCGAAGAGCCTGGCCAGGAAGTCAGGGTCTACACGGGACAGAGTGATGTAGGGAGTGGTATTGTTGCGCATCTCCACCTTCTTGATGATGGCGCGCACGGTGTCGTTCTTCTTGAAACGCTCGCCGGGAATCTGCTCTTCCTTGGGGATGTGGAGCTCGTTGCCGTCCTCGTCGAGAAGCAGCACCTCGCGTGACCATGTCTGGTAGATTTCGCCGGTGAACACCTCGCCGACCTTCTCGGAATACTTCTTATAGACGTTGGCCTTCTCGATGTCCATGATACGGCCCTGCAGGTTCTGACGGATGTTCAGGATGCCGCGGCGTCCGAAAGCGGAAAGCGGGAGCTTCTTCGCATAGGTGTCGCCCACCTCATAGTCGTCGTCCCCGCTGTCCTTGCGCACATCCTCGAGGGTCATCTCGGCGGCAGGATTCTCCACCTCTTCCACGATCTCGAAGTTCTGGTAGATTTCGCAGGTACCCTTGTCGACGTTCACGATTACGTCGAAGTTGTCGGCGGAGCCGTAGGTCTTGGCGATCTGGGTCAGGAACACGTCTTTGAGAACGCCCATCATCACGGGGCGGTCGATGTTCTTCTCTTCCTTGAAGTCCTTGAAGGCATCAATCAAGGTTACTTTTTCTTCTTTGTTCATCTTATATGGTTTATTTTTCGTTTGCAAGCAGTTCGTCGGCCTCTTCCGGGCTGATGCCGGCAGTGCCTACCGTGAGGGCGTAGTCTTCGATGTCGCGGTCGAAGGCGGCCAGCACGGCGCGATGGATGTATTCGCAGTCGGCCAGGTCGGCTCCGCCGTCCTTGTCGATGGTTACGTCGAAGTTGTTGTCATCGTCTGCGACGATTTCCACGATGCGGCAGGCGCGCTCTGCGGCGGCCTTTTCCAATACCGGCTGAAGTTCAGTTTTTTCCATATTCCATAATAAAAAATAGAGGACCTTGCGGCCTCTATCTCGTTCACGGGTACAAAGATAAGTATTTTTGGAGAAAAAACAAAAATACTCTACATTCGTATTGTGGATTTGACCGACTTCATACTTGAGCACGAAAACGACGACCTTGCCGCCCTGGTGCTCCACCGCGACCGGTGGCCGGATGTGGATGTGGCGCTGGCTGCGGAGTGCATAGCTTCGCGGCGGAAACTGCGCCTGAAGGTGCCGGAGTGGTATGCCGATCCGGGGCTGGTTTGCCCTGTTGCCCTGAGTGCCGAGCAGTGCAGCAGCACTGCCACAGCCACTTTTAAAGCCAATCTGGCTTCGGAAAGAACGCTTCGTCTCGCCGACTTAACCGGCGGACTGGGGGTGGACTGCTGGCAGTTTTCGAAGGTGGCGGAGGCAGTGCTGTACAACGAGATGAATCCAGTGCTGTTCGAGGCGGCCAAGGCGAATCTGAAGCGCCTCGGATGCGATAATGTGGAGTTCAGCAATACGTGCATCTCTCCCGAGACCTTGCCGGGGCTGCTGGATTCTTTCAAGCCCGATCTGGTATTCGCCGATCCTGCCCGGCGCTCCGAAGGCCGCAAGGTCTTCATGCCGGAAGACTGCTCGCCGGACGTGCTGGCGCTTCAGGATATCGTTTTAGGGCGCGGCTGCCGCTTTATGATCAAACTTTCGCCAATGGCGGATATCTCCTTGATGCTGCGCAAGTTCCACTGTGTGAGGGAGTTGCACACCGTGGAGACAGATGGTGAATGCAAGGAACTGCTGCTCATGCTGGAACCGGGCTTTGCCGGTGAAACGAAGATTGTCGTCGGAGATTTGCAGTTTACCCTCAGCGAAGAAAAAGCTGCCGCCCCTGTGTTCATTTCCGCCATGCCCGAACCGGGCCAACTGCTTTTCGAGCCCGGGGCGGCGCTGTCTAAAAGCGGTGCATTTAAACTTATCAGCGAAAAGTATGGCCTCCGGAAACTTGGTCCGGACACACATCTGTATATTATAGATTCAATAGTTTCCGATTTGGCGCCATACGGAAAATGGTTTGATATTCAAGAAGTTGCGCCATTCGGAAAGGCTTCCCTGCGCGACTTCGCCACCCGCTGGCCCGGTGCCGGCGTCACCGCCCGCGCCCTCCCCCTCTCCAGCGATGAGTTACGTAATAAGATGGGATTGAAGGGTGGAGGTGACGTTCACCTATTTGGCGTGGGCACCTCGCAAGGTCGTCTGCTTATCGCAGCCAGCAGATGGATTCAGGGCCCTCGTTGAACAGCAGATCCATTATCGAAAGGCCCGGCACAAAACCATATTTATCCCGGAATACCTGCCAGTAGGGACGCTCCATGCCCAGGTCCCGCATTATCGTATTCGGCCTCTTAGGATGGATCAGCTCCCGGTAATCCTCCTCCGCAGGCAAATAATCCACAGTTTCCCGGAAATCCGGCGATATGCCGATCTTGGAACAAAAGAAATCGATAATACGGCGGTTCAGTTCCCAGAGCGTGGCAGGATGCGAATCCAGGATAGAGAACAGCGCATCCTTATAATAAATAAAGAAGGGCGAAGAGCTGTAGGCAGACTCGATGGCACGCTCGGTCCGCATCACCCACGGCGTAGTGTACTCCACGCGTATCTTCTTGATCGGCAGCGAGAAAGTGCCGTTCTCGTGCACCACCGGCACATTCAGCGACTCTGGCCCGTTGGCCGTCAGTATCCTGCAGCGGTTGCGCCAACTCTGCTTCTGATAGTTCTCGCATGCCTCCATATAAACGACAGAGTACTTCGCCAGAAGGGCAAAGTACTCTATAGGAGGGAAGTATGCCGTGGTTAACAGCACTACTCTATGACACCCTTTTCGCGGGAATCGTTACCACGAACGATACCACGCTTGGAATTCTTGATGAAGTTCAGGATCTCATCCTTTTCAGGGCTGTCCGGGAAGCCCTGCTGAATACGTGCGCAGGCATCCGAAATGTTGTAGCCCTGGAAATAAAGGGTATCGTAGATGTCTTTGATGTTGCGGATGGTGTCGCTCTCGAAACCGCGGCGGCGCAGGCCGACCAGGTTGACACCGGCATAGCAGACAGGCTCGCGGCCGCAGAGGGAATAAGGAGGGATGTCCTTGTTGACCTTGCTGCCACCGCCCACCATGGCGTGCTTTCCGATGTGGGAGAACTGATGCACCACGGTGCTTCCGCCGAGGATGGCCCAGTCGTCCACATCCGTCTCGCCGGCGATGCCGACATAGCTCACGAGGATGCAGTGGTTGCCCACGGTGCAGTCGTGCGCCACATGGACGTAGGACATGATGAGGGTGTGGTCCCCGATCCTGGTGACGCCCTTGCCGCTGGCCTTGGTGCCGCGGTTGATGGTGGCGCACTCACGGATGGTGACGTAGTTTCCTATCTCGACATATGTGACTTCTCCGTCGAACTTCAGGTCCTGGGGAATGGCAGCCACCACCGCACCGGGGAAGATCTCGCAGTGCTCGCCTATCTTGGCATAGGGGAAGATGGTTGCGTGGGGATGGACCTTGGTATAATCGCCAATCTCAACGTTGGCGTCGATGAATGCGTAGGGGCCCACTTCAACGTGCTCGCCGAGCTTGGCGAGGGGGCTTACGCATGCAAGGGGATGAATGTTTGCCATAATCTCAAATCAATTTCTGCACGGCCTTGGCCGCGCTGGTGTTAATTGTATGGCCAGGTTTGTACGCGCTTATATGGGCCCGGAGATATCCTCCCGCGAGCCTCATGTCTCCAATGAGGTCCAGCAGCTTATGACGGCCGCATTCGTCCGGGAAGTTCAGCACGAGATTGCTCAGGTACCCTTCCGGCGTCACGGAGAGTTTGGGTTGTCCGAAAAGATTTGCCATCTGGGTGAGGACGGCATCCTCCACGGGATGCTCCACCACAACGATGGCATTGTCGACGTCGCCGCCCTTCACCAGCCCCTGACTGGCAAGGTACTGCACTTCATGGAAGAAGCAGAACGTGCGGCAGACGGCTACCTGCGAAGCGTAATCCACGGTCTCGTCCCAGTGTGCGGTCTGCACGCCAAGTACGCGGGAGCCAAAATCCACGGTCACATCGTAGGAAAGATGGTCGGCAGGCTCGATGCGCACCCATGAACCGGTCGCCTCATGCTTGACTTCGATGGTCTCGGGGATATCGAAATACCTGCGCTCCGCATCCTGCTCCACCAGGCCGTCGGCCGCGAAGGCCTCGACATAGTAGCGGGCGGATCCGTCCAGGATGGGCACTTCGACGTTGTCGATCTCTACCACGGCATTGTCGATGCCCAGGCCGGTGAAGGCCGACATCAGATGCTCGATGGTGGAGATACTTGCACCGTCTTTGGAGATGAGGGTGCAGCGGGCTGTGTTGGAGACATTCTCAGCAAGCGCGGGGATCGTGACGCCCAGGTCGGTACGCACGAATACGATACCCGTTCCGGCAGGTGCCGGAGATACTTTCATCTTTGAACTGGCTCCGGTGTGGAGACCTTTTCCTTCGAATTCGTAACTTTTGCTGAGGGTGCGTTCTTTCATAATAGCCCGCAAAGATAGCAATTTTTTCTATTATCTCTAAATTACTCCTCTCCTGCTTGTTTGAACTTTGCGTAGCTGCGCATGTAGAGCATGTGCGGGATGGCGGGAGAACCGAGCAGGATCTGGCCGCTCTTGCGCACGGGGCCGGCGATTCCGGCCTGGGCGCCGACGGTGGTGTTGTCGGCTATCTTGATGTGGCCCATTATGCCCACCTGGCCTCCAAAGATGCAGTTCTTTCCTATGATTGCGGAACCCGCCACGCCGCACTGGGCGGCCATCACGGTATTGTCCCCTATCACCACGTTATGGGCAATCTGGCAAAGGTTATCGAGACGTACGCCGTTGCCTATAATGGTGGATTCCATCTCTGCACGGTCGATGGTCGTGCCGGAACCTATCTCGACGTCGTTGCCTATGACCACGTTGCCGAGATGCTCTATCTTCTTCCAGCTGCCGTCCGGCTGGGGAGCGTTGCCGAAACCATCCGAACCGATGACGCAGTTAGCGTGAAGGATCACATTGTCCCCTATCTTCATTCCGGGATAGATGACCACGCCGGGATAGATGATGCAGTGATGGCCGATGACGGTGCCTTCGCCTATGGTGACGTTGGAATGGATGATGCCGTAATCCCCTATCCTGCAGTTCTTTCCTATGATGGTGCCGGATCCGACGGAGACCTTCTTGCCCAGCTTGGCGCTGCAGGCGATGCGGCAGCTCCACGCACGGTGGCGCTTGTACATCTTCCGCTGGTCCGAAACATATTTCAGGAGTTCCGCAACCGCGTTGTAGGCATTCTCCACACGTACCATGGTGGGGCCGACCTTCTGTTTGGGTTCAAAATCAGCATTTACCAGAAGCACGCTGGATTTGCTGGTGTACACGTACTGTTCGTATTTCGGATTGGCATAGAAACTGAGCGCTCCGCTCTTGCCGTGCTCGATCTTTGCAAAGGTGGTAATCCGAACTTCGGGGTCGCCATCGACGGTGCCCCGAAGAATTTCTGCTAACTGCTTGGCTGTCAACTCCATCATTTAAAATCTCCATCCGAGTGTTAATACCGCGTCAAACTGGGAAAGTGCAGATTTGACGGACGGCGATACTATATCGTATGTTGTTCCTCCAACCGTGTGGCTGAGATAGTTGCTGTAGGGACTGTAATAACTCTCGTGCAAGCAAATGCGCCTGAAAGCTATGTCAGCATAGAAGGATCCGGGAGAAGAATACCCTGCTCCGAAGGAATAGGAGAAAATCTTGTCGGAGGAGTATGTGGCCGAACCATCCATAAGTTTATATTTGCCACTCTCATAATCTTCGAACCACCTGTCGTAGTCCGCAGCATAGATCACGTAGCCTTCATTGTCGGTGTAGTGACGTTCAGGGCTGGAAGACCAGTTGAAACCGGCACGCAGGGAGAATGAGGGCAGCAGCCTGAACTCAGCGCCCAGCCTCAGGTTCTGCTGCACACCGCAGAATAGCTTGTTCAGGCGGTTGACGCGATAGAAGGGATCTTCGTAGGTGAAGGATGCGTCCACATATTCCTGGCTGAACTTCATGACGCTGTAATCCGTGATCTCGTAATCCACGCTGATAAGTCCGGCACGGCCGAGAGTATAGGCGAGGCCGAAGTTCGCGGTGTAGGGCGAACGGAAGTTGTAGGAAGTTTCGGCGGTGGGAGTGCTTGCGTCCAGGTTCTGGCTGGCATCCTTGAACTCGGATTCCACATCCACGTACCACTGCTCGCTTATGGTGTATGCGGTGGGCGTCTTGATGGACGCACCGATACGAACTCCGCTGGTGGGCAGCCATATGAATCCTATCTGGGCGTTGATGCCGCTCACATCTGCCACGTACCCGTATTTGTATGTACTTCCGACATACTGGGTGGGAGTCCCCTGCTTGTAAGTGATGGCGCCGTTGTCATCCTTGGAATAATATCCGGCGGTGACGGGGAAATCCGCAGGGTCCTGGGCCGTCTCGCTGTAGTACTCGGAATACTTGTAACCAGCTATGGGCATGTTGATGCTGGCGCCGAGGAAGAGGCGGTTGTCGATGTTGACGCCGTAGTTCATAACCACGTCGTTCTTGGAACCGGTCCTGGTTACGCCGATGTTCTGCTTCAGCACGCCGAGCATCTCGTAGTTATAGTCGGTGCCGGTCTTGGTGACCGTCTCGGCAGATCCATAGTACGTGCCGGCATCGTTGTTATAGTTGATGAGCCCGCCGTCGTATGCGACGATGGAGTTCCAGGCATAGTCGGTATCGTACTTGTTGCTGTTACCCAGGATGGTGCCGGGCATACCGGTGGCGAAGGTCGCGAGGGCGCCGGTCATGGACGTATGGTTCTCAAGGCCGGATGCGGAGAGCATCTGTGTATAAGTCTGGCTGCGGTTCAGGACGAAGGCAAAGTTCCAGGAGAGGATGCCGGAGCGGTTGCCCGTCTCGAAGCAGAGGTTCATGCCTATGTTCGGGATGGTCATCCTGGTCTTGCTGTTGTCGAAGCCGCCGGTGTAGTTCGGCGCGCCCTGAGTGGCCGAATCATATGAAGGGGCGTAGGAAGATATGCTGCTGGATGTGGTCCATCCGGTAGAAAACTCGAACTGGGAGAAAGCCGATACGGAACCGCCGGCAGGGTTGAACGAGATGGTGCCGAGATCTCCGCCGATGGCGGTGACCGCGTTGCCCATGCCCAGGGTCCTGGCCGTGCCGTAGAAATTGTCTGAGCCGAAGGTCAGGGCATCCGACACCGTCTGGCCCGAGGCGAGCCCGGCGATGAACATCAGGGATGCCAGTGAAGTTATGATCTTTTTCATTTTCTTGACGTGTTTAAGTTTGGATTACCTGCCGCTGCGGCCTCCGCCGCCACCGCTGTGGCTGCTGCCACCGCCGCTGCTGTGACTTCCGCCCCCACCGCTGTATCCGCCACCACGGCTGCCGCCGTAGCTGGAGCTGCTGGAAGAGGAACGGGAAGAGCTGCTGCTCGAAGATGAGCTGCTGCGGGAATATGAACTGCTGGAAGAACTGCTGCCGGAAGACGAGCTGCTGCCACGGGAGTAGGAACTGCTTCCGCGGGAGTAGGAGCCGCCGGAAGAACTGCTGCGGGAGTAGGAACTACCTCCGACGACGGTGCCGGAGCCTGAGCTGCCACGGGAACTGCCACCGTTGCGGGAATAGATGCTGCCGGAGGATGCTCCGCCGGAAACCCCACTGCGGGTGAAGGCCGAGCCGCCTGCAGAACCGCCTGCGCCGCCACGGCTGCCGCCATAGGCGTTCACGCCGGACCTGCCGTAGCTGCCCATGCCGCCCGAGCCGGTGTGGTTGCCACCCTTGACATCGGAGCGGGAATCGCCGCGGTAGTGGTAATAGTTCTCGTTATAGTATCCGCCGCCGTAGTAGTGGTGGTGGCCATAATAGTACGGGCCATACCAGGGATCGTACCAGCCACCATAGTACCACGGGCTGTACCATGAGTAATAAGGGCCATACCAGGAGTAGTAGGGGCCGTACCAGGGGTCATACCATCCGCCCCAGCCGCTGTACCAGCCACTGTACCAGCCATGATGCCATCCGCCGTACCAAGTGTAGTACGGATGGTACCAGCTCCAGCTCCATCCCCAGCCGTAAGGGTCATCCGCGATTACCACAAGGGTGTCCCTGCGGCCCTGCTGTTCTTTCTTGATCTGCTCGGCGGCAAGACGCTGGAAGTCCTCTTCGGTGAGAGGTTCCACTTTCTGCATGTCTTTGTCGAAGCCTTTATAGTAGATGCCATCCTGGAAGCGCTGTACGGAGCCGTACTCGCCTGATACTCCGCAAGATACTGCGAGGATCGCCAGGGCCAGTAACGATATCTGTCTGCGTGCCATAATCCAATCTCTTTTAAATTTTGTATATTTGCAACGTCTTAATAAGACGCACGTTTTTTACTTCTATTTATAATTAGATGCAAATATCGTAAAAAAGCGCAGATTTTTCGTAAGTTTTTTATGGCAAAAGAGATTACACCGAGAGCGGAGAATTATTCCCAGTGGTACAACGACATCGTGGTAAAGGCAGATCTTGCCGAGCAGTCGGCAGTGCGCGGATGCATGGTCATCAAGCCCTACGGCTATGCAATCTGGGAGAAAATGCAATCTATACTGGACAAGGCATTCAAGGAAACAGGTGTGCAGAACGCCTATTTCCCCCTTTTCATACCCAAATCTTTCTTCAGCCGCGAGGCTGAGCATGTGGCCGGTTTCGCCAAGGAGTGCGCGGTGGTCACCCACCACCGCCTGATGAACGATCCGGACGGCAAGGGAGTGGTTGTGGACCCCGAAGCCAGGCTCGAAGAGGAGCTGATCGTGCGTCCTACCTCCGAGACCATCATCTGGAGTGTCTACAAGAACTGGATCAAGAGCTGGAGAGATCTCCCCATCCTCTGCAACCAGTGGTGCAACGTGGTCCGCTGGGAGATGCGCACGCGTCCCTTCCTCCGCACCGCGGAGTTCCTCTGGCAGGAAGGCCACACCGCACATGCCACCGCCGAAGAGGCACAGGCCAAGGCCGAGCAGATGGTGCAGGTGTATGCCAAGTTCGCCCGTGAGACAATGGCGATGCCGGTGATTGTGGGTCACAAGAGTCCCAACGAGCGTTTCGCCGGCGCCCTCGACACCCTCACGATTGAGGCGATGATGCAGGACGGAAAGGCCCTGCAGGCAGGTACATCCCACTTCCTCGGGCAGAACTTCGCCAAGAGCTTCGAGGTGCAGTTCGCCAATAAGGAAGGCGGTCTCGAGTATGTCTGGGCCACATCCTGGGGCGTCAGCACCCGCCTGATGGGAGCCCTCATCATGGCCCACAGCGACGACAACGGACTCGTCCTTCCTCCCGCCCTCGCCCCTATCCAGGTGGTGATGGTGCCCATCTACAAGACCGACGAGGAACGCGACGCCGTGCTGGCCAAGTTCGAATCTATCGAGAAGGCTCTCGCCGCCAAGGGCGTGAGCGTGAAGATAGACAGCCGCGACACCCTCCGTCCCGGATTCAAGTTCGCAGAATGGGAAGCCAAGGGCGTGCCTGTGCGCATAGCCCTCGGAGCCCGGGACCTCGCCGCCGGCACCGTCGAAGTGGCCCGCAGGGACACCCTCGAGAAGGCCACCGTGAGCCTTGAAGGAGTGGACGTCTACATCGAAGACCTGCTCGAAAAGGTGCAGCAGAACATCTACGACAAGGCTCTCGCATTCCGCGATGCCAACATCCGCAAGTGCGACGACTGGGAAGAGTTCAAGACCGAGATCCAGAAGGGAGGATTCCTGCTCTGCCACTGGGACGGCACCGCCGAGACCGAACAGGCCATCAAGGATGAAACCAAAGCCACCATACGCTGCATCCCCGTGGACAGCTGCGTCTGCGAAGAAGAAGGCGTGGACATTTATTCCGGCAAGCCTTCGAAAGGCCGCGTAGTATTTGCAATTGCTTATTAATCATATCGTTATGAAAAAGATATTAGTTATTGCCGTTGCCGCTCTCGCGGGATTCGGCGCATATGCACAGGATGACGCCCAGAAAGCTGCCGCAGAGGCAGCTGCGGCCATCGCCGAGGCCCCCGTCGTGGAGGAGCCCCAGCCCAAGCCGGTCTACTGGACCAAGTCCCTCATGACCAACCTCAACTTCGCGCAGACCGCCCTCTGGGACTGGGCTGCCGGCGGTAACGACAACTACACCATGACAGGTTACGTGGATGCCAACGCCAACTACGCGAAGGACAAGATGATATGGAACAACCGCCTGCAGATAGATTACGGCTTCCTCTATTCAGACGACAAGCCCATCCTGCAGAAAGTGAAGGACCGCATCTACTTTGAATCCAAGTGGGGCTACGAGACACCTATCCAGCATCTCAGCTACTCCGCCAACTTCGACTTCAAGACCCAGATAGACAACAACTACAAGTACGGCACGCCCACAGGCATCACGGGAGAACCCACCAAGGCCGACTGGCTGGCAGCGCGCGAGCTCAAGTCCGGGCTCTTCTCTCCCGCCTACTCCACCCTGGGTATCGGTCTCCTCTGGACTCCCAAGTCCTGGATCTCGGTGAACGTCTCCCCTCTCACTGGTGGATTCGTAATCGTGGATAATGAGGCCCTGCGCAAGACCTACGGCATGGAGCTGCTGGATGACGGCGTGACCTACAAGCGCAGCCGTTTCGAACTTGGTGCCCAGATCAAGACGGACATCAATTTCGTGATCAACAACAACCTGAAGTACAGCACCCAGCTCGTGCTCTTCTCCAACTACCTGAAGAATCCCCAGAACCTCCGTGTGAACTGGGACCAGAAACTCTTCTGGAAGATGGCCAAGTTCTTCACCCTGACCTTCTCCACAAACCTGATCTACGACGATACGGTGCTGATTACCAACGATGATCATCCTACCGGTTTCCGCACCATCCAGTTCAAGGAATTCTTCGAGATCGGATTCTCCTATACCATCAGCTCCAAGAAATAATGAAAGTGCTGCTTGCAGTGAGCGGCGGCATCGATTCGATGTATATGGCCGAGAGGGCTCCCGAGTTGTTTCCGGGGGCCTCTTTCGCTGTCTGCCACTGCAATTTCGGCCTCCGCGGGGAGGAATCCGACGGCGATGAGGCTTTCGTGCGCGAGTGGTGTGCCCGAAAAGGCATGCCGCTGTTCGTTAAGCGTTTCGACACCGCCGTCTACGCCAAGGAGGAGCACGTGAGCATAGAGATGGCTGCGCGCGAACTGCGCTATGCCTGGTTCGACGAGCTCTGCCGCGAGGAGGGTTTCGACAAGGTGGCGGTGGCACATAACGCTGACGACAACGCCGAGACATTCTTCCTCAACTTCCTCCGAGGCACCGGCACCCGGGGCCTCAGGGGCATGAGCGCCAACGGGCGCATCCTCCGACCCCTCCTGGACATCCCCCGCGAAGAAATCCGTGAGTGGATGGTCGCACGCGACCTGCCTTGGCGCGAGGACAGCACCAACGCATCCGCCGCCTACAAGCGCAACCGACTCCGCCACGAGGTGATACCCGTGCTGCGGGAGATGAATCCGGCCCTGCCGGACTCCTTCCGGAGGGCTATGGAACACATCTCGCAGGTGGATGACATCGCGGAGGACTACTTCCTTAGCGTGCGGGATTCAGTATGCACCGAGGGGGTGGTTTCGGTGAAGGCGCTGCTGGCGCTGAAGCATCCCAGATACGTGCTTTACCGCCTTGCAGAGCCGGTCGGGCTGACAGAAACGGCCCTCGACAACCTGTGGGACGTGCTGGTTTCCGGGAGGCACCTGGCGGGCAAGGTCTTCGTGGGCAAAAACGGAGAAATCCGCGGCCGCGCCAAGTGGCGCCTGGCCATAGTTGTTTTCGACAAATCTTCTTAACTTTGCATCATGGCAAACAAGACTTCGATACCTAAAGGAATGAGAGATTTCTCCCAGCAGGAAATGGCTGAGAGGAACTACATTTTCGACACCATAAAGAGCGTTTTCCGCACTTTCGGATATGCGCAGATAGAAACCCCTTCCATGGAGAGCCTTTCCACCCTGCTCGGCAAGTACGGCGACGAGGGAGACAAGCTCCTTTTCCGCGTGCAGAACAGTGGAGAAAAGGCCGCCCAGGCACCCGAGAAGGGTCTGCGCTACGACCTAACCGTGCCCTTCGCCCGCTTCGTGGTGATGCATCAGAACGAAATCTCCTTCCCCTTCAAGCGCTTCCAGATCCAGCCGGTATGGCGTGCGGACCGTCCCCAGAAGGGCCGCTACCGCGAGTTCTACCAGTGCGACGTGGACGTGATAGGTTCGAAGTCCCAGCTGAACGAGCTGGAGCTGGTGCAGATAGTGGACAAGGTGTTCTCGCTGCTGGACATCCGCGTGGTGCTGAAGATCAACAACCGCAAGGTTCTGACCGGCCTGGCGGAGATCTGCGGCACGCCGGACAAGGTGGTGGACATCACCGTAGCCATAGACAAGCTGGACAAGATCGGCCTGGATGCAGTGAAGGATGAGATGCGCGAGAAGGGGCTGACCGACAGCGCGATAGCAGTGCTGGAACCCGTGCTTACCCTCAGCGGTTCAACCGAAGAAAAGCTGGCCAAAATGCGCTCCATCATGAGCGGATCCGAAACCGGTCTTCGCGGCCTTGACGAGCTGGAAGAACTCTTCGGATTTATTTCTGAGGCTGGAGTTACCGTCCCTGTGGAACTCGACCTTTCACTGGCCCGCGGGCTGAATTATTACACCGGTGCCATCTTCGAGGTCAAGGCTCTCGACTGGGAAATCGGCAGCATCTGCGGAGGCGGCCGCTACGACAATCTCACCGGTATCTTCGGGCTTCCGGACATGTCCGGCGTGGGCATTTCCTTCGGCGCAGACCGCATCTGCGACGTGCTGAAGGGGCTGGACAAGTTCCCCGCCGGGCTGCGTTCCACCACCGACCTGCTGTTTGCCAACATGGGCGAGGCCGAGGTGAAGTACCTGCTGCCCGTGGCATCCGCGCTTCGCGCAAAGGGCGTTGCAGTGGAGATCTATCCGGATTCCACAAAGCTGAAGAAGCAGTTCGACTTCGCCGACCGCAAGGCCATTCCGTTCTTCTCCATCACGGGTGCTGACGAGGCGGCCGCCGGCACGGTGCAGATCAAGAATCTGGCTTCCGGTGAGCAGCGCGTGTTCGCGAAGGACGACCTGGACGGCATCCTATGTTTCCTCGGAAAATAGATTAGATTTTTGCCTTCTTAAGCCAAAGGTCCGCCATGCGTTTGTGCCCGGCTGGGGTCGGGTGTATGCCGTCCCATATCCAATAGGAAGGGGCGGGTTCGGTGCTCACCAGTTTTTCGAACATAGTGTCGAAGGGGATGAGGATGGCGCCCGTTTCTTCGCATAATTCGCGCACGCAGGCCGCCAGGCGGCGGGTCATATCTTCGCGAAGAGCGTAATCCTCGCTGATGCCCAAGTTCCCCTCTTTAGCCACAAAGGGGGTGCAGAGGGTCAGTTTCACTTCGGGGTTGGATAGTTTTGTTTTTTCCAGCAGGCTCTTGTACAGGGCTTTCCAGGCCTCGAAATCGAAGGGCGTCTGCCGGTCGCCATCCAGCCATCTGTGGATGTCGTTGGTGCCGATAAGGACGGAGAGCACGTCCGGCCGGAGGTCGAGGACATCCTCCTGCCAACGGGCCGCAAGATTGTCCAGGGCCTGGCCGCTGAAACCGCGGTTGAAGAATGCGTA
>R22__coassemble_522_pt1 | contig 24612 bp, 23 predicted proteins | sample R22__metabat2_low_PE_056 | metagenome-assembled genome bin R22 | reverse complement strand
TGTAACAAGTCGCCGCGAGCGGCGCTTGTTTCCGCTTCGCACACAATCCGGATTATGTTAAGTACGCTCCGTCAGTGAGTTGTAAGCGTCCTACCTCCGAACTCCCGGGCGAGGCGGCGTCGGACAAGCAGCCCCCGTCAAGGGCCACCCGGGACCCGGCCCGTCCGGGGGCTGCGCACTTTGCGCGAGCCTTGAGGGAACGGCAGTACCACAATTCGAGGGCGCAAAGTGCCTTCACGCACAGCGTCAGTGCTTCTCGACCGTCTGGAGCCCGCTTGGAGCCGTAGTGCTATGCGAGCAGTCCGCCGCCTTACGCAGCTCCGCTGCTGGGTCGTTCCAGGCCGTGACTCCTCTTCCTCCGCAAGCTCCGGAAGAAGAGTCCCGTCCCTCCACTCCTCGGTACGGCTTCGCCGTGTTTATACCTGCCTGCTATTCCTCCACACCTCCGCCGGGAAGAATCCCGCCGGAAGTGTTCCGGGCAGGCAGGAGGCAGCCGTCCCGGCTGCTGGCGCAGACATTGTCAGTTTGGTCCACAGCTGCGCCGTTCCCCAAACTGCCAAAGACTGCGCCGGAGCGGCAGTGCCAGGCCTTCGGCCGCGAGCGTACTACCTTCGATTCAACAATGGGCCGTCCCGGCCCAGGCCCCGGAGGCCGTCTGTCCACCCTTCGCGCCGTTCTCTTCCGCTGCTCCAGGGAGCCTGTAGTCTCCCTTCCGCGGCGCTCCAGAGCCCGCCGCCCCTACTCCTTCCAGACCGCCTCCGGGGCCACGCTCCACTCGCTTCGCTCGTTCCGCGCCCTATGGCACTGGCAGACTCACAGACGCCGCACATGGCCACCTCCACAATCCCCGCGTCTGCGAGACTGCCAGCACCATAGGCCTACCCAGTGCGCACGCCCGAAAGTCAGTGCGATATCGACCGTCCTGCCCCGCCCGGACGGATGGTAATGGTGTATATACATTTACCGGGTAGCAGCGGCTGCCGCCGCTGCGGGGGATGTCAATGCCTGGAGTATCCTTTGAGGTACTTGGAAGCTATTGCTTTGCTTAAGACTTCATATCCAGTTTTTCCGTTTCAGAAGCCGTTTTCTCCGTTTCATCAATAATCCCCTTTCGTGCGCACGCGGAAAGCGGTAGCTTTGCCGCCGTTATATGCTGAAAGAGTATGAAACAGAAACCTTTTTACGTTTTGATGATACTATTGCTGGCGGCCTGTGGGCAGCAAGGTGATGATAATGGTGAGAGCGCTTCAGGTTATGAAACAATGACCGTAAAACGATCAGACATTACACTGGAGCAGACCTATCCCGCTTCCATCGAGGGACGGCAGAGCATCAGGATCATTCCCCGTGTCGATGGATACCTGTCGGAGATCCGGATCAAGGAAGGACAGCGTGTCCGGAAAGGACAGGTGCTGTTCGTAATCGATCAGGCGACATACAGGGCAGAGGAGAAAGCCGCCAAGGCCAATGTAGAAGTGGCCCGGGCTGGTGTTGAAAGCGCCCAGCTAACCTACGACAGCAGGAAGCAACTGCGAGAGAAGGATATCGTCTCTGATTATGATTTGCGGACTGCAGCGACGCAGCTTGCCCTTGCCAGGGCCCAGCTCGCTCAGGCTGAGGCCCAATGGGAGTCAGCCAGAAGCAATTTGTCTTATACCGTGCTCACCAGCCCTTCTGACGGCGTCGTGGGAAGCCTCCCCTACCGAAAGGGTGATTTTGTGGGGCCTTCTACGCAGGATGGTCTTACGACAGTGGCGGACAATGCTCAGATGTATGTGTATTTCTCGCTGACGGAAAAGGATGCGATGACCCGTATGGAAGAGTACGGATCGATGGAGAAGATGATAGCATCGTTCCCTTCCGTATTTCTGCAGACGCAGGGCGGCTCCACATATCCCCTTGAGGGACGGCTGGAAAGCGTCAGCGGTGTTGTGGACCGCAGTACCGGGGCCCTTTCGGCCCGGGCTGTATTCCCCAATCCGGACGGTCGCCTGCTGAGCGGCAGCACGGGACGCCTTACGATTCCCTACCAGCTGGGACAAGCCATAGTCATTCCCCAAGCGGCAACCTATGAGATCCAAGACAAAGTATATGTCTATAAAGTGGTTGACGGAAAGGCCGAGTCAGCCATCATCACTGTCCTCCCCGTATCTGACGGACAAAACTATGTGGTGACCGGTGGCCTTGAGGAAGGAGAAACCATCGTGGCCAAAGGTGCTTCCTATGTCCGAGAAGGAATGGAGATTAGCGGTCAGGCGGAATGAACGAGCGTGACTTTGCATCGGCCCCGATTCTGAAGCTCTTTTTCAGATGTACTGTTCCGGCGATGGTCGGGATGGGATTCTCTGCCATATACAACATTACAGACGGTATTTTTGTCGGCCACTTCATCGGGCAGGAAGCCTTGGCGGCCGTCAATCTGGTAATGCCGATCATCATGATCATCACCGCCCTGGCCGATATGGTGGCAGCGGGATCTTCCGTCCGCATTTCCATCCTGCTTGGGCGTGAGAGAAAGGAGGAGGCCGGTCGCGTCTTTACGGTCTGTCTGAAACTGATTCTCGGACTCTCCGTCTTTTTTACCCTGGCCGGCTATTTTCTGGCCGGGCCGCTGATCCATCTGATGGGGGCCGATGGATTGACTGCGGAATATGCCGTCCAGTATTTACGCGTCTTTGCCCTGTTCATGGCTCCCTGCTGCCTATACTTCTCCACGGACAACTACTTGCGTGTCTGCGGTAAGGTCAGACTCAGCATGACCATCAATATAGTATGCTCCGTGCTGAACATCATCCTGGATGCGATTCTCATCGTCTGGCTGAAGCAAGGCCTCTGGGCTGCAGCCCTTGCCAGCAGCCTGTCGATGAGCGTAGGCGCGGTGTGGTCCCTGATTCCTTTTATCCGGAAGAAACTCCCTCTTATGCTGACAAAGGGCAGGATTGCCTTGAAGCAGATGGCCATCATCCTGACCAACGGGTCATCCGAGTTCTTCACGAGCATGGCCGGCTCCCTGCTCGCGGTAATCATCAACGTGATATTGCTTCGTCTGGGAGGAGCCACGGCCGTCGCAGCCGTAGCCATCGTGGAATATGTCCAAAGCTTGACCGGAATGCTCATCTACAGTGCCTCAGATGCCTTGCAACCGGCCATCAGCTATTGCTTCGGAGCGGGTCTTCACAAGCGGATGAAGGATATGCAGAAGGCCGTCATGGCGGCAGCGGCGATTCTATCACTTCTTGCCATGCTGTTCCTGTTGATCGGCGGCAGGTTAATCTTGCCCTTGTTCATCAAGGACGGTGATGCTGCCCTGTTTGACATGTCCTGGCGGGCGATGCGTTTCTTCGCGTTGAGTTACCTGGTGAGCTGGATTGAAATGACCCTGTCTGGCTACCTGACCGCATTGGAGAAACCATTGCAGTCTCTTTTGCTCTCACTTTTGGGAACGCTCCTCTTCCCCCTCCTGTTCCTTGCCATTCTGGTCCCGATCTGGGGCCTTGACGGGGTATGGGCGATGAGCGCCGTCGCCGGCACATTCAGCGCGATTACAGCCGTTATTATCGTAAAGAAAGTACATATACAATGACCATAAAAACATTTATAGACCGCCCTCTGCTTTCCATCGTCATCAATGTGATGGTGGTGGCTCTCGGTGTAATCGCCCTCACAAGGCTTCCCATAGAGAAGTATCCGGACATTGCGCCGCCCACCGTCTATCTCTGGGCCTCCTATCCGGGAGCCAGCGCCGAGACCGTTCAGAAGAGCGTCCTGGCGCCGTTGGAGCAGGCTATCAACGGCGTGGACAACATGACGTATATGACCTCGTCGGCCAGTAACGGGTCGGCCTCCATCAGCATTTTCTTCAAGCAGGGCACCAATGCCGACATGGCGGCGGTGAATGTGCAGAACCGCGTGGTGCAGGCACAGGCGATGCTGCCGCAGGAGGTGCTCCGCTTCGGCGTGAGCGTGGAAAAACAGCAGCCGGGACAGCTGCGCATCCTGGCGTTGGAGAGCCCGGACGGCACGTATGACGAAAACTTCCTGAGCAACTATTTCTACAACAATCTCCGTCCGGAAATCCTCCGTATCCAAGGCGTCGGCAAGGTAGAGGTCTGGGGCGGACAGTATGCCCTTCGCATCTGGATGAGCCCTGAAGCAATGATGCGCCACGGAATTGTTCCCAGCGACATCACCACCTTGATGGAAGAGCAGAACGTGGAAGCCAGCGTTGGCTCCATCGGTGAGGATTCCGGCAACACCTTCCAATATACGCTGCGTTACAGTGGCCGCAAACAGGACGTGACGGAGTTCGAGAACCTGGTCCTCGCGAGCAAGACTACCGGCGAAACACTGCTGCTCAAGGATGTAGCCGACCTGGAGTTAGGGCAGAGTGATTACAGTTACGTGAACCGTATCAACGGCCATCCGGGTATAATGGGAAGCGTCTCGCAAGTGGCCGGTTCCAATGCAACGCGGATCAATCTGGAAATAGACAAGCTTCTGAAAAAGGTGGAACAGAACCTGCCGAAGGACGTGAGAATCGTCACCTTTGACAATACCAATGACTTCCTTTTCGCATCTATCCGGGAAGTGGTGTTCACGTTGCTGCTCGCTATCCTGCTGGTATTGGTCGTCGTTTTCCTCTTCGTACAGGATTTTCGTGCGACACTGATTCCGGCCCTGGGCATCGTAGTATCGCTCATCGGCACCTTCGCCTTCATGGCGGTGGCAGGATTCTCCGTGAATATGCTCACGCTCTTTGCCCTGGTGCTGGTTATCGGCACGGTGGTGGATGATTCCATCGTGGTAGTGGAAGCCGTCCAGGCGCGTTTCGATGCTGGTTACAAGAATGCTCACAAGGCCGCAGTGGATGCCATGAACGGTCTTACGGCGGCGCTCTTCACCACCACACTGGTGTTTATGGTCATCTTCATCCCGGTGTCGTTCATCAGCGGAACCACGGGCATCTTCTACAAGCAGTTCGGTCTCACGATGGCCGTTGCAGTGGGCATCTCGCTGCTGGTGGCTTTGACGCTGGCACCTGCTCTTTGTGCGCTTATTCTCAAGCCTTTCGATGACGCCGATAGCCTCGGCGTCCGTGTTCGCAAAACCTATCAAGTCGCCTTCTCTGCCATCTTAGGTAAATACACCCGGTTGGCGATGACGCTCATCAAACGCAAATGGGTTGCCGTGGTTTCCATTGCCGCCGCCTTTGCACTTATGGTCGTATTGATGAAAGTCGTCCCCACAGGCTTCGTTCCTGACGAAGACATGGGGTCGCTGTATGTGGACCTGAGCACCCAGCCGGGCCGGACGCTCGCCAGCACCGAAGAAATCCTTATACGCGCCAGCGACCGCATCCAGGAGATTCCTGAAGTGGAATCCGTGGGTGCCGTTGCGGGCTTCGGCGGAGCCAACAAAGGAATGATCCAGGTACAGCTGAAGCCTTGGAAAGAGCGCCGCGGCAAGGCTCATTCATCCTGGAGCGTAACGGAGCGTATCAACGCCATCCTCGCCGATGAGAAAGATGCAGAAAGCATGGCCATGTCTCCGGGAATGATAGACGGTTACGGCCGTGGAGGCGGCTTTGAAGTCTCCCTGCTGAACCAAGGAGGATCCGATATCCGCACTTTCTTTGAGGTAAGCCAGCGCTTTGTAGATGCCCTGAACCAGCGTCCGGAGATCTCGGATGCCTATTCCGGCTATGCGGTGGACTATCCGCAGTACCGGCTGGACGTGGACGCCGCCCGCTGCAAGAAGATGGGGGTCTCCCCGGCATCTGTGCTGAATGAACTGAGTGCCTTCCTGGGCAGCAGTTATGCGTCCAATTTCAACCGTTTCAATATGATTTACCAGGTAACGCTCCAACTTCGGCCTGATGACCGGGCAAGCCTGCAGTCCCTGGAACGTTTGTATGTGCGTTCAGATGAGGGCGTAATGCTCCCCGTGAGCCAGTTCATCACGCTTACCAAGGAATATATGCCGCAGTCGCTGAACCGTTTCAATATGATCAGCAGCATTGATATCTCCGGTTCAGTGGCTTCCGGCAGCAGCACCGGTAGCGCCATCAAGGCCATCCGCGAAGTGGCCTCCACGCAACTACCGGTTGGCTATTCGGTAGAGTTCGGCGGCATCACGCGGGAAGAGAGCCAGACAAGCAGCAATGTGGCGATAATCTTCCTGATTTGTATCGTCTTTGTCTATCTGATTATGGTTGCCCTCTACGAGAGCCTTTTCATTCCGATGGCGGTGATGCTTGGGGTCCCTTTCGGGCTGGCCGGCGCCTTCCTCTTCGCCAAGTTGTTTGGCGTTGAAAACAACATCTATCTGCAGGTGGGCCTGCTGATGCTCATCGGATTGCTGGGCAAGACGGCCATCCTTCTGACGGAATATGCCACGCAGTGCCGCCAGGCAGGAATGACGCTCAAGCAGAGCGCCTTCTTCGCCGCCAAGATGCGTCTGCGTCCCATCCTGATGACATCGATGACGATGATCTTCGGCATGCTGCCGCTGATGTTCGCTTCCGGGGCAGGTGCCAATGGCAGCCGGACCATCGGCGTGGGCACCATTGGCGGCATGCTCTTCGGCACCCTGGGGCTGCTGCTGGTAGTCCCGACGCTGTTCGTCGTTTTCCAGACGCTGCAGGAGCGCTTCAAGCCGCTGGAAGTCAAGCCTTCGGATGACCCGATGATTCAGGAGGAACTGGGAAGGATCGAGGAATACCGGAAGAAAAAGGAGGTGAGCCATGAATAAGATTCGCCTGACCCTATTGGCGCTGTCGATTTGCGGAGCATTTGCGTCAGCCCAGACAACCGATTCACTCCGCTGGCGGGAAGTTTTCACCGATCCGCAGCTGTCGGCGCTGATTGATACGGCCCTGGTGCACAACACAGACCTGCGCACTGCGAGTCTGCGGGTGGAGCAGGCCGACGCTACCCTTCGGATGGCCCGGTTGTCCATCCTGCCATCTCTGTCCATCGGCGGTGATGGTTCAATCTTGAAGGAAAAAGGCTCGGCGGCAGTTTCCAAATATAGCCTGCCCGTGCGCCTGCAATGGGAAGTGAGCCTTTCCGGTCGTTATTTCGCCGAGAGCATGGCCGCCGAGAGTCTGCTTTGGAACGCTGAGGAGACGGAGCGGGCTACTCGTCTTCAACTGGTAGCCGCCGTGGCCAGCCAGTACTACACGCTGTTGATGCTGGACGAGCAGCTTTCCATAACCAGGGAAGGCGTGGAGAATGCCCGCAGGACAGTGGACGTGATGGAAGCCATGAAGGAGGTGGGATTGCAGAATGAGGCGGCCGTGGCACAGGCACGTACGGCGTGGCTCAGTACGGCGGCATCGGAAAAGACACTGCGGCAGCAGATCGTTGCCGCAGAAAGCGCAATGATGCTCCTGCTGGGGCAGCAACGGGACAGCATTCCCCGCAGCGGATTCATACCAGACTCGCTTCCCTTGGATTACACTGCCGGAATTCCATTGGAAACCCTTTCCGCGCGGCCGGATGTAAAAGCGGCAGAATGGGCCCTGCGTGCCGCAACTGCGCAGACGGACGTGGCCCGCTCGGCCTTCTATCCGTCGCTTAGCATCACGGCATCTTTCAATCTGTTGGATATGCTTACGGAGGCCGTCGGGTCTCTGGTTCAGCCTCTGTTCAATATAGGAAGGAACAAAGGCAATCTGCGCATTGCCAAAGCTGAACAGGAGGCGTCGCTGGCCGCTTTCAGCCAGACCCTTCTTGTGGCAAGTACAGAACTCCGTGACGCCCTTTCAGCCTGCCGTTTCAGCGGGGAACGGCTTTCACTCCGTCAGCAGGAAGTAGAGGCAGCCACCAAGGCGTGCGAAGCTTCATCGGCTTTGATGCAGAGCGGCAGCGCCACATATCTCGAAGTATTGTCGGCCCAGGCGGCGCTTCTGCAGTCCCGTTTGTCCCGCTGCGAAGACCATCTTGACCTCCTGCAAGGCCAGATCAATCTGTATAAAGCGCTGGGCGGAAATTAATTCGTATCTTTGCAAACGGTACCATGAAAACGCAGCGCATCATACATAGCATCCTGCTCGTCCTTGTCCTTGCGGCATTAGGACTGCTCTTTTACTATGCCATCTGGATTCTGACCGACGGCAGTTTCCGGCAGGAAGTCCAGCAAGGCTGGCCTTTCAGCACCTGGGAAACGCTGGTGGACTATGCGGCCAGCTGCCTTTTCACCACCGTGGTAACGCTGTATTATTGGCGTTCCAGGGAGAAGGCGGAAAAAGAGCGCGATAAGTTCCGTCTCCAGGCACTGGAGAATCAGTTGAGCCCGCATTTCGTGTTCAACAACTTCAGCATCCTGGCCGATTTGATCGAAGTAAACCCCGAAAAAGCATCGGCCTATCTGATGGACCTGTCCAAGGTGTACCGCTATACGCTGTCACATCTGGATCACGGCACGGTGAGCCTGCAGGAAGAATTGGAATTTCTTGAACGGTACCTGGCCCTGCTGCGGGAGCGTTTCGGAGAAGGCATTCAGGTGCGGATTGCTCCGGAAGTGACCGGTCAGCAAGGTTCAGTTCCTCCCGCCGCCCTGCAGATGCTCATTGAAAACGCCATCAAGCACAATGAGCATACCCGGGAGCATCCGCTGGTAGTGGATATTTCGGCCGACGGGAACGGCATTCGCGTAAGCAATCCCAAACGTCTGCTCCCGAAAACGGATTCGACTTCCGTGGGCCAGCACAATATCGTGGAACGCTACCGACTTCTGACGCGCAAGAGAGTCCGCATCGAAGAGACCGACGACAATTACAGTGTAACCATCCCTCTCCTTCCTGCCAAATGATAAGAGTCCTGATCATAGAAGACGAGCAAAGCAGCGCCCAGCGCCTGAAACGCATGCTGGAGGCGTCAGCCATTTCCTGCGAGGTCATTGGAATGGCGGAGAGCAACGCTGCAGTCAAGGCTTTCTTCTCCGGAGAGCATCCCGCCATTGACCTGATCCTTTCCGACATCCAACTCGGAGACGGCCTCAGTTTTGAGGCGCTCCGTAGCGCTCCGGTTGACATTCCGGTCATCTTCACGACTGCGTATGACCAATACGCAGTCCAGGCTTTCAAGTTCAACAGCCTCGATTATCTGCTGAAGCCCATTGACGATGCCGAGTTACAAGCTGCCTTGGAAAAGGTCCGCAACACACGCAGCGAAGTTGCCGCCACAAGCACGGAAGCCATCGCCCGTCTCCTGGATACCCTGGGGAAAGGTTCTATCCGTTACCGGGAGCGTTTCTTGATCCCTCATAAAGCCGACGAATACCTCATTGTGCCGTCCAGCGATGTAAGTCATATTGCCATCAAGGACGGTGTGGTCCGGCTTTGCACCCTCTCCGGGAAAGTCCATTCTTTGGGTATGACATTGGAAGAAGCGGAAGCCCAACTGGACCCCCAGCGCTTCCTGCGCGTAAACCGTCAGTATATCGTTAATACCTCCGCAGTGGAGAAACTTTCAGCCTGGTTCCAGGGAAAAATCCGTGTCTACCTCAGAGGATACCCAGACGAGGAAGTCATCGTAAGCAAAGACAAAGCTGCATCTGTCAAACGATGGCTGGACTCCTGAAGTATTTTTAAATCCGACAATAAATTAGTAACTTGGCACAGGTTATTTAAACCTATACTTAAACCTATGCCAAGATATATTCCATCCATACCTTTCGAGGACTGTTACGGGTCTGTCGGGGACAAAACCTACTTCCACCGGGGGAAGGATTGCTACTACAAGAAGAAGCCCACCTGCGTGTTTGCCGGTACTGAGGCACAGCTGCAGCAGCTTAGTCTTCACCAGCGTGCGCTAGCTGCATGGAGGACGGTGTCTTCCCAAACGCAGAAGATCTGGAATGAGTTCGCAGTTGATGCTCCCAGCAAGCGGCCGCCATACGGAAGCAAAGCGCATATCTCAGGATACAATCTGTTCGTGTCGGCCTATCACGGCTTTGCCCAGCTGGGGAGAGAGCATACTCCCCTTCCTCAGCGCTGGGAATCTTTCCCGGATTTCTTCCTGGACTGGGAGTCCCTGCAGGTATTGGATGGAGAGGATCTTCTGTTGAGGTTCTTCTGCAGTGTTGGGGACGGCACGGTCGGACACCGATACAGGCTGCTGCTGAAGCTGGAGCTGACCAGGCCCGGTCATGGCCGGCGGCCGGGGTTGCAGCGGAACTTCCTCGCAGAATCAGACTGTACAGATGAGGATGGCCGGGTGTGTTTCCGGGTGCCGGATTTCAAGGAGACCTGGCAGCTGGATTTGCCGGAGTATACGGCGCATTGCCGGTTCATTCTCATCGACAATTTGACCGGATATCGGTCAAGATTCAGGATGCAGAGTTTTCGTTTTTCTTTGTGATTCTTTTTGTTCTTTATTTCAAGTTTTACTTTAGTCAAATTATTATAAGTGCTTGATTGATATTGCAAAATAGTTTTGTATATTTGTGACGGTCGCAAGGGTGTTGCGGCTGTTACTTGACCTAAAACAAAGCTATGATTGCGCTTCCTTCAATTGCTTTCGAGGGGTTCTCGGGATCTGCAAAGGGTGTTACGGCTCGCCGTGTTGGTGGCCGCAACATCCTTTCTTGCAAATGCTGGCCGACCGGCGCAGCCACTGTTGCCCAGGTGGCCCGCCGTGCATCCCTCAAGAAAATATCGAAGTCCTGGAAGCTGCTTTCTTCAGAACAGATGCAGGAGTGGGACCGTCTGGCCGAACACGCCGCCGGCGCCTCCGTCCTCGGGAAGAAGGCGGAACTTACCGGACAGAATCTTTACGTTCGCCTCAATGTCAACAGGGCAATGGCTGGCGAAGCTCTCCTTTCTACTGCCCCCCTCTCCAATGTGGCCGTTCCAAACGTCTCCTATTCGCAGATCATCATCACACCTCAGCTGATTGTCATCAGCGGGATCAAGCACGAATCCGCGCCCAATAAGCTTGTGGTAAAGATGTCCAGCAGCCAGTCAGCCGGCATCTCAAACGGATGGAGCAAAACCGTCATTATCTCCCCAGCCACTGAGGACGACTGGGGCGAAGCCAATGTAACGAAACTTTATCTCAAGACCATCGGCGTGGAGCCCGTCCCTGGTGAGAAGGTCTTTATAGAATCCTATTGGATGGACACCGCGAGCGGTTTTGCGGGCATCGAGTGCAGGGATTCTGTCATCGTTACCGGAGAATCTTCTTACCAGAGCCGCGTCAAGGCTACGATGGACAATCTCGATCCCAACGAGGAAAGCCACGTCTCCTCTCTCGATGTGGACTTCTCAACCGGTGCTCCCGTGGCCGAGTTCAACGCAATGTGCCTGGGTCATAGTAATGTCGCATCCTCCGAGGTCTATCTTGACCAGCAACTGCCTGCAGAACTGATTGGTACCGGCATCTGTCTGGGCCGCGGAAACGGCGCTGACGGCAAGATTATCCCGCAGTCCTACCTGGTCTATATCCGCAATTACGGTGGCAAAGCTGAGATGACTTTCGCTCACCGTGGCGGCTACTACGTAATGCCTACGGAATGCTTCGGCTCCGGAATCATCTATTAACCTTCAAACTGAATTGAAATGTTCAACAGTACAGGAAATAACTTCGGAGCCGGCCAGATAGCCTTTAAGGATTACCAGGCTTCCAACTACGTAGTGCTGAACTCCAAGTTCACCTTCGACCCCACCAACGCCGACTACCAGGCCTGCGACCAGCTTGAAATCTACGTTCCGGATCTGACCATCGATCGCAGCGCCGTGGGTGGCGTTTTCATCCGCTTTGTCGAGGATTACCACTACTCCTGGGGCGATTCCGTGTATGATGGCGGTACGGTGCTCAAGTCCTGGATCAAAGACAAGAACACCATCGTCATTGAGAAGCAGCCCTGGTTCGACGAGAACGGCCCGCTCATCATCTACATCGTCACGCTCTACCCGCAGCTGAATCAGGGCGGAAATACCATCAAGAGCACTATGCAGCGCCTTACAATGACCACGGAAGGTAACTATCTGCGCTTTGACTATGAGACTTTTATGTGTGAGTTCGAGCACTGGGTATTTATTCACCTGAAGTTCTCCGGCGTCTCTTATGCTTATAGGGAATCACTGTGGGAGGTGACGATGGAGCAGCTGCCTGCAGACATCACGGCAGATGTCCCCATCTGCGGTGGTGGCAACCAGATGCATCCCAACTGCGACGGTATGGCGGAAGCCCACATCGAGAACAAGGTTCTCACCAGCCAGCGTCGTGTGATGGGTTTCTTCGATACTGCTCACGATCCGTTCGTGTACGCTTTCCTAGTTCGAGATAATAACGCATAGTGACTATGGCCCAGAAGAAGAAAATAGAACTCACGCGCCTGCAAGGTGGAATCGCCATTGCGAGTTTCTCCAGTGGCGTGACCATTGCGGCAGTCTGCCTCTTCTTCATCCCGCCACTGGGTGAAATTGCGAGTTCTGCTGTAAGTATCGTCAGCGAACTGCTTGTCCTCTGTGGCGCTATCCTGGGCGTCAAAGCATCTTACGATGTCAAGTTCAGGAAGTTTGAAGCCGAGCTCAGAGACGTCCGTGAACACGAATCACAACCCACAACCTAAACCAACCTATGAAACCCTCCGCCCTTCTGGCTTTCACGCTTTTTCTCGCTGCTTGTGGTACTGCCCGGCCCGTTCTGGAGTCGGACAGTACCCGGGTGGAGGTGAAGACCGTGGTGGAGAAAGTCATCGACACAGCCTACGTGGAGCTGCCGGTGATTGTCGAGAAAGTGGCCACCCTGGACACGGCCTCCGTATTGGAGAATAAATACGCTAAATCCGAGGCTTTAGTGTCCGGTGGAGTCCTTACCCATTCGCTGGCCACTAAACCCGTCAGAGAGCCTGTAAAGGTCGAAAAGGAGATAGTTTACCGCGACTCCCTGGTTTACCGGAACCGTGTCGTCAAGGAAGATATCTACATCGAGAAGGAACTCACCTTCTGGCAGAAGTTCCGCCTGAAGCTCGGTTCCTGGACTCTCGTTCTGATAGTTATTGCAATACTATACCTTCTATTCCTTTTGTTCAACAACTTCCTAAAACTTAAACGCTTATGAAGTACATTCCTTCTATCGCCTTCGAGGAGATGAGCGGATCCGCCAAGGGCGTGACTGCCGCTAAGATGAAGAACCGGAAGTACATCCGCAACCGCGGATACGGCGGCTCCGTCCGCACTTCCGACCAGGCCAAAGTCAAGGGCGTCTTCAAGAGGCTCACCACCATGTGGAAGACCCTCGCGAATGACAACATCCTCGCCTGGAACAAGCTGGCCCTCTCCCAGCAGGGTCGCAGTGTTCTCGGCACCGGTGCCAAGATCTCCGGCGCCAACCTGTTCACCCGCCTGAACTACTGGATCGTCGCTTGCGGCGGCCAGCCGGTTCTCGTACCTCCCACCCTCCTGGGCGTGGAGAACCCTTCCTCCGCCACCATCGTGTGCCAGGGTGACACCTTCACCTTCAAGCTCGACCAGGCCCTCGCCGACAACGGCGGCATCTTCCTGGTCATCGAAGCCACCGAAGGCCAGTCCAACGGTGTCTCCCGTGCCCACAGCAAGGCCTCCGGCATTAAGCTCGTTGAGGAACCCACTGCAGCCGCCATCGACATCCGTGCCGACTACGTGGCCAAGAACGGCGCTCCCAGCGCCGCAGCCCCGAAGATCTTCTTCCGCTATTACTACGTCAACAGCTCCACCGGTGAGAAGTCTGGCGTCATGCTGGCTGAAACCACCTGGACCGCTGCTGCCGCAGGTGACGGGGACTAATCTCCCAGTCTTCGGACTTAACCTAAACTGTTCGCCCTCCGCAGTCGTGAGACCCCGGAGGGCTTTCTGTATGTGAACGTGCCGAGACACCCCCGAGGCCCATCCGGGAACGCGCCAGCGCATAGCGTTGAGCAAAGGATTCGTTCAGAAAAATGGGTAAGTTCGGGCAAAACTCGTTGGAAAAATTACGGCGAACCATCGGAAACTCGTTGGAAAAATTACGACGACTATTTGAAAAGTCGTTGGAAAAAGTGTATCTTTGTTCCCGGATAAAGTATCAGATTATGCTGAAAAGGAAAATTGAAGACGCTCTCATCGCGTGGAAAAACAAGCCCGGGCACAAGCCTCTGGTGATAATGGGCATCCGCCAGTGCGGTAAAACATATATCTCGCAGCACTTCGCTGAGCAGAACTACAAGAATGTCGTCTATATGAACTTCATCAAGCAGCCGGAGCGGATAGGTGCCTTCGTCGGATCAAAGGATGTGGACAGCATTCTGCTCAATCTGTCGGCGCAGATCAAAGGTGTCAAGTTCATCCCCGGAGAGACCTGCCTGATCTTTGATGAGATTCAGGAATGCCCCGAGGCCAGGACTTCGCTCAAGTTCTTCAAAGAGGACGGTCGCTTTGACGTGATTGCTACTGGCTCCCTGCTGGGAGTCCAGGGTTACGGCGATGAGCTCAAGAAGCGGCGTCGCAAGATGGTTCAGAAGAAAGATCTGGGCATCAACTCCGTTCCTGTAGGCAGCGAGGACATCATTGAGATGTACCCGCTGGACTTCGAGGAGTTCCTCTGGGCCAACGGTATGAATCAGGATGTCATCGATGCTCTCCGGAAGTTCTACACGGAGGAAACGCCGGTTCCGGAAGGAATCCACGTAGCCATGAAGCAGTATCTGAACCTCTATGTCGCTATCGGTGGTCTCCCCGCCCCCATCAACGCATTCCTGGCCACCAATAATATGAACGCCGTCAGCGAAGAATACAAGGGCATCCTGAAGGAGTACCGCGACGATATGGTCAAGTATGCTCCGGACAAAGACAAGCCCCATATCCGCGAGTGCTTCAATTCCATCCCCAAGCAGCTTGCCAAGGAGAACAAGAAATTCCAATACAGCAAGGTTAAGCCCGGCGGACGAGGTGAAACCTATCTGGGCTCCCTCCAATGGCTGGAAGATGCCGGCATTATCTGCCGCTGCTACAATACCGATATCACCGGCCTCCCGATGGAAGGCAATGCCAAAGACAATGTGTTCAAGGTTTACACGGCAGATATCGGCTTGCTCATTGAGATGCTGGGCCCCGGGACCAGGGCGGATATCCTGCAGGGCAACCTGGGAGGATTCAAAGGCGCCATCTTCGAGAATCTGATGGCTGACACGCTTCACAAGAAGCAGCAGAGCCTGTACTACTTCCTAAAGGACTCCGGCCTTGAGCTGGACTTCCTCGTCCGGATGAAAGGCGAATGTGTGCCGCTTGAAGTGAAAGCGAAGACTGCCCAGGCTAAGAGCGTCCAGACTGTCTTGAAGCACGCGGACAAATACCACGTGAAACACATCATCAAATTCGGCGACTACAATGTCGGCCGGGAAGGCCAGCTGCTCACCCTCCCCAACTACATGCAGTTCCTCCTGGATCTGGAGCCGGAAGAAATCGTCCTCGAACCAATCGACGTGGACGCCGTCAACGCCCTAGCAAAGAAGATCCTTGGCTAATTTGAGAACCCGCTTGGTGCTTTGAAACTATGATGGAACGGAATGAAAGATGTAAGTGTATACTTTGTAAGCGTGAGCGAGCCAATAAAACGGGCTCGCATATCGTTCCGTCTTTTCTCATGAAACGCATCAACTCTCACGATGGATGCTTACAAAGAGACCATGAGGTTGGTTTTGAAATTCGCTCAAGCGGAGTAAAGACATACTTTGGACGCAGCATCTATCGTGAAGTACGCGAAGAGTATACCGATGATCAAAGCATGATGGAATCCAGGTTTAACCCAGATATGCTTGATTATATTTTATGTTCCGATTGTGAATCTTGGTTCTCTCAACTTGAAAGTAGCTACGCAAAAAGCATAGATTTGAAGGGTAAGCCAGACTCGCTCATAACCAACAACAAATCATCAGGATTGGATGCCATGTTGTTTTGGTGCTCTATTCTTTGGAGATGCTCTGTCACTTGCCATCTCGGCAATAGTCTTCATGCAGACTTTGAGAAAAAGCTTCGACGTGTGTTACTGAAGAAGAGCATCGATGGTACAAACCTTCAGTATGCGCTATTCCGTTGCTTTGATTATTCAAAGCGGTATCCAGGAGCTACAGTAGCAATAATGGAATCAAAGAAAGATACTGCCATCCTTATGATAGATGAGTATCTTCTAATTATGTATAATGGCAATCCTGCAGCAAAGAAGAAATCCACTTTCTTGGGAGGGAGAGTTCAGTTTACCCCTTCGCAAGAAGTAGTGTTTAATAACGGTACAGAGAATGAGAGAATATCGTGTATGCCGGAGGATGTATTTGAACAGTTTCTTTTAGGCATTTGCTACTATGCAGCATCACAGATGGACATTCGAGGGAAAATCAATCGACTGCATTCTGCGTTATATGGTGTACCGGCACCTCCGGAGATAATGGAGGAGATATTAGATGAGATGTCGAAAGCCAAGTTGGGAGATGTTTATACCTTGCCTAATTACGCTAAGTCATTTAAGGCCGTGATTGATCGTCATAGTATAGGTCGTCAGGAACAATCATACATCGAGCCGCGGGATTCCAAGAGCGATATTGGCGACTCCCCTATTATGAAGCAGTAATGGTTGTTTATCCTTGTTTTGTCGGAATATGTACCGTATTTGTACCACGCTTCTCGTAACTCGCTGATTGAACGGTCAGTCTATTTTCTGCATCGGCAAGTAGCAATTTTCTAAATACTTGATTATCAAGTAATTAAGGAAATATTAAATGGCCAAAAATGGCCTTTTTTGACCATTTTTGAACCACATTTGAACCACGCGTGGTTCAAAGATTTCGAGTGCCTACGCCAAAGTAGAGGATTTTACATAGATTTACTTTGATTTACAAACTTGCACCCAATCACCCAGGGTAATTGGCGCCGTGGAGGTTTTAAGAGATATTATCTGCATTTCTGTAAATACTCTCTACAATTTCTTGCCATTATCCTCTCAATAGATGATGACTAAGATTACTATCTTTTTAACCTTTTTGTTCACAGTATGCGTAAAGTTTATTTTGATATTTGTAAAGTTTGCATTACATTTGTGAAAAATGAACAACAATGACCAATACATCGTTCCTTCTTCCACATTCGTTTCAACGCATTGGGTGGGCCTTATTAATCGCTTGTCCCCTCTTACTGGGACTAGACCTTTGGCTCTTCAATGGGATCAAACTGATTCCACAGTCATACAGCCAATTTGGGACTTTGGCTCTTTATGTGGCAGCTGCTTTATCGGCTGTATTTGTTTGTATGTCTGAAGAAAAACAAGAAGATGAATTCATTCAAACCCTCCGGATGCGATCTATCGCGAATACAGCGTGGATATGCTTTATCCTGATGATTGTTTCTGCTATGGCAGTGGATATATGTCAAGCATTCAGAGTATCTGGAATGAACGTTCTTTGGCAATGCTATCGAGTGTTTGACAGCGTCATTTTCGCCTTTTTCCTGTACATTATTATATTCCGAGTTCGACTATACAAATATAGAAAGGAGGCTTGCCATGAAGAATAACATTCGCGTGGAACGAGCTCGTCTAAGAATCTCGCAACAGGAATTGGCCGATGCCATCGGTGTCACCCGACAGACAATCTACGCCATTGAAAATGACAAGTTTATCCCATCTACAGAATTGGCGTTACGGATGTCATTGTATTTTGGAAAGACAGTTAATGATTTATTTTCACTCTGAGAATGAAGACGTTTTCCTATATAGCACTTTCGTTGACCCTGGCCTTAGCATTTTGCTTGTGGCTTCCGAACAACCTGTCATTCCCGATTATTTGGATGGGCACGGCATTCCTTGGTTTACCCCTGTTGATTGCTGATGTTATTGCCTTAGTTTATCTCATCCGCCACTGGAGAGAGAAAGGTGTTAAGGGATTGGCTGTCTTGCTGGTGTTGGTTCCGATCGTTCTCACCATTGGAATGTATGCTCCTTGGAATTCTGCCTCTGATGAGACCATGTTCAAGCATTATCAACGTCATGAAAATGATTTGCGCGAATTGATTCAATACGCCGAGAGTCTCACTGATTCTGTAACAGTCACATTTCCCTCAGACTCAATTCCAAAGGAGGTTTCAAATGAACAATATGAACGCGTCGTGCAGTTACTGAAGAAGAGTCGATGTGAAGGTATCAAAACCTATCATCAGCACTTCTGGGGCAACAAAACGATGGTTGTCTTCCGCAGTGGAGGATTTGGCAGCAGCGGGTATTTGTCCTTTCCGGACAATACAATCAAAGTGTACCGATGGGATCCGCTAGGATCAGACAGTAATGGTATTTACGATATCGATACTCCTCCTTTCAAGTGTTCAATAGAACTACCTCGTTAGTCACTCCCCTTCCATCGTCTTTCATAGAGTTGTTGGCGACAGACTTCCCTTCATTTTTGGTGGCTTTTTGGAGTAGATTTTAATTGTCACTAAAATACTGGGTGATTCAGGGGTAACCGACCAAAAATCAAAGCGCAATGAATAAGGACAACAAATTCCTGCCTGCAGAACTCTAGAAGCTAATTTTTGAGGGTTTCCAGAGCGCAGTTTATTGCACTTTCTAAATTTGGAAAACAGCGGAAATGTTTGACCGGAATTGAACCATATTTGAATCACGATATTTGCAACTAACTAAATATCACAAAGTTGCAGAAAGTGCATCGGGAAGTGATTTTAGTATTAATACATGTTTATCGAATAATCTCCAAAAGACTAGCCTTTACCAACTCCCAGGCCTGAGATGGATTGTATGATACTCCGGGGCGAAGCAGTTTTTCTGTATCTCCAATAAAATCTGGATCCATCATCTTCTCCTCCATATTGGCTACAAACTGCTTATATGTCGGAGGCGTCTCCACTACGAAGCCGATATAGCGTTTATAACAACGAACCACCTCTTCTGGATTCACTTCTGCATTTTGAAGTGCATATGCAAGATCGAAAAGGTCGCGGCCTTTTTTTCGCTGATAAAGCGCGCGCATCTTTGTCCCAAGCAGCTCTTCCAGTTTGTAGGTGGTGAGATTGCATGAACCAGAAGCCCAGAGGCTCTCATAAGAGAATGGAACCTTGACAAGACCGAGTTCATTGAAATGCTCATAGCAGTTAATCTCGACCTTGAGACGGATCTGAACAACCGGAGGGACCTCTGACTGAATTCGGAAAAGCATCGTATTATTGAAACGTTTGGGCTTGATGACCTTGTCCGGAAAATAACTGAGCACCTCCCCTAGCCTGAAAAGGATGGGCTTGATAGGTCCAGGATTAATCTGTACCAAGTCAATGTTCTCAGAATACCTTGGTTGAGGTGCAAGATAGAGCTTATGAAGCGCTGTTCCTCCACGGAAAGCCAGTTCTGATGCGAGGAATTCATCCGAGAATATGTCGGTCAAGGCTCGCGTGATGATGAGGTCCTGCTCAACATTCGCGATATCTTCCCAAGGAACCTGCTTGTTCCAATGTGTAATAGCTGATCGTGGGATCATAGGTCGTCTATCTCTATTTCGGTATTAACAATAATATTCCAGCGCTTATTCAGGATTGCGCCGTCAACGTTCTTGCGGGTTGAGAGCCTGAACCGGTTAAGCTTGGGAGAAACTATCTTCAATTCATGGTAAAGATCATTAGCCTGCGATTGATTCATCAGGACATTCTCTATAATGTAGCCGAGCCGTTGAACGGTCGCCACAGTAGAGAGAGACAGTAGTCCGCTCTCTGCTGAACCCCTCCAAACCGTCTGTTCAGATAGTTCTTCAATCACAGTCGCTGCTCTTGAAAGGCCACCTATGTGATGCTCATATTGAACCAGATCAAGAGCCGTAAGTTCTGGACTTGATATGAGAACAGTGCCTGTCTCAGAATTTCTTTCCTTTAGAAAGCCGCATGGGATGGAGGATCGATAATTCCAATCTAAGCTCGTTTGTCTTTGCATTCTCACTTCAGGGGGCACAGTCATTATTGAAAACTGCTGTGGCCGTTGGTGCGCCGCACCGAGCAGCTCAGCTGCACTGAGCAAACAAATATAGTATGGCCGACTAAGATATCTCATTAGTTGGTCAATATAATACACAGGAGGGACCATCCCCTTTGCCGCATAATGAGGCGGTATTACAACATAATATCCCTTGTAGGGCTGGGCAATGGCTCCGCTTTTGCGAAGACGATATAGGTCATTAAGAATATGCTGTTGCGTGAAAGAAGGAAATGCATCTTTCACGTCAGCATATGAAAATGATGGACGACCGTCAATTTCGCGATTATGTACCCATTCACGAATACTCATTTTCTTACTTTTATTGCAAAGATAATCAATTTTAGATTATTTTATCACAAATAATAAGAAATGTTGTGAGTCAAAGGATCTGCTAAGATTCTTTCTTTTTCCGGAATATGATTCAGAAGTCTGGTTATAGTAATAAAGAAGAAAGAATAACAATTCGTGGCACAATGAATGTAACAAGCGCGAAATCTATTTCATTGTATCTAATTGATTATTAGGCCTTTATTGGACAATAATTGTACCACGATTTATCTTATCGCCTGATTACTAACATTTTACACTTTTTGCATCGGGGAGTAATACTAGCCCTTGAAACAGAAATATCCTCTCCAGCCACGTACGGAATAGTAAGAGTCGGCGCCATTGTGGAATGTAAATACGGTGTCGTAGCGACGCTCGCAAAACAATGCTCCGCCAAGGCTACGAATTGTTGAGGGTGTCGCTATCCAGCTTGATGTTTTTGTATCATATTCGCCTGTTTCCTGCAATTGCCGGTAAAGGCTCTCTGTCAACAGTTCCAAACCCATCTGGCTTGCCTGGGCCATTGCGCTCCCTGCCGGTGGGTTCTTTTTCCTGAGACTGAGAGCCTCATTATCATAACATAGACTTCTACGGAGAGCAGGAGACTCTTGCGAGCAGTCACAAAATATCAGTTCTCCGCTGCCCAATTGTAACAAATCCGGTTCTCCCCCGCTCTCTTCCATAAGTCGCAGCGTTTGAATGGCTTTGGGATTATTACGAAGAAACTTTTCCACCACCGCCCAATCAAGATTTGGGTGGCGGACCATGTTTTCAAGGAATCGGTGTTTTAATAATTCAATCATAATGTGTTCTCACCAACAAGACCTGGGTTATAATGGATTCATTGCAAATATAATCATTTGCGAAAAAACAGCCAGATCAAACACGGGAGAGCAATTAATCGGAGCATAGTTACACATTTTCGGTGACATGCTTGCATATCTGTCCCGGCTCCGTTACCTTAACGTAGAAGTTGTTGTCGCATATTAGGCCGAATAGGACGCCTATGAGTTACATCTTTTTAATCGGATGCCGGATAACCGTCTTCCATTTCTCCGGGGCGACCTTCCTGGCATCCGACAGATAGATTTCATGGTGGAGACGAGTGGCAGTAATGTCATTCTCATAGCCATTCTCCAACAGGAATTTATCCATGAGTGCAACCGATGCCGGTTCGTTGTCATAAGGGCCGACATGCATGATCTGGACGCATAGCCCTTCGTCGATGGTCAGGAACTCCGCACAGGAACAATCTATCTTTTTCTTCTTTGAAGCGATTTGCACAGCCCAGTCAAAATCGGCTTCGGTGATAAAGACCGGCAGACGGATGACGGAAATCCAGCAGAAAGCCGATATATCGCTGTAATCGACACCGTCAATGCCTTCCTGCCACCAGAAACCTTCCAGCGGTGGCACAACATAGTCGTAAAAGCCCTCGATACGATGGTCTGTCTTGTAGCTCATCTTCAGGGTGTAGGCAACGGCATACAGGACGCCGATTGCCTGCTGATAAGCGCCGCTTTCATCGTTGGGATCGCCATTGCCGCGCACGGCGATGTAATTCGCCTTTGGGACAATCACGATAACCGGTTTTGCCGGCGGGAGATAGAACTCCTTGTATTCTATCTTAAAATCGAAGGGCATCTTTCTGGATTTTCATTATGCCTTTTCCACCGGCACCTGAATGATGGTGAGCCACTTGTCGGGGTCCTCCTGATTCCAGATGCCGTCGATGTAAACGGCGCGCGGTGCATCTGCAATCTTGTAGCCCCCTTTCTCCAGATAGGCAAAGAGTTCGACGTAATTGTCGTACAGTTTATCATACGAGCCGAAGACCTTCAGGCAGGCAGCCAGCGGCACGGCCGGGATGTCCTTGAACTTGATGACTGCGGAGTCCGTGCCTTTCTTCGTCACCTTCTCGCAGTACTCGATGTCGATGTCCTGCGGCTTGTACCCGCCGTGCTCAACGGTATAGCAATAGCCCGGTTCCGGACATTCGCAGCCCAGACGGGCCATTTCAGGGCCAATCACCTCGCAGCAGAGGCGGCCGAGGTCTTCGAAGGAAGGGATGATTGTACGATGGCTGGCCACGGAGATGGCCGGAAGCGATTCAAAGTAAACTTTTTCCATTTTGTGCAATTTCTTTTGGGAAGCCACCACCGCCTTGAGCATCCGTTTCCGCTCCTTGAGCACGGCCAGCTCATCCTCACAATTCCGTATCTTCTCCTCCAGCGATTCCACCGTAGGGAAATGCTGGTCATCGTCCCACAGGTCCCGGATCTCTTCCAGCGAGTACCCCATACTTTTGAGTTTGGTGATGCTGAAGATCTTCTGTAACTGACCTACGGAATAATAGCGATACCCGGTATCCCGGTCCACAATCTCCGGAATGAGCAGGTCAATCTCCTCGTAATGCCTGAGCGCCCTCACGGTCACTCTGCCCAGGCGGGAAAACTCCCCGATTTTCAACTTGTTTTTACCCATAACAATTCGTGCACTTTTGTTATTCGCCGGCAAAGATAATACATGCCGTAGGGTACGAGTCAAGAGAATAGTTAAAAAACTTGCTTCGTCCTGATAAAATGCCCCTCCTGCACGGCGGCAAAGGTGGCGATAGCCGCCGCGATGGAAACTGGAATTAGGGACCAAAACATTCCCGGCACCGTCAGGAACAGCAGTAATCCAGTCAGTTTGTTGGCCAAAGTGTGAGGAAAACAGAATCGTTTATAGACGATCAGGGCTGATATCTGGTTCACAATCTTGATGATGGCAATTATTCCGGCCCAGATCCAGAGCCACGTGGGAATTACAAGGACAGGCGACAGCCGGATAGCACAGCAGGCCACGAATAAAATGTCGGATACACTATCCAAAATGGCTCCAGTATTGCTTTCTGCGTGGAGCCTTCTTGCCAGCCAGCCATCTAATATGTCACTGAGACCGCAGAGTATATATAGTGACCAGAACGGCCATTCTGTCACATCGCAAAACAGCAGGCCGATGGCGCCTGGTATCCGGAGCAAAGATATGGCATTCGGCAAATGCGTTTTGTCACTCATTCAATCACAAAACTACGGGGATAGAAATCACTGTAGAAACGGCCGTCGGTGGCGGTGAATTTAAGGACACAGTAGTTGGGGTCGGTGACGCCGCCGGGGTAATACTGCTCGTCACCGTCACGCCAAATCATCTCCTTTGAGGCGGCATCTGTCAACACCTCCATCGTACCGCGCAGCATCATGCCCTTGAAGCCCTCAGCGTCACAGAAATAGATACAGGCTTTGGGGTTGGCCTTATAGTGGGCTACACGCAGGGAGAAGGTATTGGTGGTAAAATAGAATACTTTAATGCCGTCGCGGACGCGCGGCGACAGCATCGCCTTGGTGCAGGGATAGCCCTCCTCATCCACTGATGAAATGAAGGAAACGGGCAGCGTGTCGGCCATCTTGCCGATGAGTTCCTTTACACCGACCAAAGCGGGATTTTCCGGGGCTCCATCCGAGACCTTAAGTTCCTTGCGCCAACGTTTCAGATGCGGGAAATACATCTTCATCTGTCCGATGTACTCTTCTTTCGTGATGGGCTTCGGCAGCCCTTTGTTCACCTCGTCCACGAACTGGGCGCAGTGCTCGATCATTTCATCCATCGTGCAGTCCTGCAAATATTTTCCGTCCTTGTAGCAGTACATGCAGTAATCCTCATTCTTCGTGCCGTCGGCATTGGTGCCGAGGACTTCATCTGTGAGCGGCATTCCGCAGCTCTGGCAAAACATCTGTTCCATATCGTTTACTATCTTTTGATTTCTATTCTCAGCACCCTCATCGGACGGTCGGAACCGGCAAGAGACTCATCGACACAGGTTTCGCCGGTTGGAACGAAGCCGCATTTTTCCATGACGCGGCCGCTGGCAGGATTGTCTATGAAGTGACTGCTGATCAGCGACTTGATGTCTGTCGTCCGGCGGATATGGTCGATCATCAGTCCCAGGGCTTCCGTGCAGATGCCCAGGTTCCAATAGGGTTTCCCCACCCAGTAGCCCACCAGCGGTTCACCCTCACGGGACGGGAGGTTATTGCCCTCACAAGGCAGGTAACCCATAGCGCCGATGGCTTCACCCGACTCTTTGAGTTCGATGGCCCAAGTGGTGTCGTTGTTGAAGATGGACCTGATTACTTCCAGGCTTTCCTCCACGGAATTATGCGGCGGCCAACCGGCGCGTGGCCCAACGTCCGGGTCGGATGCATATTTGAACAACGCTTCAGCGTCAGATTCACGCCACGGACGCAAAATGATTCTATTTGTC
>R22__coassemble_520_pt1 | contig 24634 bp, 20 predicted proteins | sample R22__metabat2_low_PE_056 | metagenome-assembled genome bin R22 | reverse complement strand
TCGGCCTTGCACCCGCGCGGGACAGTCACTTTCATACCATAACGGCAGCGGATTGTATCCAGGGTCACAGCGACTTTCTCTTCTCCCGACATCAGATACCAGGGTTTTACAGAGGCACTGTCGGAATGAACCGGTTTTTCCTCCTTTGAACCGGGACCTCCTCCGATTAATAATTCGCTGCCTTCTCTTTCTGGCTCCGGGTACAGTTCGAATATGGAAGGCGGAGTGGAAAAAGTGAATAGGAACACCAGTGCCAGCACCGGGAAAGCGAAGGCAAGGGCCCTGCCTGTACGGCGTCTGCGCACGGAGCGTTTAATTCCGGAAACAAGCGTTTTCATTTCAAGCTCGCTGATTTTTGTTGTGTATTGTCTGTGGGCGTCTGCGAGACACTCCATCCAGTCTTTATTCATGGTTCATCCTCCTTAAATACTCGGTTATTTTTTTGGCCAGCAGCAATTTGGCATGATGATACTGCGATGCCGATGTCCCTTCGTCTATCCCAAGCATATTGCCGATTTCCTTATGAGTTTTATTTTCAAAGGCGTGCAGGTTCAACACCGTACGACAACCCTCCGGAAGGCTCTGTATCATGTTGTACAGCTCTTCGGGCGGCACTTTCATATAATCTGGGGCTGATTCTTCGCTCGAAGAGGGTTCGTCCGCACAGTCCAGATTGGACAAGCGTCCCTTTTTTCGCAGGATACGCACCGACACCGTCATGGCTATCTTTGCGAGCCAGGCCCGGAAAGACCCTTCGCCGCGGTGACGGAAACGGCCGAAGGAGGTCGCCGCCTGTACGAAAGTGTCCTGTACCGCGTCTGCCACATCGTCATTATTTTCCAGATAACGACGGCAGATGGTGGTTACGAATGCAATATGTGGTTCAAAGTCCATTCTAACAGATAATAGCGCAAGACTGAGAATCTTTGTATGTAAAGATATCGTTTTCTTTGTTAAATTTGTAGAATATGAAAAAGAAACTGATAATTTACATAGGGATAATCATTGGTTTCCTGGTGCTGGCATACGGCTTCGTGCCACAGGTCCTCACCGGAAAGATCGTCAACCAGTCGGATATCTCCGGCTGGCGCGGAATGGCACAGGAGACCCTCCAGTGGAACAAGGAGCATCCGCACGACAAGACCGCGTGGACGGAATCCATGTTCGGAGGCATGCCCAACACGACCATAGAGTCCTCCACCGAAGGGGACTGGACGCAGAAACTCTATAACCTTCTGATGACCGGAAAGCGACCCGCAAACTGGCTTTTCGTGTCGCTGCTCGGAGGCTTCCTGCTGATGCTGGCATTCGGCATCAATCCTCTGATAGCCGCAGGCGGAGCCATCGCCATCACCCTATGCTCGTTCAACATACAGATAATACAGGTAGGCCACAATACCAAGATGCAGGCGATAGCGCTGATGCCCTGGGTGCTGGCAGCGCTGGTGTTCGCATACAAGTCTGCCATCGCAAAAAAACTGCCCCAGGCGCTGCTGGGGGCCGCCCTGTTCGGGCTGACCGTCAGCTTCCAGGTAAAAGCCAACCATCCGCAGATATCCTACTACCTGGCGCTGATCATCCTCTTCTACGTGGCCACCGTGTTCATATGGCTGCTGGCCGGGAAAGAACGCCGCGCGGCGATAGGACGTTTCTTCGGCATTTCGGCATTGCTGCTGGTGCTGGGTATGGCCGGAATCGGCACGAATTCGTCCAAGCTTCTACCCACTTTCGAGTATACGCCTTACTCCATGAGAGGCGGCTCCACGTCGGGAGAAACCAAGGGCCTGGACCTTGAGTACGCGACTGCCTGGAGTTATGGTTGGGAGGAACTCCCGAACCTGATGATCCCCAACTTCAATGGCGGAGCCTCTGCCGGAGCACTCGGACCGAAGTCTGAAACATATAAGCTTTTGAAACGCGCAGGACAGCCGAACCTAAAGCAGATATCCAAACAGCTGCCTCTATACTGGGGTCCCCAGCCCTTCACCGCCGGGCCCATGTTTATTGGCGGCATCACCATCTTCCTCTTCCTCCTCGGCCTGCTGTGCTACAAGGGAAAGGAGCGCTGGTGGCTGCTGGTGGCGACGATCTTTGCCGTTTTCCTGGCGCTGGGGCATAACTTCATGGGATTCACCAAGCTGTGCTACAACTATCTCCCCCTCTACAACAAGTTCCGCACTGTCTCGATGGCGCTGACGGTGCTGCAGATCACCATGCCGCTGCTGGGATTCATCTTCCTGGATGCCATGGTGCGGAAGGAGTATACTTTCGAGGAGCTCCGCCGCAAGGGGCTGGTCGCATTCGCGCTCACGGGCGGCGTCTGCTTTGTCTTCTGGCTCTTCCCCGGACTGGCCGGGACCTTCACCAGTGCATCTGACGCCGGCATGCAGGGGGCGCTGACGGACGCCCTGGTGGCCGACCGCATCACCCTGATGAGGAAAGACGCGCTCGCATCCTTCTGGCTAATCCTGGGTACCGCAGGCCTGGTGCTGTGGGGGGCAAAGCAGGAGGTGCTGGGAAGGCGTGTCACCGCCGCCCTATGCATATGCGCACTGGTGCTGGTGAACATGTTCGCTGTGGGCAAACGCTACCTGCGGGCCGACGACTTCGTCACCCCCAAGAACTTCCTCACCCAGTTCAACCAGAGACCGGTGGACAAGGCCATCCTTGCGGACACCGACCCGTCCTACAGGGTTCTGGACCTGACCGTGAACGTGTTCAACGATTCGCATCCGTCCTACTGGCACAAGAACATAGGCGGATACTCGCCGGCCAAGCTGCAGATCTACCAGGAGTACATCGAGAGCCACCTGCAGAAAGAAATCGGCCAGCTGACTTCCGCGCTGAAGGGCGTCCGCACGCTGGAGGAGGCGGAGGCGGCCCTGCCCGAACTGGAGGGGCTGGCCAATCTCAACTGCCGCTACATTATAATAGATGGCGGGGCGGCGCCGCTGAGGTACCCGTTCGCGCGCGGGAACGCCTGGTTCGAGGGCGAGGGCGAGGTGCAGATGACATCCTACGCCCCCAACTGCCTGCGCTATGAGTACTCCTCGCCGGTGGAGCAGAAGCTCACCTTCAGCGAAGTCTGGTATCCGGCCGGATGGCGTCTGCGCCTGGAGGATGGGACCGAGGTGGAGATGGCCCTGAGCGATGAGGTTCTGCGGAGTGCCGTGGTGCCTGCCGGCGAGCATATGCTGGAGATGCGCTTCGAGCCCAGGTCCTACGCCCGCGGGGCGGCCCTGTCCAGGACCTGCTCGATCCTGTTGATCCTGCTGGCGCTGGGCTCCGTGGCCGGGATGGTGCTTGCACGTAAAAAAGAATAGCATGGAAGTAAGGGCAAAGAAAGCACTCGGGCAGCATTTCCTGGTGGACCAGGGGATAGCGCAGCGCATAGTCGCCGCGCTGGAACCGTCGGCCTGCGCCGATGTGCTTGAGGTCGGCCCGGGAATGGGCGTCCTGACCCAGTATCTCATTAAGCGAGAGGATCTTAGCCTTAAGATGATAGAACTCGACGAGGAGTCGGTAAACTACCTGCTGACGCACTTCAATGGCATGCAGGGGAGGCTGTTCTTCGGGGATTACCTGAAGATGAACATCCATCATCTGTTCGAAGGGTCCTACCGGATTATCGGCAACTTCCCCTATAATATTTCGTCGCAGATATTCTTCAAAATCCTGGACGACCGCGACCGGGTGCCGGAGGTGGTGTGCATGATCCAGAAGGAGGTGGCGGAGCGTATCGCCGAAGGACCCGGAAGCAAGACGTACGGGATTCTGAGCGTGCTGCTGCAGGCCTGGTACGATATCGAGTATCTGTTTACGGTTGAGCCGGGGGCTTTTGCCCCGCCGCCCAAAGTCCGCTCGGCCGTCATCCGCCTGCGGCGCAATAGCCGTAAACAGCTGGTTGCAAACCCCCCTTGTGTATCAGGCACTTACTCAAAATCGTCTGGTGAAAACACACCAGACGACTTCAAGCAACTCGCTGATAATCAAGGGGTGGTGGACGAGCGCCTGTTCAAGACCGTGGTCAAGACGGCCTTCAACCAGCGGCGGAAGACGCTGCGCAATGCGCTGAAGCCGATGCTGGACCCGGAAAAACCCGGTTTTGCAGAGTTTGTTGCAGATCCGGTGTTCGACCTGCGCGCCGAAAGACTCAGCGTGGAGGATTTCATTGCATTAACCGAAAAATGCAGTAGCTTTGTAAAAGTATGAAAGCAATAATAAGCGGATACGGCCGTATGGGCCATATGGTGGAGCAAAAGCTCAAGGAGCACGGCATCGAGTTGGCGATGGCGAGCGAGGATATCTGCGCAACGCCCCAGGCCCTGGCAAAGGAGTGTGTGTGCATAGATTTCACCACCCCGGACGCCTTCAAGGCCAACTACAAGTTCATCGCGGCCAACTTCAAGGCGGCCGTCGTAGGCACCACCGGCTGGAACGATATCCAGGCAGAGGTGCTTGCAGAGTTCGAGAAGCAGGGCACCCCTATGATCTATGCCTCCAACTTCTCCCTCGGTGTGAACGCCCTGTTCGCCGCGGTGGAAAAGACGGCGAAGGTGCTGAAGGGACACGGATACACCCCGCATATCAGCGAAACCCATCATATCCACAAGCTGGACGCCCCCAGCGGCACGGCGAAGAGCCTCGGAGCCCTGGTGGAAGATGCCCTCGGCGTCACGCCGGACATCGAAGCCTTCCGCGAAGGCGAGGTGCCGGGCATCCACACTGTGGAGTTCCGCTCCGGCGTGGACAGGCTGGAGTTCACCCACGAAGCCTTCTCCCGCGAGGGGCTGGCAGAAGGAGCGGTAGTGGCAGCGGAGATGACCGAGGGCCTCAACGGCGTACACGAATTCAAAGATCTCATAATATGCTAAAGTTCAAAGGTTGCGGAACGGCGCTCTTCACCCCGTTCAAGAATGGAAAAGTAGATCTCGACTGCTTCGGCAGATGCGTCCGGAGGCAGGTGGAGGGAGGTATTGATTTCCTGGTGCCGCTGGGCACTACGGGAGAGACGCCCACCCTTTCCGACCAGGAGAAACTGGACGTCTACCACTGCGCCCGCGAGAATGCCGGCGGCCTGCCGGTAGTGGTCGGCGTAGGCACCAACAGCGTCACGGGCACAATCGCCAACATCCGCCTTTTGAATGAGGCAGATGCCTTCCTGGTGGTGGCCCCTTACTACAACAAACCGCCCCAGAGGGGGATGTATGAGTACTTCAAGACCATCGCCGGCGAGACCGACAAGCCCATAATCCTTTACAACGTTCCCGGCCGAACCGGCTCCAACATCGAGGCGGAAACCACCCTCAGACTCGCCACGGACGTGCCAAACATAGTGGCGGTGAAGGAGGCTTCCGGCAAGATTCCCCAGATAGAGGAGATCCTGAAGGGCGCGCCGGAAGGATTCGCGGTGCTGAGCGGAAACGACGACGACACTTTCGAGCTGATGAAGAAGGGTGCCGCCGGCGTGGTGAGCGTCGCATCCAACGTCGCCCCCGCCCTGATGGCGGAGTTTACCCACGCCCTTCTCGACGGCAAGTTCGAAGAGGCTGCCGCGATGGACAAAGCGATGAGCGCCCTGTTCAAGAACCTCTTCATCGAGCCCAACCCCATCCCCGGAAAGGCCGCAATGGCCCAGCTGGGGCTGATGGAAAACTCCCTGCGCCTGCCTTTGGTGCCGGCGCTGGCAGAGACGGAAAAGATTATGGCACAGACACTTAAAGACCTGAACCTGTTATGAGCGATATTACCCTCGAACGTTTTAACGAAGTGATGGATGCCTTGGAGAAGGGCGAACTCCGCGTCGCGGAAAAGAAGGATGGCGCCTGGGTGGTGAACTCCTGGGTGAAGGAGGTGATTCTTGCCGGATTCAAGCTTGGCAAGATAGTGGAAATGGGCGGTGGATTCCTGGATAAGGATACCTTCCCGGTGCGGAGGTTCACCCCGGCGGACGGCGTGCGGGTGGTTCCGGGAGGGAGTGCCGTGCGCCGCGGGGCCTACATGGCTCCCGGCAGCATCATAATGCCTCCGGCCTACGTGAACGTGGGCGCCTATGTGGACAGCGGCACGATGGTGGATTCCCACGTGACCATCGGTTCCTGCGCCCAGGTGGGGAAGAATGTGCATGTGTCGGCATCCACGCAGATTGGAGGAGTGCTTGAACCTGCCGGCGCGACCCCGACCATCATCGAGGACGGCGCGTTCGTGGGAGGGAACTGCGGCATCTACGAAGGCACGATCGTTCAGGAGGGCGCAGTAATCGCCAGCGGAGTGATAATCACCTCATCTACAGCCATTTACGATGCGGTCAACGGAGAATTCATCCGCCGCAACGCCGAAGGGCGCATCGTAGTGCCCCGGAACGCCGTGGTGGTGAGCGGCAGCAAACCCATCGTCAAAGGCCCCGCCGCCGAAGCCGGCGTACACCTCTACTGCCCCGTCATCGTCAAATACCGTGACGACAAAACCGCCGGCAGCATCCAGCTGGAAGAACTGCTTAGGTAAGATCACCCTTCGTGGCCGTAGAGGTCGGTGGGGTAGCGGCCGGAGAAGCAGGCGGTGCAGAGGGTGGTGCGGCCGGAAGCGGTGAAGAGGGCTTCTTCAGATAAATAATTCAAGGTATCGGCGCCAATAAAAGCGCGGATTTCCTCAACGCTCTTCGAGGAGCCGATCAGCTGTTCCTTCGTGCCTGTGTCGATGCCGTAGAAGCAGGGCCAGGCGTATTTCGGGCTGGCAATCAGCATATGCACTTCCTTCGCTCCGGCATCGCGCAGCATCTTTACGATCTGCCTGGAGGTGGTTCCGCGCACTATCGAATCGTCTATCACGGCCACGCGTTTGCCCCGGACCACGCCCCGCACGGGGGTCAGCTTCATCTTCACGCCTATCTCCCGCAGGGACTGCGCCGGCTGGATGAAGGTGCGGGCCACGTACATGTTCTTCAGCAGACCCATCTCCAGCGGCAGTCCGGCCGCCTCGGCATAGCCTATGGCCGCACTCATGCTGGATTCCGGTACGCAGGTCACCAGGTCCGCCGGCACGGGATGCTCTTCGAACAGCAACTTTCCCGAACGCTTGCGGAACGCATGCACGTTGCACCCCTCGATATCGCTGTCCGGCCGGGCGAAATAGATGTATTCCATCGCGCACATCCGCCTGCCGACATAGAGCGAGTGGCGGTAGCTCTTCAGCCCTTCCGGGCCGATGGAGATCAGCTCTCCGGGTTCTACATCCCGGATAAATTCCGCCCCCAGGGCCGCCAGGGCGCAGGTTTCGCTCGCAACTATGTACCCGTCTCCCAGGCGTCCGACCGACAGGGGATGGAAGCCGTACTTGTCCCGGCAGGCATACAGCACGCCGTCGGCGAGGATGACGACGCAGAAGGCACCGTCCAGCAGATGCGCGGCGGAGATAATGTTCTCCACCCAGCCGTTCGACGTGTGTCCGATTCCTATCAGATGGCCGAAGAGCTCGCTGTCGGAAGATGAACTGAAGATGTGTCCCAGAGCCTCGAGGTGCTCACGGATGATGTCTACGTTGACGATGTTGCCGTTGTGCGCCAGGGCGAAATGTCCAGCCTTGCCTGTCATCTTGAAGGGCTGGATGTTCTCCATTCCGCCCACGTCGGTGGTGGGATAGCGGACGTGGCCTATGCAATTGCGGCCTTCCAGCCTGTTCAGGTCGGTCTCCACGAAGACTTCCTTCACCAGCCCGGCACCTTTGTGCAGGCGGATGACGCCATCTTCACCCTCAGCGGCGATTCCGCAGCCCTGCTGGCCACGGTGCTGAAGGCTCTGCAGGCCAAGGAATGCGAGGCGGGATGCTTGCTCCACACCGTAGATTCCGAGGACGCCGCATTCTTCGTGGATTTCTTCCATGGCGTTATTTGCTGATTGTTGCCAGTAGGTCGGCCAGTTTCTCTGTAAGGGCCAGACGGCTGAAGTCGGATGCTGATGCTTTGCCGGGAGATTCCTTCGCTTCGCTCGGAATGACAGGGGTTTCATCCCAATCAAACATCTTTCCGGTGCCGGTAGAGGCCAGCAGTTCGGCGGCGGCACTGTCGGAAGGGCCGATGCCCAGGACGTAGGGTCCCGCTGCAATGCATTCAAATATTTTACCCGGATAAACCTTGGAATACTCTGCACCATGGCGCAGGGGAAGCAGGATTATGTCGGCCTGCCGCAATTCTGCAACCGATTCAGGATGAGGAAGATAGCCAAGCAGATGAAGCTGTGCGCCAAGCCCGGCTTCGGTAATCGCCTCGACTATTTCAGGATCGACTTTGCCGGCCAGACGAATCTCCAGGCGCGAAGCGAAATCGGCGGATTCGGAGCACAGACCGGCCAGCGCCCGCCATAATTCCAACGGATTGCCGTCGGAGGCGAAAAGCCCGGTATGGACTACGCGGAACTTGCCATCAGTGCGGGGCGGCAGTTCTGCGGCGAAATCGGATTCATCATACCCGTTCGTAATCAAGTGAACGGGGGTGGAAGTCATGGAGGCGAAGTCGGCCTGCACGCGAGGCGTCACGGAAATAATGGCCGAAGCCTCGTTCAGAACAGACTTCTCCAACTTGAAATGCCTGCGGCGCACGCAGGGCAGCAGCGGCAGGTTCTCAAAGTAGAACATACGCGTCCACGGGTCCCGGAAATCCGCCACCCACGGCACTCCCAGGCGCCTGTGAAGACCTCGCCCAATCAGATGCACCGACTGCGGAGGGCCCGTGGTAACTATCACATCCACAGGGTGTTCAGATAAATACCTACATAAAAAACCTACTGACGGGCGGACCCATCCGGCACGAGGATCTGGCACAAAGAAATTGCTCCGAATCCATAGCATCAGGCGCTGCTTCCAACTCTTCTTCTGGGAATTTATGGGATTCACTCCAGAACCCTTGCCGGAACCGCGACCCATCAGCTTATGGTATATGGCATACGGCTCGCGTATGGGCTGCTTCAGCACCTCAACCTCGGCGGGAATCTCCGCCAGAAGGCTCTCATCCACAGCTAGTTGCTCTGGATTGGAAGGGGTATAGACGACGGGCTGCCAGCCGAGAGAAGGCAGGTACTTGGCGAACTTCACCCATCTCTGCACTCCGGAACCCCCGGTCGGAGGCCAGTAGTAACTTATGATGAGGACCCTACGCATCGAGCCCTATCTCCTCTTTCATCGCCCGCAGCAGGTCGAAGGCCTGCATCGGGGTCATGTTGTTCAGGTCTGCTCCCTCGAGCTGGGCACGGATGGCGCTGAGGGTGGGGTCGTCGAGCTGGAAAAGGTTCAGCTGCACGCTACCGTCATCCTGCACGGCGCCGGCCGAAGCCACTGCCTTAACACTGTTCTCCTTGCGTTCAAGGTCTTTCAGCGTGCGCTCAGCGCTTTCCACGATCTCCCGGGGCATGCCGGCCAGACGGGCCACATGGATACCGAAACTGTGCGAAACGCCGCCCTCCGTAAGCTTCCTCAAAAAGATAATATCCTTCCCCACCTCCTTGACGGCGATGTGGTAGTTCTTCACGCGAGGGTAGATCTCCTCCAGATCGTTAAGTTCGTGATAATGAGTGGCGAAGAGCGTCTTGGCGCCCTTGCCGGACTTGTGGATGTATTCCACCAGGGCGCGGGCAATGCTCATGCCGTCGTAGGTGGACGTGCCGCGCCCGATCTCGTCCAGCAGCACCAGCGAGCGGGCGGAAAGGTTGTGCATGATCATCGCCGTCTCCAGCATCTCCACCATGAAAGTGGATTCTCCGCGGGAGATGTTGTCGGTGGCGCCGACTCGGGTAAATATCTTGTCGAAATACCCCATCCGCACCGACTCCGCCGGCACGAACGATCCCACCTGGGCCATCAGAACTATCAGCGCGGTCTGCCGCAGCAGAGCGGACTTACCTGCCATGTTCGGGCCGGTCAGTATCATTATCTGCGTGGCGGACGAGTCCATGTGCACGTCGTTGGGCACGTATTCTTCGCCCGGGGCCATCAGGGTCTCGATGACGGGATGCCTGCCGGCCTTGATGTCCAGCACTGTGCCGCCGTCCACCTCGGGCCGGCAGTAGCGGCGCTCTATGGCCTGGACGGCGAACCCGGCCAGCACGTCCAGCTGGGAGATGATGTCGCAGTTGGTCTTGATGTCCCGGATGGCCTTCTGCACCTCGGCGATCAGCCCGCCGTAGATGCGGCTTTCTATCTCGTAGATGGTCCCTTCGGCCGAAAGGATCTTCTGCTCGTATTCCTTAAGTTCCTCTGTGATATAGCGTTCCGCGCCCACCAGGGTCTGCTTTCGCACCCATTCGGGCGGCACCTGGTCCTTGAAGGTATTGCGCACCTCCAGGTAGTAGCCGAACACGTTGTTGTATCCTATGCGCAGCGACGAAATTCCCGTGCGCTCCACCTCGCGGGCCTGCATCTGCAGCAGATAATCTTTGCCGCCGGTGGAGATGCTGCGGAGTTCGTCCAGGGTCTTGTCCACTCCGGGGGCGATGACGGGGCCTTTGCCTATGGCCGCGGCGGGATCCTCGGCCATGGTGGCTTCGATGCGCGCGAGCAGCTTGCCACAGTTCTTCATCCCCTTCAGGAGCCTGTCCAGGGCCTCTACACCAGTGTCGGAACAGAGAGCTTTGATGGGTTCCATCTGCCGGAGCGACCGCCTCAGCTGCATCATCTCGCGGGGCAGGAGCTTGCCTGTGGCCGCGCGGGAAAGGATGCGCTCGAGGTCACCCACATCTCCGATCAGGCGGCGCACCTCGTCCAGCGGGCCGTCGTTGTCGTAGAAGAACTGCACGCAGTCGTAGCGGGCGTTCAGGGCGGCGCGGTCCATGATGGGCATGGAGAGCCAGGAACGCAGCAGGCGGGCCCCCATCGGCGACGAGCAGCGGTCCAGCACGTCCACCAGGCTGACGCCCTCGCGGCCGGCGTTGGATGCGAAGATCTCCAGGTTGCGGATGGTAAAACGGTCCATCCACACGAACTTGCCCTCGTCGATGCGGGAGACGCCGCAGATGTTGCGGAGCCCCTCGTGATGGGTCTGCTCGAGGTAATAGATGAGTGCACCGGCGGAGCATATGGCAAGCGGCTGGGCCTCGATTCCATAGCCCTTCAGCGACTCCACGCGCAGCTGCGAACGCAGTTTCTCGGCCGCCGAATCATAAACGAACGCCCACTCTTCCAGCGGGGTGATGTAGTAGTCGCCGAATCGCTCGCGGACGGCCTTCATGCAGTCGCGCTGCACCACCAGCTCCTTCGGGGAGAAGGATGCGAGCAGGGTGGAGATGTATTCCAGGGATCCCTGCGCCGTGCGGAAAGTGCCGGTAGATGCGTCCAGGAAGGCTGCGCCCGCCTGGTCGCCGTCGAAGGTGAGGCCGCAGAGCCAGTTGTGCTCCTTCTGCTCCAGCATCCCCTCGCCGAAAGCGATTCCGGGGGTGAGGATTTCGGTGATGCCACGCTTTACAAGCTTGGCCTGGGCGAACTTCGGATCCTCCAGCTGGTCGCAGATCGCGACCTTGTAGCCGGCACGGACCAGCTTCGGAAGATACTGTGCCAGAGCATGATGCGGAATTCCGGCCATGGGCGTGTCACCCTTTTCTCCGTTGGATTTGCGCGTCAGCACTATCCCCAGCACCTTGCTGGTGATGAGGGCGTCGTCGCTGTACGATTCGTAGAAATCCCCCACGCGGAACAGCAGCACGGCCTCAGGATTCTGGGCCTTGATGCTGAAGTACTGTTTGAGGAGCGGAGTATCTTCCTTGGGTTTTGCCATATCTGGCAAATATAATAAAAATTACACCAGGTTCGTCACGGCGATGGCGAGGATCATCACCGGGGCGGCATAGCGGATCAGCCAGTACACGAAACGGTATCGCACATAGCGCAGAACCTCCTCGCGCGGCATCTTCCAGCCCACAATCATGGCGAAAGCCAGGGCGCCGATCATCATCAGCACGTTGGAGGAGAAGAAGTCGCAGGCGCTGAATACCCGGGGGGCGACGGCGCAGGCGGAGCCAAGCAGGGCGGCAGCCCCGAAAACGGCCAGCACTGCATGGCTGCGGCGCATCTTCTTCTGGTCCACCAGCCAGGCCACGACCACCTCCAGCATCGAAATCGAAGAGCTGAGAGCCGCTATCAGGATGGCCAGGAAGAACACCACCGGCAGCACCTTCCCCATCTGCGAGAATATCACGGGCAGGGTCTCGAACACCAGCGAAGGGCCGGCGGCGGGCTCTATCCCGGCGGCGAACACCGCCGGCATTATCGCGAATCCGGCTATCAGGGCGAAGACCGTGTCGAAGAAGGCCGTCCATCCGCCCGTGGCCAGGATGCTGTCCTCCTCCTTCATGTAGGACGAGTAGGTGAGGATAGTGCCGACGCCGAGCGACAGGCTGAAGAAGGACTGGCCCAGTGCGGCGGCGATGGCAGGACCGTCGAGCTTGCTGAAATCCGGTTTAACCAGATACTCCACCCCTTTCCCCGCACCCGGGAGGCTCAGAGACACCACTGCGATCATCACCACCATTATAAACAGCACGGGCATGGATATCTTGGAGAAACGGCCTATACCCTTTTCTACCCCGGCACCCACGATTAAGGCCGTCAGGCCAAGGAACACCAGCATGCAGCTGACATTTTCCACGGAGGATGCGCTCATGGCCGCGAACACCTCCCGGGCCTCGGCGATGCTCCTGCCGCTGAAACTCCCGCCCAGCGAGCGGATGAGATAATCTATGCTCCAGCCGCCCACCACGCTGTAGAAGGATAGGATGACGAAGGATGCCAGGATGGCCACAAATCCCACATTGCGCTGCCTGGGGGCCAGGGTTCCGAGGGCGCCGAAAGTGTCTTTCCTGGTGGCTTTGCCGATGATCGATTCCGCGAAGAAGATGGGCAGGCTCACCAGCAGGCAGCAGATGATATAGACGATGATGAAGGCTGCGCCACCGTGCTCACCAACCATGTAGGGGAAGCGCCAGATGTTGCCCAGGCCCACTGCGGACCCGGCCATCGCCATGATAGCAGCGAAACGGCTGTTGAATTTCCCCCTGTTACTCACCCTTGAACTCTTTTAAAAGATTGGTGATCCGGCGGGTGATATCCTTTTCGCTGAGAGGATCCGCCTCTTCAGGCGTAGACTTGTTGAAATAGACCAGGCGGCCGGTGCGCACGTCGGCGACCAACAGCCAGATTTTGGATTCGTAACGCAACTGATCCTCTTCCAGCGTGATGCGGCGCGACCACACGAACCCTTCCGAATAGACCATAAGGGCGTAACGGCTGGGCTGGGTGGAAAGGAAGGCCTGCATCGCGGCAGGAAGGCGCTTCCTGGTGAGGTCTTCGTAGATGCTCAGTTTCTTGATCCATTCATAGTCGTGGTCCAGGTCCTCCTGGTTGCTGCGGCCGACCACGGTGACGGTCTTTTTAATGGGCAGGTTCTGCTGCTCTATCGCCTTGATTATCAGCTGTTCCGACAAAGCGGAAAGACTGTCGGAATAGAAGAAGTTGGAGTATGGCACCAGGCAGTCGATGCGGCTGTAGGGAGCCACCAGCGTGAGTTCGTCGACAACCGGCTTCTCCTCCCCTATGAAGCGGGTGGTGGAGCAGGCGCAGAGCAGTATCGCCAGGATTATGAGGCTACTTCTTTTCGTAGACTACAAACTCGAATTCGTATCCGGTTTCCGGATCGGTATGGGTTTCGGATGTGCTCACGCGCTGCCAGACCTCAGGGTCGATTTCGGGGAAGAAGGCATCCGCATCCTTCACCTCGGTGTGCACGTGCGTGATGTAGAGACGGTCCATCAGCGGAAGGGCGGCGCGATAGACGGAGGCTCCGCCCATGATGAAGCACTTGTCCTTGCCCGTTGCCTCGGCCTCTGCAAAAGCCTCATCGAAGGAATAGACGCAGGTAACCTCGGGAATCGGGTCTCCGCCCAGGTTCAGAACAATGTTCTTGCGGCCCTTCAGCGGACGGAAAGGTAGGGAGAAATAGGTCGTACGGCCCATTATGACGGGATATCCCTTGGTAGTGGCCTTGAAATACTGCAGATCTTCGGAGATGTGCCAGGGCAGATCACCCTTCACACCTATTCCGTAATTGTCGGCTATTGCGACTATGAGGCATTTGAGCATGGCTTGTGCGTTTTAACTTTCAAAGATAATTATTTTTGCTTACATTTGCGAAACTCTCGTTATAACGATAGTAATATGGATCAGCAAATCATATTATATCACGGTTCGCCGAAGGTTGTTGAGCGGCCCTTCTTCGGAGGAGGGCGGCCGAACAACGATTGCGGGCCGGGCTTCTATTGTACCGAGAGCATAGACCTTGCCTGCGAGTGGGCCAGGCCCGAAGCCCGGGCGGGCTTTGTGAACAAATACTATCTGGAGCACGAAGGGCTGGCCGTGCTGAATCTGTCTGAAAAGCCCTGCCACGTACTGAACTGGCTGGCTATCCTGCTGCAGAACAGGCGCTTCTATATCCCACAGGGGCTGGCTTCCGAGGCCAGGGCATACATTCTTTCGGAATTCCTTACGGACTGTTCAGGGTATGACCTGATCAAAGGTTGGAGGGCGGATGACTCATATTTCTCGTTTGCCAAGGCCTTCCTTAACGGGGGTATCTCCCTGGAACAACTGTCTTCCGCCATGAAGTTGGGGCAACTGGGAGAGCAGGTCGTCCTCAAGAGCGAAAAGGCTTTCGAAAGGATTCATTACCTCGGTGCCACCCCTGCGCCCGATGTTTATGCGGCCCGCCGCAAGGCCAGGGACGAGGCGGCAAGGGAGGACTTCTTCAGGCTCAAATCTACCACAGAACCCCTGGCGGGGACATTTATCCTGGATATCCTTCGCGGCAAATGGAAAAACGACGATGAACGCCTACGCTGAAACATATCTTCCCGATGCAATGGAATCTCTCGGAGCGATGCTGGATTATGCCGTGAACGGCTGCGGCATAGCCCTGGAAGACTTCTACGCGCGTTTTCTCGCCAGCAGGGTTGCGGAAGGATTCGGAAACGGCCTGCCCAAATACGTGGCCGGGATGTCGGGGCTGGAACTTGCCGAGGCGGTGCTGGAAGAAACAGGCGGTTCAGAGTCCATCCCGGCAGTCTTCATCCCGGGCAAGCCCGGATGCGATTATTGGTGCGGATGGGCGCTGGCATATCTGCAGTGGCAGTCGGGGTGGTCTTTCGAGTATATCCAAAATCACGGGCTGACGGTCGGGGATGTGGCAGAAATGTATCATCCCCTCCACGAAGCGGACATCAGCAAATTTGCCGACATCGCCATCGGCAGGATTCGGGAGTATGTTGGCGATCCGGCAAATCCGGTCAAGCGCCTGCGGAAGGCCCTGAGAATCACTCAGGAAGAACTGGCCCGCCGCTGCGGGATAACACTCCGCATGATACAGGCTTACGAGCAGGGCCGGCAGGACCTGTCGAAGGCAGAAGCTTCCACCCTTTTGAATCTTAGCCGCGCGCTATGCTGCAAACCCGAGGAATTGATATAAATAATTGTTACCTTTGAAGAAATAAAATCATTGCAATCATGACCGTCATCAGCAAAACCCTGTGGGGCAAGGCCCAAGGCAAGGAAATCTATAAATATAAAATGGAAAACGCTTCCGGCGCGTATGTGGTGCTGGGAGAAGTGGGCGCGGCTATCGTGGAAATCCACGTTCCGGACAAGGATGGGAAGCTGGGGGACGTGGTGATCGGTTATCCCGCTGCCGAGAGCTATTTCGCCGACGGCCCCTGCTCCGGCAAGGTGCCCGGGCGGTACGCGAACCGCATCGCCAAGGGCCATCTGGAGGTGGACGGAAAGGTGTATGACCTCCCCATCAACAACGGGCCCAATCATCTGCACGGCGGCCCAGAGGGCTTCCAGAACCATGTTTGGGATTCTCGCGTAGACGGAGATGCTGTGGAGTTCATGTACTTCTCGCAGGACGGGGAGATGGGATATCCCGGCAACCTGAAGGTGACCGCGCGCTACATCTGGACGGAGAACAACGAGCTGGAACTGACCTTTGCGGCCGTCACGGACGCCCCCACCGTGGTGAACCTCACGAACCATGTGTATTTCAATCTGGACGGAGAGGGTTCCGGAAGTATTGAGAAACACATCCTGCGCCTCAACGCATCCGAGTATCTCCCTACCGACGACACCCTCATTCCCCTCGGAGAGAGCGAGCCCGTGGCAGGCACGCCGATGGACTTCGTGACGGCGAAAGAGATTGGGCGGGATCTCCGCGCAGACTTCCCTGCCATCAACTACGGCAAGGGCTTCGATGCCTGCTGGGTGATTGACGGGAAGATAGAGGGCCAGCTGGCGGAAGCGGCGGAACTCTGCTCGCCGGAGAGCGGTCGTGTGGTGAAGGTTTACACTACGCAGCCCGGCGTGCAGGTATATACCGGCAACTGGCTGAACGGCTGCCCCGAGGGCAAGAACGGGCACGTCTACCACGATTACGATGCCGTGGCAATCGAGTGCCAGCACTTCCCGGACAGCCCCAACAAGGCGGACTATCCTTCCACCCTGCTGCAGCCGGGGGAGACTTTTGAACAGGCAATAATTTGGGCGTTTTCGGCGAAGTAGATTCCTTCGCTGCGCTCGGAATGACAGTAAAGAAAACATGAAACAATACCTGGACCTTTTGCGCCACATCCGCGAAAACGGCGTAATCAAGACCGACCGCACCGGAGTCGGCACCCAAAGCGTATTCGGATATCAGATGCGCTTCGACCTTTCGGAGGGATTCCCTCTTCTGACCACCAAGAAGGTGCATCTGAAATCGATAATCTACGAGCTCCTGTGGTTCATTTCGGGGGATACCAACGTGAAGTATCTCCAGGACCACAAGGTGACCATCTGGGACGAGTGGGCCGATGAGAACGGGGATCTGGGCCCGGTCTATGGGCATCAGTGGCGCAGCTGGCCGGCCCCTGACGGACGCAGCATCGACCAGCTCTCGCAGGTGATAGACCTCATCAAGAACCATCCGGACTCCCGCCGCATACTGGTATGCGCCTGGAACCCGGGCGAAGTGGACAAGATGGCCCTGCCGCCCTGCCACTGCCTCTTCCAGTTCTACGTGGCCGACGGCAAACTGAGCTGCCAGCTCTATCAGCGCAGCGCGGACACCTTCCTCGGCGTTCCGTTCAACATCGCTTCCTATGCCCTGCTGACGATGATGATCGCCCAGACCTGCGGCCTGCAGCCGGGCGAATTCATCCACACCACGGGAGACACCCACATCTACCTGAACCACTTCGACCAGGTGGCCGAGCAGCTCTCTCGAGAGCCCAGGCCCCTGCCCAAGATGATGCTGAACCCCGACGTGAAGAGCGTCTTCGACTTCACCTACGAAGACTTCACCCTCGTGGACTACGACCCCTGGCCCGCCATCAAGGCTCCGGTTGCGGTGTAAGGCGGCGCCCTTTCAGTGCAACCGGGGGCGCGAAATTTGCATCTTTATGCAAGGAATCGCGATTCTGCGGTTTAATTGAATATGAAATTGAGGTTTCTACGGGCCGTTCTGGCCATTGCAATGATATTTGGGAGCGTGTCGGCGGCCGCACAGGGCCGGGCGACCGTCAGCGGGTACATAAACGACGCGAAGACGGGGGAGACGCTGATTTCGGCGGGGGTGGTGGCAAACCAGGGAGCCGCGAATAAGGGGGTAAGCGGCGCGGTGACGAACCCCTACGGCTTCTACACCCTCACGCTGCCGAAGGGCGCCCACGAGCTCACCGCATCCTACATGGGATACTCCGACCAGACCGTCTCCATCAACCTGCAGAGGGATACCACCATCAACTTCATCCTGAGTCAGGACCTGCAGCTCAACAGCGCGACGGTCGTGGCAACGAAGGACGCGGGCATCCTGTCCACCAAGATGAGCGCCATCGAGGTGCCGGTGACGGTGATCCAGCAGACACCCACCCTCTTCGGCGAGGCGGACGTGCTCAAGACCATCCAGCTGATGCCCGGCGTGCAGGCCGGAACTGAAGGATTTTCAGGCATTTACGTGCGCGGAGGAGGGCCCGAGGAGAACCTCCTGCTGCTGGACGGCATATCCCTCTACAACGCCGAGCACCTGATGGGAATCTTCTCCATCTTCCAGCCGGAAGCGGTGAAGAAGGTCACCCTCTACAAAGGCTCCTTCCCGGCGCGCTACGGCGGCCGCATCTCTTCCATCATCGACATCCGCACCAACGACGGCAACATGAAGGAGTACCACGGCACGGTGAGCGTGGGCGCCATCAGCGACAAACTGCACCTGGAAGGCCCCATCATCAAGGACAAACTGGCCTTCAGCGTGAGCGGGCGCGGGATGCACACCCTCTTTTTCACCCCGATCCTGCGTGCCCACGACCTCAACGGCAACTACTATTTTTACGACCTCAACGGCAAGCTCAGCTGGCGCATCTCCGACAAGGACCGCCTCTTCCTGAACGCCTACAACGGCCGGGACATCTTCTATTATAAGGATAAGGACTCCGGCAGCGGCACCATCAGCTACGGGGACGACACCACCGCCAGCCACAGCTATTCCGAGTCCGACAACATAGGCATACGCTGGGGCAACACCCTTGCCGCACTCCGCTGGAACCATGTTTTCAACAACAAGCTCTTCTCGAACACCACCGTCGCCTACACCCGCTACAAGATGCAGGTGGGGGTAGATATCGAGAACGTGGATATCGTGGACGGAAAGAAGAGCCGGGACGTGTTCAGCATCCTCTACCACTCCGGTATGAGGGACCTGACCGCCAAGCTGGACTTCGACTACACCCCCTCGCCGCAGCACCTTATCAAGTTCGGCGCGGAGTACGTGAACCACACCTTCATCCCCGAAACCCTGGGCGGATACATCTACGAGAGCGATGCGGCCGAGGTCGCCGTGGACACCACCTTCAAGGCATCCGCCAACGCCATCCTCCATGGGCACGAGATGTCGGTCTATGCGGAGGATGACATCAGCATCGGCGAGCGTCTGACCCTGAATCCGGGCCTGCACGCGGCATTCTTCTACACCCTCGGCACCCCCTACTGGAGCCTGGAGCCCCGCCTTAGCGCAAAGTACAACTTCACGGAGGATATCTCCGCCAAGGCCTCCTACTCGCGCATGGCGCAGTACGTGCATCTGCTCTCGCCCGCCAAGATCACCCTGCCTATGGACCTCTGGGTGCCCATCACCGACAAGATCAAGCCCGTCACTTCGGACCAGGTGTCGGTCGGGGCCTACTACAGCGGCATCCCCGGATGGGAGTTCTCGCTGGAGGGCTACTACAAGTGGATGCACAACATCCTGGAATACAGCGACGGCACATCCTTCTTCGGCAATTCCGCCAACTGGCAGAAGAACGTGGAGATGGGAGAAGGCCTCGCCCGCGGGGTGGAACTCTTCGTGGAGAAGAAGGACGGCCCCACCACCGGCTGGCTGGGATACACCCTCGCCTGGAGCGACCGCGTGTTCCCGGACGGCACCATCAACGGCGGAAAGCCCTTCCCCTACCGCTACGACCGCAGGCACAATATCTCCCTGGTGGTGAACCATCAGTTCAGCAAGAAACTGGCCCTCAGCGCCACATGGACCTTCGCCAGCGGCGGCACCATGACCGTGCCCGAACGCCAGACTCAGGTGGTGTATCCGGACGGAAGCGTGACCACGGAAGATTATTCCCCTTCGCGAAACAACTACCGCCTGCCGCCGAGCCACCGGCTGAACCTGAGCCTCAACCATACCAGACAGAAGAGGCACGGGCAGGCCGTCTGGAGTTTCGGGGTGTATAACGCCTACAACAACATGAACCCGAACTTCGTGTTCTCGGACTATAGCACAAACTACGACGCATCGTCCCCCGGGACCTACCGCAAGAAGCAGGAACTCACGAAGATTACCATCCTGCCCATCCTGCCGTCGATTTCCTACACCTATAAATTCTAGCGCGATGAAGAAGATCCTGTATATGATGATGGCTGCGGCGCTCATGGCCGCATGCGACAATCCGCTGGAATACAAGCCTGAGAGCAAAGCGGACGAACTGGTGCTGAACGCCCACCTTTCCGCGGATGAGCAGTGGCACACCTTGTATGTGGCGGTGAGCCATACCGAATATGTGAGCATGGTCTCTTCCGGAGAACTGAGCTGCTATGTGAACGGCTCCCTGGTGGCGAAAACCAACAGCCTGAAAAGTCAGGAGGACTATTACATGATGGGGCCGAACAAATACTTCACCTTCAAGGCCGACTTCAAGGCGGGCGACAAGGTGCGCATCGAGGTGGAGGCCGACGGCTTCAAGGCCAGCAACGAGCAGATAGTGCCGGACGTTCCCACCGTAACCAAGGTAGACACCGTAACCGTGCGCCAGAGGGATGAGGGGGGATATGTGAACGTCTGCTACCGCTTCGACACGACCCTCAAGGACAGTGATCCGGAGGAGAGTTTCTTCCGGCTTGCGCTGATAGACCACGGGGAAAGCACCTTTTACAAGGATAATGTGGAAATCGGCCAGGACACGATGGACAAGCGCCGTGATTTCTGGGCCGAAGACGACCCTGTGCTGAACGAGGGCCACTTTGTGGCGGATGAAATGCCTTTCGAAATAGGGTCGACGAACAAATACGGCATCATCACCGACAATATGTTCGCGAACGGGACCGCGACGCTTAAACCCGTTATCAGCAAGAGTTCCTTCGGCCTGACCACCATTATGGAGGGCGCCGATTCGGTGAAGGTCGCCACTACCGCCATAGTCAAGGTCTACGGCATCTCAAAAGCCTACTTCTACTATTTCAAGGCCCTGAACTCGATCAGCGACGGAGGGGGTGACCTTGCCCTGGAAGATGTCCAGATACCGGACAATATCGACGGCGGAATAGGGTTCATCGGCATAGCCAACCCCAGCTCCACCGGATTCTATCTTGGGGAGAAGTCCTATCCTTTGATGTATTACGGTGGCGAGAACCCGCCTCTGCCGGAATAATTCAATTATTCCTTTTCCTCCACTCGCTGGGAGTGAGTCCTGTTTCCGCTTTAAAGGAGCGGAAAAAGGTGTTTTCGTTGGAAAAACCCGATTCGACCGCTATATCCGACAAGAGCTTGTCCGGATTCGCTTTCATTTGCTCCATGGCATAGCGGATGCGGTATCCTGTGATAAACTTTGGGAAGGATGTGTTCATCAACATGTTGAGGCATGCCGATACGTAGGTGGAATTCGTGTTCAAGCGGGATGCAAGATCCCCTATCCTGAAGTCTGGATTGCGGAATAACTGACCGGTTTCCATTTCGCGGACAATCCTCTCGCGAAGATCCGGGACATCCCTCTTTGGAGATGGATTAACCCTCTCCTCAGCTCGTCTCCTGAGGCGCAAACGCAGGACGAGCATGCATCCTGCCAGGATCAAAACGCCACCGATCCACCAAAACCACGCCCCAGTTTTCGCGTGCATAGGCTTGGTATGAAGCATGATTACCATGCCCTGTGAGTCATAAGAGTCTTTTATCACGCCTCCGGCCATCAGAAACCGCCCGCCGGGGAGCGCAAGTGATTCCATTTTGTACGGAAGATCTGCAATCGGTTCAGTATAATAGACTTCTATCCCGGCAGGAACTTCCCCATAGGATATGCGAAGCAGATATGCGCGACCGTCGGAGTCCCTTCCGTGTTTCCATGCGGTGGCAGATTCCGATTCCACTTGAAGGCCGGATTCCCATTCTATGGCGCACCAAGGGCTCTCCATGGGGATGGGATTGGCCGTCTCCAACAGACTGAACCGGCCCTCAGACAGTTGCAGCAACGCCAGTTCCCCGTCTTTCCAAACAGGCAGGAGATAACTGAATTCTCCAATGCGATAGTGTTCCGGAGGATTGGGCAAATGCAAGTTCTCCGTGGTCCATTCCTGCAGCAGCGGCTCCTGGAACTGTTCTCCGTTCAGCTGGTCCACCCATCCGCCCCCCAGCGGCTGCCCGTAATTGTCGGCAGAGCCGAAAATATAGGCGTTGTTCGCGGAAACCTGCAGCATGAAGGGCAGGTCTCGCGGGCAGGCCACCTCTTTGACCTGCTCGAACAGGCCGCCAAGCGTATAGCGCTCAATGGCATCATGCGAGTACCAGTTGCCGGACACCAGAATGCTACCGTCGGTCATCTCCATGGCTGTAGCGTGCGTGCGCTTGTGGTTCAGGATGGGAAGATAGGTAAAGCTGTGGGTGGCGGGATGATACAGCTCCACGCCCCAGGTCTGGCCGATGCCGAAAGCCTCGCTGTAACCCCCGCCCAGGACTATGTCACCGCTTGATAGCCTGGTGGCAAAACCTGCGTCGTGCGGATAGAGCGTGGCTATTGTATGCCACTTGCCGCCGCGGTAGTACTCGGCCGTCGCGGTGGATACAAAGCCGATGGTGTGCCCGCCGATAACCGTATACTCACCATTCACCCAGTGCAGACTGTGGGCTTGTCTGGGGATATTCAGTTCTGGAAGTTGCTCCACCTCCATAGGCGTGAAGGGGACGCCCTTGACGCCCAGGACCAGAGCTATGAGAAGCAGCAGTTTCACTCTGCTAAGATACTGTTTTTTATTAGAATGCGAGGAATGCGCGCACGGTGTAATCACACCACTTTGCGTTACGCCGGACTATGCCCTCGTTAAAGTCGAAATGCCAGTTGTAAGTGGAGTCAAACTCAGAGCTGGAAGCGTAACAGAGCTTGCCAAGGTGGGCCTCGGTATCTGCTATTATTGCGTTGAACTTGTCGTTGACATAGTCTGAGTTTGCCGTATACAAACTGATTTCAGCTGTCTTCCCGGTCATGGCGTGGATAGCCTGTTGCCACTGGAACATAGAGGGCAGAAACCAGCCGGAGGAGCCTTCCGGGGCTGCGGAGGTTATACCGTCGGACACAGTAATGCTGTTGTGTAGTGCAGCTTTGAACGCAGGCCAGGTATCGTTATCGCGGTCGCTGGTCGTCAGAGACTTGCCGGATTCTTTATATCCCAACAAGGTATGGAGGTCAGAGTCTCGTTGCGGGTTATCGTACGATCCGGAAGATATCTTCCATTTGTATCCCGACGTGCTGGAACAGTCACGCATAGATATTGCCAGTCCATGGGAGAAGCCGTCCTCGGCTGTTTCGCCACCCACATAGACGATGACTGCGGCTGCCGTTGTTCCGGCACTGACGGCCGCCTGGGTGTTTGTATAGATTTTTCCATCGGCACCGATGATCTTTCCCAGATCCCCTGACGTAGCATTTATTGTGGGCGGTGTGGCTTTCTTAACTGTTACCGTGCAGCCGGATTCTTTCCCCCCGGCCTTGGCGGTGATGGTGGCCTCGCCGGCACCTACGGCGGTTACCACGCCATCAACCACGGTTGCCGCGTCTTCGTTCGAGGAACTCCAGGTGATGGTTTTGTCGGCGGCCGAGGCAGGTAGTACGGTGGCGGTGATGGTGAATTGCTCACCAATTTCCACTTCTTTGTTTACAGGATCAAGGTTGATATGGGCTACAGGAGTGGCGGAGCGCTCTCCATACACCGCGCGGACAGATAGTCCATAGCAACGATTTTGGTTATAAACGGCCAGTCCGCCAGGGTACATAGCAAAATAGGCACCAGAAGGTGAGTCTGCGCAAAGGGAGGATGTCCAGTAATAACCTTCCTTCCCTTCCAAATACAGGCTGGCGCCGCCATTGCTGGAGTACATGCCAGCAAAAGGCAGGAATATTTCGTTCCCGTTGGGAGCCTTACCCGTTACTCCTTTCTGCCCGGTCTGCCATTTCATGGCGCTGCGCAACTCTTCCCATTCACCGGCTGTGGGCATTCTCCAATTGCCTCCTAATACCTTGTGGGCCACATCGTCACCTTCTTCCAGGATTGTCAGATAGTCGGAATTTATGGTCACGTAGCTGGGTGTGCTATATTTAGTAAAATACTGACTGCCATCCCAGAACTTGTAGTTGTCCCAGTTGTAGGTGTCTTTGGGCTCCGTTTCACCCCAGGCGTAGTAATTGCCGTATTCTTCCGGGAAATCTGCGCCAATATTCTTGTTGGCCCATTTGACGGAAAGGCCGAGGTCAACGGCCACAAATGCCGGAATGGCCGCATCAACAGAAACCTCGCAGGTGGCGGTTTTACCACCTTCAACAGTAGTTACCGTAATCGTAGCATTCCCGGCCTTCACGGCAGTAACAATGCCGTTTTCATCAACAGTGGCAATCGTTATTGATGAAGATTTCCAAGTTACCTCTTTCTCGCTGGCATTCTCGGGCGCTACGGTAGCGATAAGCTGTTTCGTTTCCCCTTCTGTCAGGGAAAGAGTCGCCGGGCTGACGGTTACACCGGTTACTGCAATTTCTTTAGAGAGGTGTTTTTTCTTGCAGCAGCAGCCCGTGGCTACAACCAGAAGGCACAGGCAGCATACGAATAAAGCACGTTTCATGGATGTCTGGATTTGTTTTTCTGCAAAATACGGAGAAAAGGCAAGCGTTCGCCACCCTTATAGTACTATTTATCGATTTGAAAGTTAGAATTATAGGAATTGTTAGTTCTGCGCCCGTTTTATGTGGAAGCGAACCGCCAATCATCAAAAAATAGCTATCTATTCTTATGGATTTTCCAAATGATTCGGACAGAAGTTGGGTTATAGGTC
>R22__coassemble_505_pt1 | contig 25236 bp, 23 predicted proteins | sample R22__metabat2_low_PE_056 | metagenome-assembled genome bin R22 | reverse complement strand
CGCTCGTCATTTTCATGCCAAATATCAAGATAGCGATGGCACCCAGAAGTTTCAATACAATCAGCATATTCATAAAATTTCAGTGCAAAGATACGCACGCAGACTGGATCTCTCAAGACGCAAAATCAATTGTAACAGAATTTTAATCGGCCCGGACGCCATTGTAATCACACCGAAACATCAAAATGCTATCTTTCGGAAAACTTGATGTAATATGAAAAAGATGCTCCTATTTGCTTTAGTCATAATGGTTTCCCTTTTCACGGGGTGCAAGCAGAGGATAGAGCAAGCTCCGGAAGAAGTCCTCAGTGCCTTTGGAACGATGTTTCCTGGCGCCACACACATAGAATGGAGCAGGCAAATCTCCACTTTCACGGCCAACTTCTATCACGAACAGCACGAAAAGCAAGCACAACTCGACAGTACAGGCACCTGGCTGCAGACCAGAACGGAAATGTCCATCTATGAAGCACCGGCCCCTGTCATGGCAACCGCACGTAAACTCAGCGATCGCAAGATCGATGATGTGTACTTGTTTGAACAATCAAACGGAGTCGCAGCATACTATATGGTGGAATACAAACAAGAAACACCTTTCTCCACCAGACAGATCAACATCCTTGCAGATGGAACAATTCTATCTGCGTTTTAATCAAATGGCTATTGGCCCATTAAATTCGAATTTAGTAGTCCAGCAATCTGCCGTAGTCGTTCCATTCGCCAAACATGCGTCCGGCTTTGGTCTCTGCAATAAGATGCAAAAGGGTCTGTTCATACATGCCCTTGTCTCTGGTCTTATAGAATGCCACGTTATAGGCACGAATACGTTGATATAGAGATGGAAATGACTTGAACGTTGTCCATGAACGAGCCGCTTTCAATGCCGCCTCAACGTCTTTGTCTATCTTAAAACTGCGTATGCCCATTGGTGGCAGTACCTTTCTCCCTGCGTCGGTCATCAACCCTAACCGCTCCAGTCTTCTCACTCGCTCCTTATTCAACTCTGTCCAAGGGCTATTCCGTTTTCTCGGAGTAAAGCATTGCATCCTCTTGCCGTCAATCAGTTTATGCCGACTGTCAATCCATCCGAAGCAGAGTGCCTCCTCCACGGCATCAAGATACCAGAAATGCTTGTCATCTACAGGTCGTCCCCGTTTCACGCTGGCCCAGCATTCTCTTTCGCTGGCGTGGTGGGCTTCGAGCCATGCACGGAACTCACTTCTGTTGGCTATACAGAGGATGTTATGCTCTTCCATAAATTACGATTTATCTATTTGTTGTGATTCATGACACGGGCCGCTTCCCCTTGAACGTGTAACCAGCTTTCTCGACAGCCATCCGAATGGCATCTTCCGTTGCCGGTCCTTTGATGGTGAGGGTCTTTCGCGAAGCACTTGCCTTCGCAGATTCTACGCCGGGAATATCTTCAACTGCGCGGCATACAGCGGCTTCGCAGTGGCTGCAGTGCATGCCTTCTACGGTATAGACAGCCGTATCTGGTTCGACGGCCTTGTGGGTGAATCTTTCAAAGAGTTTCATAGTGAGTGCAAATATTATCAATAAGGTTAAAACAGATGCGCAGATAATCTTGAAAGCGCTGGGCAAAGCGGCATTGCCTTCACAGCAGGCATCGCCCGGGGACATCGCGCCGGTGTCGATTCCTATGGCATTGACAAGCAGTCCGAAGAGAACGGAGAAGACAATTATGACGAGTAGATAAATCCAGGTAAAACGCCTTCCCATGGCTTTCCGGACCACCAGGATGGAGGCCAGGTTTACGGCCGGACCGGCCATCAGCATTACCAGCGCAGCACCCGGGGATAATCCTTTCATTATGAGAGCTGCCGCAACAGGGATGCTGCCCGTGGAGCAGATATACATCGGCACGGCCACCACCAGGATCACCAGCATCTGCAGCAGCGGCTGGCTGCCGAAATGCAGGAAGAACTCGTCCGGGATGGCTATCTGGATAAGAGCCGCCACCAGCAGGCCGATGACCAGGCGCCCGCCGATGTCCTGAATCATCTTGAAATAAGCATACTTGAGCACGCGCCAGATCTTGTTTCCGGTCTCAAGGTTGCAGGATGCGGCCGGCGCCGTCTCCGCTTCATCTTCAGGGACCAGACGGCTCACCAGCAATCCTCCGCAAACGCCGGTAATCAGCGCTGCCACCGGACGGATGATGGCAAAACCCAAGCCCATCAGCGAGAAGGTGGCCAGTATGGAATCTATACCAGTCTGGGGTGTGGCAATAAGGAAGGATGCAACTGCGCCTTTAGAGGCCTTTTCATTCCTGAGGCCGATCGCGGTGGGGATAACCCCGCAGGAGCACAGAGGCAGCGGTATGCCAAGTAACGCAGCCCACAGGACTGCCAGTTTGTTATTCTTCGAGAGATATTTCCTATAGAATCCCTGAGGCACGAATACATGCAGAATACCCGCGATGAGAAAGCCCAGCATCAGATACGGGGCCATTTCACAGACCACGTTCAGGAGAGAAAGCAGGTATTCTTGCATAATTGTTAAAAACTGATTGCAAATTTAGAAAATAAACACAAGGCGCCAGCGGCTTAAAGCAAAAATGCAGGCTTGATAGAGGTATAGGCCATATCATCAACGGGTTCTAACCATTCGTTAGAAGCTCCCTCTTGCACGTCTTTATGATATGTAAGATGCTGGAACCAGGAGTCTTTAGCCGCTCCGTGCCAGTGCTTGACTTCTGCCGGAACGGCGATGACTGTGCCGGGAGTCATTTCAACCGCATCCTTCCCCCATTCCTGGTACCAGCCACGTCCGGCGACACAGATCAGCACCTGCACCTGTCCATGATGGATGTGCCAGTTGTTGCGGCAGCCGGGTTCGAACGTTACATTCATCACGCCTCCGCCGACGTCGGCAAGATAGCTCCTGCCGCTGAAAAATGCGCCATAGGGATTTGGCTCTCCCTTGGGCCACTTGCTGTGAAGCGTGTAGCCCTGAGCATCTAGCCAGGCGGAGAGTTCATCCACCAGAGACTGACTGTTGCCCATATTAACGGCTCCCTGTTTGTGGGCTGCGAGCTGCGGAGCAACACCTTCCAGGCCGCTCAAAGCAGCTACGGTGACAATCTCGCGATCGGCGGCAGACAGTTGGTCACCGGCGAAGATATCGCCAAAGAGATGTGACTTCAGATAGTAGTCGTCCTGGGGACAGAATCCATAATTGAAAGGCCTTCCCGAGAGCTGTGTCTGATTCTTAACCCCCAGCTCGTAGGCTTTACGGGCATCGTCCCATTCTGCAGGGCGTGTCCAGGGTTTGCCTTCCTGCCAATTGGGCTGTCTGTTCTCCAAAACCTTACTCAGCACTCCGAGTGCATTAAGCGAACGTGGAAATCCCGTGTATGCATAGAGCTGCGAAAACGCCTCCTTGAGTTCGTTGATGGTCACGCCGTTGTCAAGAGCAGTGCGCACAGCGGGCTGAAGACGGTCCAAATCACCTTGTGCCATAAGGCAGGCACACGCTGCCAATCCTTTCTGACGCTCCGTCAGCGTCTGGCCATTTGCCATTGTCATAGTCAATACTGTAAGTAAAATGATAGCAATTTTTTTCATGCACTTATTTCCTAATAAACTTCGAATCGTTATCGGTCAAGTCATCATAACGAAAGCGTTACAGTTATCATTCCCTGACCAGCCTTCAAGAAGGCTTTCAATTCATCCAAAGTACCATATCCCATTTTCCCTATACGGGTATAACTCCAGGTATTTGTACCATAGAACAAAACTATCTGATTGCCGCTGTAAAGAATTACATCGCCGGGCCCGGTAGTAATCTGAGTGTCGCTTGCAGGAAGGGAAAACCCCAAATCACCAACTTTCTCGAACCCTCCGTAATCGTTGGCTTCGTATGAGACGGGAGCCTTGCGGAGCGCTTTCACAAGATCCTTCGTCGCATTGTTATCTTCAATTGCTATCGGAATGGTTTTTCCTCCGACACTGATTTTAATATGTTCAGGCATGGTCGATTGATTAATAAATAAAGATAGCCAATTCTTGATAAGCGCGTCTTTACCGCTGCGGTTGGAGTTGTTGATCCAAAGGCTCTCCTTAACGAATTTGCCCTCCGGAATCAGCCTTTTGGCATCAGCCACAACAGAAGAAATGCCACTGGAATAGCTGGACACGATAAGGCCGATGGTCTTCCCCGCCATCTTGTTCCCTTCCTGGAAAAGATAGCTCTGCATTGGGGCCGCCATATTGCTCCACCAAAGGGGCGTGACGATGATAACGGTATCATAGTCGGCAACGTTACGTTTTACCGGCTTGATTGCAGGATAGCTGGCCGCATTATTGGGCTTCTCCCTAATGGCGGCAATGAGCGAACTTCCTATGGCATAATTATTTGCAGCATAGTCCAAGCCTTCTTCAGCCGGGTGGATTTCCAGCACATCGGCGGCCATATTGGTAGTGATCGAGGCCACAATGGACCGGCAGTCGCCGCTGAAAGAGTAATAGGCTATAAGGGTTTTGCCGGCGCTTTCTTCCTGCTGCTCCTTTTCTTGCTCTTGTTGTTCTTCCTGTGAATTGTCCGGAACAGTAGTTTCTTCCCGGGTTTTCTCGCAGGAATTAAGTACAGGAGAAAACAGCAATATCAAACTGATTGCTAATGTGCGTAACATATTATTTCAGATTCTCTTTAAAGAAGAACTCCATCTTGTCATAAGGGATAACTCCCGCCACGTCGTCGTAAAGGTCGGTATGGACGGCTCCGGGAACGATGTAAAGTTCCTTGTTATCCCCCTTGAGTTTGGCAAAGGCTCCCTCACTGAAATAGCGGCTGTGGGCCTTCTCGCCGTGAATCAGCAGCACCGGAGTCTTTATTTCTCCAGCCATATCCAGAAGGGGCTGATTCAGGAAAGAAATGGTGCCGATGACGTTCCAGCCATCGGTAGAGTTGCCGCTGCGGGGATGGAAACCACGCTCTGTCTTGTAATATGCGTGATAGTCCTTGACAAACCAGGGGGCCTCCTCAGGAAGCGGATCCACGACTCCGCCCGCACGCTTGTAAGTGCCTGTGCGATAATCTTCTGTACGCTGGGCAGCCCAGGCCTCACGCTGTGCATCCCTGGCCTCTTCACTGTCTGTGCTGCCAAAATAGCCTTCCCGTGCCACGCGCGACATATCGTACATGGTGGAAGCCACCGTTGCCTTAATGCGCGGATCAAGCGCGGCCGCATTGATAGCCATCCCACCAAAACCACAGATGCCTATTATGCCGATACGCTCCGGATCCACCAGGTCACAAGTACTCAGGAAATCTACGGCGGCACAGAAATCCTCCGTGTTGATGTCTGGGGATGCCATCCTGCGGGGCTCTCCCCCACTTTCGCCGGTAAAGGAAGGGTCGAATGCTATGGTGAGGAAACCACGTTCGGCCATATGCTGTGCATAAAGGCCGCTGGACTGCTCTTTAACGGCGCCAAAAGGGCCGCTGACGGCTATCGCAGGCAGTTTCCCTTCGGCATTCTTGGGAACATACATATCAGCCGCGAGTTCTATGCCGTAGCGGTTGTGGAAAGTTACTTTGCTGTGATTCACCAGCTCGGATTTCGGGAATGTCTTGTCCCATTCTTTTGTTAGATTCAGGGTGCTCATATTTTTGTTTTGATTGCAGGCAAGCAGCAATATAGCTGTTAGTGCCAATACTATGTTTTGTTTCATATTACAAAGGTAGGACGGACTTTTCAAGTATTTGTGCACATATTCGCGGATTTTATACCAATTTCGCAGTTTTTACTATTTTTGTAGTGCAATGAAGAAGATTCTGAAGGTTGATAATCCCAATGTCTATGCGGAGTACGTTGGCGCCCCCGTGCTACATCCGCAGCTAGCACTGATAAGCTACGACGAGGTCTCCCCTTTCCGCAACAGCCTGAACAATTACGGCGTATATGGCCTTTTTATTCAGCAGCAATTTCCTGAATACCTATCCTACGGCACCAAATCCATCATTGTCGGGGACCGTTCCATCATTGCGGTTGCCCCCGGGCAGATAGGTGGAGCAGAAGACAACGGAACCTCGATATATATAAACGGATGGGCTCTGCTATGGTCGCCTGAACTGCTTCGGCCGGACTACCCGTTTTTCTCCTACTTCGAAACCGACTGGCTCCGTATGGAACCTCAGGAATGGGAGCGCATCACTTCGCTTCTTGCCATTATGCGGAAGGAAATGCAGGAGAACCAGGATTCACCTTCATTCAAACATATTCTTACAAGTTACCTCCAGCTGATTCTGGATTACTGCCAGCGGATTTATTTACGTCAGCTCACACAAAAGGAAAGTGGCGAAAGCGACATCCTCAAGCGCTTTCACCACCTGCTGGTTGATTATTTCTCAAAGGGTCTGCAGCACGAAATGGGGCTCCCCACAGTCTCTTACTGTGCATCCGAACTGGCATATTCGGCCAGATACTTCGGTGATATGATTCACCAGGCAACCGGAGGGACCGCAATCGGCTATATCCACAACTTCGTTATAGACCAGGCAAAATCTCTCCTGATGAAAGGACTCAGCGTGGGTGAAGTGGCCGATCTCCTTGGCTTTGAGTATCCCCACCATTTCAGCCGCCTGTTCAAGAAGATGACTGGTAAGACGCCAACGGAGTACCTACAATAATTGATTATCTTTGCACGATTTAATCTGTGTTATATGAATTATAACGGAATCATCATAGGTGCGGCGGTATTCCTTAGTATAGGAATCTGCCACCCGCTTGTCATAAAGATGGAATATCACTGGGGCAGCCGAAGCTGGTGGATATGGCTGGTGGCAGGACTGGCGTTTTGTGCAGTATCCCTTTTCGTGCCAAACGATATCATCTCCATCATCATCGGCGGTTTCGCTTTCTGCTGCCTCTGGGGCATCCACGAGATGTTCCTGCAGGAAAAACGCGTCCTTCGCGGCTGGTTCCCGGAGAATCCCAGACGGCATGACTACTATGCTGCCAGGCGCTTGGAAATGAAAGATAAGCTATAGGAGAAAAGATACTTCTTCATACTTACTATTCGCCAACAAAGACGAAAAATGAGTAACTTTGAGTCATGGAATACCTGTCAAAACAACGATATGACGAGATTGCAGGCGAGCTGAAACATCTTATTGGCGAGGTTTATCCCAAGATAAAGGATGACCTCGCGGAGGCCAGCGCCCAGGGGGACCGGAGCGATAATGCGGGATACCGTGAAGCCAGGCGAATGCAGGCAAAGACCATCAGCCGGATCCGTTTCCTGCAGAATATCCTGGAGCATTCCCGTGTGATCGATCCTGACGCCCTCCCAAAAGACAGGGTCAGCCTTCTGAGTTGTGTTGAATTCACCAACCTCTCGACAAACACTCAGATGAAATTCAAGATAGTCAGCCCCCACGAGATGGACCTCGAGGCTGGCAGGATCTCGTTGAAATCACCTATCGGCGCAGCCTTGATGGGCAGGAGAGTCGGCGAAATAGCCGAGGCTCAGGTGCCTTCCGGAACCCTGCGCCTGAGAATCGACAGCATCACTTTCGAGGGTTAGTTTTCAGATACCTCTGCCGCTCTTCTTCCGGGAAGCGCTCGATGGCATAGCGCAGCATAGTGCGGGGCATTTCCCGAAATCTTGGCCCGAGCCAGGACTCCAGAGCTGCATTGTCCCGTTTTCCTGCCTCACGGAGCAGCCAGCCGACCGCTTTATGGATAAGGTCGTGCGGATGATGCAGAAGGATGTCTGCAATATTGAAAGTGTCCTGCAGCTGAGAGTGTCGGATAAGTGTCATAGTGCTGACGATGCCGATACGCTGCTCCCAGATTGTTTTGCCGTTCCGGGCAAGGTCATAAAGCAGAGTCCTGTCCTTATCGAGCAGCCACTCCCCCAGCAAAGGGTAGCAGCTCAAGTCCACAAGGTCCCAATTATTGATGTAGGCAGTATGCGCAAGATAAAAGTCGATGCATTGCTGCTGAAGAACAGGATTCTTCTTGGAATGGCTGAAGATCTCCACCAATGCCAGCAATGCTGCCAGCCGCACTTCATGGAATTCACTGCAGATGCATTCCTCCAGATCCTTAAAGCTTGCTTTCTTCCAGCATTCTTTCACTACAGAACGCGTTACGGGGACCTTGATACCAAGGAACTTATCCCCCTCGCCGTATTGGCCAGGGCCTGTCTTGAAGAAGCGCAAAAGCCCATCCACCTGTGACGGGTCGGCCATCGAAAGCATCTGCGAGAGAAGGGTATTCATCCTAAAACCACGTCCAGAACCATCATCAGGGCAAAGCCCAGCGCGAATCCTACGGTGCCTATGTTGGAGTGTTGCCCTTGGGAATAATCGGGGACAAGTTCTTCAACTACGACATAGAGCATGGCGCCTGCAGCGAATGCAAGCATGTAGGGCATGATTCCAAGCACTGCCGTCGTCAGGAGGAGCACCAGTGCGCCTCCTATGGGCTCTACAATGCCGCTTAGCGCACCGATTCCGAAAGAGCGTAGCCGGGAATTGCCTTCTGCTCTCAGGGGCATTGATATTATTGCTCCCTCGGGCACATTCTGAATTGCGATTCCCAGAGACAGTGCAAACGCACCGGCCATGTTGAAATCGGCCGTAAGGGCCCCTGCAATTGCCACGCCCACGGCCATTCCCTCGGGAAAATTGTGTATAGTAACGGCCAAGGCCAGTTTCGCAGTCCTGGACAGACGGCTCTGAGGACCCTCTACATCACCTGAAGGGTGAATATGTGGAGTGATATAATCTATCAGGAGTAAGAAGGCGAATCCGGCAAGTAGACCGATAGTCGGTGCTACTATGGCAGATCTGCCTTCGCCCATTTCGATAGCGGGGATAATCAACGACCATACCGAAGCCGCTACCATCACACCGGATGCAAATCCCAATAGTATCTTCTGGACCAGAGGCGGCATTTCCCGCTTCATAAAGAATACAAAAGCAGAACCGAGGGCGGTGCCCAGGAAAGGAATCAGAAGAGCAATCAGTACAGGATTCATACTCAGACAATTATCTTTCCGACCTTGGGAATCTTACGGATAAGTACGCAGGCAATGGCTACTACTGTATATGAAATCAAGGCGGTGCCAAGTATCTGCGCCGGAGTCGTCCACACGCCGAGGATGCCGTCGCTGCCCAGCTTAAGGGAATTACGCAGCCACGCGGAGACTTGGCTCAGCACCAGCATGTGGCTCAAATACATGCCATAGCTAGCTTTGGATACAGGCTGGGCGACTCTCTGATAGAATCGGCCGCCTCCATTGAACTTGCGAAGGACCAGGATCCATCCTATGGCCATCATTGCAACTCCAATGCTGTCGTTGAGCCAGGGTGTCTCCCAAAGGGCAGCAAGACCTACAGGCCCTTCAATGGGGAAAACTCCCCCGGCATCTGCGCCAACACGGCGCAGGAATCCTAATACGCCTATCGCAAAACCGCCCAGGAAAACCGGGAGTGCAATAGCAAGGGTTTTCTTCCAGGATATCTCCCCTACGAACTTTCTGAAATACAAGCCCAGCAGCATATATCCCAGCATGCCGCTGACATAGTAGAACAGGCCATAACTGTTCCAACTGGCTTCGCCCCAAAGCGGATATTTGGCCGGGTTCGGGATGCCGGACGGGCCGTAGATCACCGGAGCAGAGCCACCCAGCCATTCACGTATGAAGGGAATCATTGTTGTGAACAGCCAGATACATAGATATAGTTGAAGTTCCCGCTTCCCAACCTTTTCTGCCCAGGGTGAAAGCAGAGGCATCACAAGATATAGCCCGATCAGCATGTACACGAACCAGAGATGGCCGGCCGCGTAGTTGAAATTCCATATCAGGTCTTTGAAGTTCTGCACAGGTTCTCCCCAGACAAGCGCATATACTATAGACCATATAATAAATGGCGGGAGTATGCGTGCTGCCCGCCTGCGGAAAAACTCCCCGGTATTGTAATGTAAAGGCAGTTGCAGATAGCTGGAAGCCATAACGAACAAGACGACGGCTGCTCTGGAAAGCACATCCATTATGGCTGACCACACTGCATCGGTATGAGTGAGGATAAGAGATCCCTCCCCTCCCAGATAGAAAGGTTCAGTGCTGTGTGTAAGCATAACCAGAAAGCAGGCTACAATCCTCAGCCAGTCCAGCCAGATTTCACGTTTCGTTGCGATTGTCGGGGTATTGCTGTTCAGCATATTTCTTCTTTTTTACAAATATATGCAAAAAGAGCAATTTTTTAAAATATCGCTTGCGATATAAAATAATTGTAGTATATTTGCATCGTGAACGACATAAATAACAATTAAATAATAAAAAAATGGATAAGAACAAATCAATCGCGGTTCTCCAGGCCTATGCAACCGGCCTTGCCGCACAGAGCCTTCAGCACAAAGTCGAAAGTAAGATCTTTGCAGATCAGGGTTTTAGCAAACTAGGTGAAAAGTATGCAGAGCATGCCACTGAAGAGATGTCCTGGGTAGACCAGTTCGTGGAGCGAATCCTCGACCTTGGCGGCACTCCCCTGGTTCAGAATGCACCTGAAATGCCGGTATTCACCAATCCTGTTGAGTACATCAAATCAGATCTCGAGATATCCCGCAGGGAAGTTCCTGCCCTTATGAACGTCACACTTTCTCTTCAGGATGACTTCAAAACATATGACATTCTCCGCGCTTACGCTCTCGACGAAGAGGAAGATATGCTCTGGAGCGAGACCCAGCTTGATCTTATCGAAAGAATCGGCCTTCAGAATTGGCTTGTAAAGCAGATGTAGTATGGAAAAGATTTATAACTACAAGACTACCAGCAACAAAGGTGCTGAAGTAGATCTTGCACAGTATGAAGGCAAGGTCCTTATGATAGTCAACACTGCATCCAAATGCGGTTTTACCCCTCAATATGATGGCCTGGAAGCCCTTTACCAGAAATATAAGGACCAGGGATTTGTGATCATCGGTTTCCCTTGCGACCAGTTTGCAGGTCAGGAACCCGGTTCCAACGAACAGATTGAGGAATTCTGCCGTCTGAATCATGGTGTTACATTCCCCCTGATGGCAAAGACCGATGTGAACGGCGCCAAAGCAGAGCCCGTTTTCGAATACCTGAAGTCCCAGGCTCCCACTGAAGAATACAAGGGGCTGAAAGCAAAGGCAACCCGTGCCATGCTCAAGGGTATCAGCAAGAGTGTAGAGAAGGATAGTGACATCCTCTGGAATTTCACCAAGTTCCTTATCAACCGTGACGGCACCATCATCAAACGTTACGCTCCCCTCACCACCCCTGAAGACATGGAAAAGGACATTAAGGAGATGTTATGATAAAAGAAGAGTTCAAACTCGACAATCAGCTCTGTTTCAGGCTGTACACCGCTTCGCGGCTTGTCTCCCAGGCATATCATCCGCTGCTCTCCGAGTACGGATTGACTTATCCGCAGTACCTTGTGCTGCTGGTGCTTTGGGAGAAAGACGCGCTGCCTGTGAATGATATTGCCAAGAGACTGTTTCTCGAGACGAACACCGTAACTCCCCTTCTTCAGCGTATGGAAAAAGAAGGCATCCTGACACGTTCCAGAGGAAAGAAGGATGCCCGTCAGATGATAGTAAACCTCACTGAGGCGGGAAAGGGTTTAAAGGAGAAACTGACAAATGTCCCCAGGACCATAGCGTCCAGCGTGCTGTGTAACAGTATAACAGAAGAGACCATACCTGGCCTCTTCTGTATGCTGGACGATATCATACACAGGCTGAGTGAGCCTGTATCAGTTGATAAAGAGTAGCTCGCGGTACTTGGGGAGCGGCCACATCTTGTTGTCCACCACTTCTTCAAGTTTATCTATGGGTTTACGCAGGGCTGCGAAACTCTCCGCGATATCGTGATAGGCCAGAGCGCGCTGGTAATCGTTCTCGATTGCATTGGCAGCCTTCCTGGCCTTTTTCATTTCCATAGCCCGGACCCGCACGTCTTCAACATATTTGTTGATGTCGTCAAGAATGCCCATTTCGGTAGTGCAGCAATCCAGATTTCCGTATATTCCCTTAGCCAGGGTAACCTCCTGAAGCAGTTTGGACTTGTATTCGAGGGCAGCCGGGATAATATGGTTGATGGCCATTCGAACCATCACGCGGGACTCAATCTGCACTTTCTTGATATAAGTTTCCCACTTTACCTCGTTGCGGGCATTGAGTTCTTTTTCTGTGTAGACGCCTGTCTTAGTGAACATTTCCACGGAGGCTGGTTTTGTGAACTCACAGAACATCTTCGGAACATTTGTCTCCACATCCAGCCCCCTTCTTGCCGCCTCTGCCTTCCATTCCTCAGTATAGCCGTTTCCATCAAAGCAGACCACGTCTATAATAGATTTGATGATGGGCTTCAGGGAATCCATAATGGCTATATTCGTCTTTTTTCCGGCAGCGATCTCCTTATCAACCTTTGCTTTAAAATCCAAAAGTTGTTCAGCCACGGCGGCATTCAGAGTGGTAAGGGCCCCGGAGCAGTTGGCGCAGGAACCCACGGCGCGGAATTCGAAGCGGTTGCCGGTGAAGGCAAAGGGGGATGTGCGGTTGCGGTCGGTATTATCCACGAAGATCTCCGGAATCTCAACCAGCCCCAGTTTTTTTCCCTTCTTACCCGCGATTTCGATGGGTGTGTCGGAAGGAACCTCAAGGAGCTTGTGAAGCACTTCGGTCATTGTGCGGCCAAGAAAGGCGGATACTATTGCAGGAGGAGCCTCGTTGGCGCCGAGCCTGTGGGCGTTGGTGGCGCTTGCAATAGAGGCTTTGAGCAGCCCGTTATGCTTCTGCACTGCAGCCAGCACATTCACGAAGAACGTCACGAACTGAAGGTTACCGTCGGCATCCTTACCCGGTGCAAGCAGCTGAGTGCCGGTATCCGTGCCAAGAGACCAGTTATTATGCTTTCCGGAACCGTTGACTCCGGCGAAGGGTTTCTCGTGAAGGAGCACCACAAAGCCGTGCTTGCGGGCAATGCGGTTCATCAGGTTCATAACTATCTGGTTCTGGTCGTTCGCCAGATTTGCCTCACCGTAAATAGGCGCCAGTTCGAACTGATTGGGGGCTACTTCGTTATGGCGGGTTTTGAGAGGAATGCCAAGACGATGCCCTGCCACCTCAAGATCACGCATAAAGGCGGCAACTCTAGGCGGAATGGCCCCGAAATAGTGGTCGTCCAGCTGCTGGTTCTTGGATGAACTGTGCCCGAACAGCGTGCGCCCGGTAATCATAAGGTCCGTCCTGGCGGAATACAGGGATTCATCCACGAGGAAATACTCCTGCTCCCATCCAAGATAGGAGAAGACCTTGTTTACATTAGGATTGAACAGCTTGCAGATGGGCACAGCCGCATCGCAAACGGCCTTCAGGGAGCGCTTCAGAGGGGTTTTATAGTCCAGAGCTTCGCCTGTATAAGATATGAATACCGTGGGTATGCAGAGGGTATCGTCCAGGATGAAAACCGGGGATGTCGGGTCCCAGGCAGTGTATCCGCGTGCTTCAAAGGTGGCTCGAATGCCCCCGTTGGGAAAGGATGACGCATCCGGTTCCTGCTGGGCAAGCATCTTGCCATCGAAGGTCTCAATTACTCCCCCGTTTCCATCATAGTCGATCAGGGAGTCATGCTTCTCGGCAGTGCCTTCGGTGAGAGGCTGGAACCAGTGGGTGACGTGCGTTACTCCGTGTTCCATTGCCCACTCCTTCATACCGCGGGCGACCCCGTCCGCAGTCTTACGATCTAGCGCCTGTCCTCCTTCTATGCAGGCCAAAAGGGCCTGGAGGGTGTCCTGGTCCAGATATTTGCACATCTTTTTGCGGTCGAAGACCAGTTCACCAAAATACTCAGAGGTTTTTTCGGCAGGCACTTCTGCTGGAATCACTTTCTTCTCGAACGACTCCTTTACCAAATCGAATCTATCCATAAGGCAATACAAAAAACCTTTAAAGATAAATATAATTCCGGATTAATCGTTGTATTTTTTCTTGAGTTTAACTATTTTTGTAACCCGTATTCAAGACATCTCATATGAAATACGGGTTCGACAACGCAAAATACCTCAAAATCCAATCTGAGCGCATCAGGGAACGTATCACCAAGTTCGGCGACAAACTTTACATGGAATTCGGCGGCAAACTCTTCGACGATTACCATGCCAGCCGGGTCCTGCCCGGATTTGAGCCGGACAGCAAGCTCAAGATGCTCATGCAGATGAAGGACGATGCTGAAATCATCATCGTCATCAGTGCCATCGACATAGAGAAAAACAAGGTTCGAAGCGACCTTGGAATCACCTACGACATGGATGTTCTCCGCCTCAGGGACGAATTCCTGGACCGCGGACTAAGCGTGAACAGTGTTGTCATCACCCACTTTAACGGCCAGGCCAGCGCCGAGGCATACCGTAAACGCCTCGAGAATATGGGTATCAAGGTCTACTATCATCACACCATAGAAGATTATCCGCATAACGTCGCGCTCATCGACTCCGATGAAGGATTCGGAAAGAACGATTATGTGGAGACTACCAAGCCGCTGATAGTGGTGACCGCGCCCGGCCCCGGCAGCGGCAAGATGGCCGTCTGTCTCAGCCAACTGTATCAGGAGAACAAGCGTGGTGTAAAGGCGGGCTATGCGAAGTTCGAGACCTTCCCCATCTGGAACCTGCCCCTCACCCACCCCGTCAATCTTGCCTACGAAGCCGCCACGGCCGATTTGGAAGATGTGAACATGATAGATCCTTTCCATCTCGAGGCGTATGGCGAGACTGCTGTAAACTATAACCGGGACATTGAGATTTTCCCGGTGATGAATGCACTTTTTGACGATATTTACGGCTCAACCCCCTATAAATCTCCTACCGACATGGGGGTGAACATGGTGGGTTTCTGTATCAGCGACGACGACATCTGCCGTGAGGCATCCCTTCAGGAGATAATCCGGCGTTACTATACAGCCCTCTGCAATTTTGCAGACGGCAAGGCCACCGAGTCTGAGGTCAGCAAGCTTGCGTTGCTGATGAAGAGGTGCAAGATAGATACTTCCTACCGCAAGACCACGGTCGCTGCCAGGGAGCGTCTCGAAAAGTCGCACGTGGCAACTGCCGCCATAGAACTAAGCGATGGGACCATCCTCACAGCCGAAACCAGTCCCCTGCTTGGGCCCAGTGCTGCTCTCTTGTTGAACGCCTTGAAGCATCTTGCTGGCATCGCCCATAACGTGAAGCTGATTCCCCAGACCATGATTGAGCCTATCCAGACCACGAAGGTCAGCTATCTTCACGGGCACAATCCCCGCCTGCATACCGACGAAGTGCTGGTGGCTATCTCTATGATGAGCCTGATAGATGAAAACTGCAAGCTTGCCCTACAGCAGCTCCCGAACCTTTCGGGCGCCCAGGTGCATTCTACAGTGATGCTGAGCGAGGTGGACAGGAAGACCTTCAACAAGCTTGGAATAGGCCTTACCTGCGACCCTGTACGCAAGATAAAGAAGACGGACGACTAGCGCTTCTTGATCACATCCACCCTCCAGGTCAGTCCCAATTCGAAATTGTTTCTGTTCTTGTCGCTGTCTCCATAGAAGACTGCGTGCAGGCGCAGGTTGTCCCTTCCCAGAGGGAACCATTCCAGACCGCAGCCGGCATAGATGTACTCCGTACCGGGAGCTATAACCACATCATATGCTTTTCCATTGGAATCGACATTCTGCACGTCATTCCACTCATATCCCGCCTTCGCGCATATATTCCATGCTCCAACTTCCCAGATGAACTTGGATATGATGGTCATGTCGCTGAAGAAAAACTGCGGCTGGCCGAACCACGCACGGTTCATAACATCTATGTCCAGGATGGCATCCCTGAATATGAAATGGTTTCCAAACGATAAGTAATTGATGAAATCCTTACGGTGATCCTCTACGAAGTTGACAGACCATATGGTCTTCCACCATGGGGTGAATTCCCCGGTCCAGGCCAGGTTGTATGCATAGATGGTGGGCTCGCCGAGCGAAAGGGGTGAATTGCAAATCTGGGCTACAAGCCCCTGGGTGGGGGAAAACTGGTAAGTGGCAGATGCACCGAATGTGAAGCCCTGGTAAAGATTATTGCAGAATTTGCTGTAGTAGTAGACGTCGATAGGTGCGGCATCATACTCATATCCGCCTATGAGCACCGCATTCTTTCCAAACAGAAAGCTCCAATGTTCGTTTGCCTTCCAGTTGATGTACATCATGTCGGTAGCATTGAACATGTTCTTCTCGTCAAACACCTTTTTATTCAGTTTCTGCCTGATACGGTAATTGATGTCGGAATTGATGTGCCCGAGCATCTGGAAGTTCAGATACTCACCGATTATCTGACTGTTGTATACGCCGTTTTCTGTTTCCTGATGGAAGGTTGCCCTCATGTCGAAGTAGAGGTTGTCCACTTTATTCTGGGCTATTGCAGAAGTGCACAGAATTACACCAAACAATGCGATTAAGCTCTTTTTCATCAGCCATTCAAATTATACACGAAATTAGGTTAATATTTTGATTTGTCAAAGCATTTTGCCAAATTTGAAGAAAATATTAAAACCGATGACCAACCTCTTGAAGCCCCTTGCAACCGGAAAATTCTGGAAGGAACTGATAATTATGACTTTGGGCATGTCCTTCGGCGCGGCAGCCGTGTATTACTTCCTTATGCCCAGCAAACTTATCATAGGAAGCATATCCGGCCTTTCAATAGTTCTTTCCGAAGTCTTTGGCAATATTGGATGGACAATCAAGGCATCCACCCTTATCCTTATCATAAATGCCATACTGCTTGTGCTTGCCTGGTTGCTGATTGGCGCTGAATTCGGCATCAAGACAGTTTACACCGCCCTAATCCTTGGTCCGCTGATTGATTTGTGGGAGATTATTCTGCCCTTCGATAAACTTATCACAGAAGGTACATCCGTGATGAATGATCCCTGGCTGGACCTTATCTGTTTCGTTCTTATGTTGAGCATTTCCCAGGCCATCCTTTTCCGTATCAATGCATCTACCGGCGGCCTCGACATACTTGCGAAAATTGTGAACAAATACCTGCATTTCGATATTGGCACGTCCGTTACCATTGCCGGTGCCTTGATTTGCTGTTCTGCATTTGCAATCAATCCCTTCCAGATGGTTGTGATCGGCCTGATCGGAACATGGATCAACGGTCTGGCTATAGACTACTTCACAGATACCCTTAATAAACGTAAGCGCGTCTGCATAATCAGCAGCCATCATGAGGAGATAAAGGATTATATCATCAACGGAATCCATCGCGGTTGCTCCCTCTACCATCTTCAGGGCGGATATTCCGGAGAAGATAAGATAGAAATAGTCACCCTTCTCACCCAGGATGAGTACGCAAAGCTTTTCAATTTCCTGAGTGAAAAGAAGTACGACCATTTCATCACCGCCGGAAACGTGAGCGAGATATATGGGAACTGGCATACAAGGAAAGGTGTTGAATCTACAGAGAAAATCAATTGATTTCACACATAGGAGAAATTCTTTCGCTAACCGTTGCGATGATCTGGACCTGCACTGCAATCTTTGCAGATGAGGCCAGCCATCGTATAGGCTCTACAACGGTCAACGTGATCCGCCTTGTGCTTGGGACTTTCTTCCTGGGAGCCCTGCTTTGGTGCACCATAGGCGTCCCATGGCCTTTGTATGCGGATTCGCGCACCTGGTTATGGCTTGCCCTGTCTGCTCTTGTGGGCTATGTATTCGGGGACTTCTGCCTTTTTAACTGCTACCTTTACGTTGGTGCCCGCTTCGGTCAGCTGTTTATGACAATCGCTCCCCTGATGGCTGCCATTGCCGGCTGGTTAATGCTTGGAGAGGCCATGTCCTGGAAGGGTTGGGTTGCCATGGCAATCACTCTTACAGGTATCGCAATATCTATCCTCAGCCGGGATTCCGACCATCATCTTCATACTTCTCTGCCGTTGATGGGGATACTGCTTGGCATCGGAGCCGGAATCGGCCAGGGCGTAGGCCTGGTGCTCAGCAAGATAGGCATGCAGTATTATTCTGAAGCAATCCCCGCGGAGGCCGCTAAAGTTGCATCGATGATGCCTTTCGCAGCCACCATGATCAGGGCCATTGTTGGCGGCATCGGATTCCTTATACTTATGACTCTGAGCCGCAAGCTCTATATGCTTCGGGATGCAATGCACAACGGCAAGGGGCTCATGTTCGCCATCCTTGTAACCATCACAGGCCCGGTGCTGGGAGTATCGCTGTCGCTAATGGCAGTGCGCTATGCCAATGCCGGCATTGCTTCTACCCTGATGGCCCTGAGCCCGGTTTTCATCCTTCTGCCGTATTCCCTGATCTACAAAAAGAAAGTATCGCTGCGCGAGCTGCTTGGCGTGGTGGTCAGTGTTGCAGGCGTAGCGATATTCTTCCTTATCTGATCCCCTACTTTTCCGGCATAGACTTGATGTAGAGATCCCTCTGAGGGAAAGGTATCTCTATTCCGTTCGCGTTCAGGGCATTATACACGGCTTCCTTGGCACGGGAGGCATAGGCCATCTTCTCCTCAACTGTCACGAACTGCACAACCTGCAGATTGACGCTGCTGTCTCCGAAGTCCTGAAAACGGATCTGGACCCCGAACTTGGAATCCAGGATATCACGCCCGTATTTGTCGGTTTTCTGGAGAGGAATCAGGGCATCGAGGATTATCTTACGCACCTCTTCCACATCCACTCCGTACTTGACTCCCACAGTGAACGAAAGAAGCTCATATGAGTGGTTCTTGGTGAGGTTCTTGAAGTTCTTATTGAAGAGGGTGCTGTTCGGGAATGCCATCACGGAGCCGTCAGCGGCCACTATCTGCGTAGTCTGGTAGGTGATGCTGTCCACCTTTCCGCGCACTCCGTCACACTCCACATAGTCGCCCACGCGCAGGCGTCCGGACATCAGCTGCACACCGTAGAAGAAGTTGTTCAGGATATCCTTCATAGCGAAACCGAGACCGGTGGCCAGGCCGGCGCCTATAACCTTCACGGCCGTTGTAGGAATCTTCAGCAGCACGAAGATCGTGATGATGTAGATGCCCCAGAAGATGATGGCGATCACATTCTCCGCTAGAGTGAAATTCACCTGATTCTCGTTCAGCACCTTCACGCTGGAGGTATTCAGGATGCTCTTTATCTTATACTGCCTGTACCAGGCCTTGGCGAAATAATTCATGAACTTGAACAGGAAATACAGCGTCAGCACCATCACTATCTTATAGAAAGACAGGCTGATGTACCCTTCAACGTTCAGGAACGGGTACTTAAAGTATTCCGAAAATATCTCTGTGAGGTCGAATACGCCGGATGCCATATAGATGCTGAGAGGAATCGACACCACTATCGCGATCGGCAGCAGGGCCTGTTTGATGAATGCATGCGGCCAGGTGACCGCGATCATGTCCCTGTCGTTGCGGTGAGGCATGTCCGGATGCTCCTGGATGTAGCGGCGCTTGACCTCCTGGATATGATTCTTATTATAGATATCGAGGATGTCGTAGACGGCCGTGACGGTCTGCAGCAGAGTAAGCTGGAAGAACCACCAGATGAGGAGCTGCACGCCCAGCAGCACGTATCCACAGAAAGCGATGAGCGTGGTGGCTACCATCACCAGCATCGACACGCTTCCGAAGATGAAGTCGCTCTGCGGCAGGGCCTTGCGGAAACGCTTCAGCATCCATCCCTGAAATATGGTGAATATCAGCAGGATGGGTGGGAAGATTATGTTGATGAGGCTGTTGGGGATGAACGCTATGCGGAAGGATATGATGATGAAGCACATCAGCAGGGTGGGCAGATAGAGCCTGATGCCCTTGCGCACGCTGTCTTCCTTCACACGGATGATCAGCGAGACGAATATCGCCGCCAGCATCCAGGCGAACTCCACGAGTATCTTCGCGGCCATGCTGAAGAAGTGCTGGGTGGAGAAGGCGCTCGCCAGCATGATGGACAGCGCGAATATTATCACAGTGAATATCAGCGTAGTAGTGAACTTGTTCTTCAGCAGACGGTCCTTCTTGAACAACTGCACCTTCTTGGTAAGAATCCTCACCAGCACCATGCTTACCACGATAGCGATCACCAGCCAGAAGAGCACAAATACGGCGAATCCAACCACCATGGGGCCGCGCCACTGGCTGTGGACGACGTTCCGGTTAAGGCTGTACTTGTCTTTCGCGTCCATGCTGGCCTGACGCCAGTAGCGCTTGAAGGATTTAAGCAGGCTTACATAATCGGTCTGCCCGTCGATGAAAATCTTGTTCTGCACCGTCTTGTATCGCTCCTGCGCGTAGTCGTAGGCGGATTTCAGCATCCCTGCGGTCTGCTGATAATGCGTGCTGTCGGCCACCAGGCGCTCCTTCTGGGCCATGCTGATGTCCAGTAGCCCCTGTGCATAGAAGATGCAGCTGTCGCGGTCGGACTGCCCGAGGGAGTCGAGCTGGAAGGCATTCTCCCTCTTTCCGTAACGGCGTTCCAGGCCGCTGTGGCGGCTTACGTGCACGCTGGCGTCCAGAGTAACCACATTCCCCAGGCTGTCCAGATATTCCACCGTAGTGGACGGAGGAAGGCTCTTGAGGGTGTGGATGAGGCGCGTGTAGCGGTCGATGTCGATATCCAGGCGCTTGATGATGTCGTCGAAGGGCATCTTGCGGGCCGAGAACTCATCGTACTGGCGCGACACCTCGTTCAGGGCATAGGTCATGTCGAAGGTGTAGTCCTGCTTCTGCGAATAGAGCATGAGCGATAGTTCGTTGCTCTGCTGCATCATGCGCACCAGGCGGGCATGCTGGCGTTCTCCGCTCCCCCTCATGCGGGAAGCCATACGCTCCGAGTTGCGGTAGGATGCGCTCAGTTCGTATCTGAGCACAGACAGGGTGTGGGCCAGGTCTTTCTCGCTCAGAACGGCGAACGCGGGGATGATTACAAGCAGCGCAAGCGCCGCGGCTATGAATTTCTTCTTCATATGGCAATTATAGCATTTTTTTCACAATTGCGAACAGTTGACTATATCTTGAATCACCAGCCCCGCCATGGTGAGGCCGAATATACCTGTAATATGGGCCAGGGTGCCGTTTGTCTGTGCTTTCTTGAACAGGCCCGGGTCCTCTTCCGGAGCCGGAGCCTCACCGCGGTTGGGCAGCACCTCCTCGTCGTATACGCAGAGGAATTCCCTGGCCGGAAGCATCCCTCGCTGGCGCAGGCGCTTGCGCAGCATGGAGCCCAGCGGGCATCCGCGTACTTTCCAGAATTCTGCCACGCGTATCTTCGTCGGATCCACCTTGAGAGCGGAGCCCATGGAAGAGAAGAAAACCGCCCTGGAGGCCGATGCATTGAATATAAGCGTCATCTTGTCTTTGAGGGAATCTATGCAGTCCAGCACGTAGTCGTAGTCGTCCAGGGGGAAATCCCCTGCCGTTTCAGCGGTATAAACTCCGTTGATGGCGGTAATCTCCGCCTCGGGATTGATCTCCAGCAGGCGTGCCTTCATCACATCCGTCTTCACCTGCCCGATGTTGCCGGCCGTGGCCATCAGCTGGCGGTTCACGTTGCTGGCGCTGATGGTATCGGCATCCACTATCGTGAGATGCCTGATTCCGGAGCGTACCAGGGATTCAGCACACCAGCTGCCCACTCCCCCGATGCCGAAGATAATCACTTTGGCATCAGACACCTTTTTCATTGTTTCGCTCCCCAGCAACAGGCTGGTCCTTGCAAATATTTCTTCTTCTGAATAAGACATTTATCTCTCTTTAATGAGTTGGACGCGTACCACAGTCTTTTCGAAGGGCGCCAGCTTGAATGTAAATCCCACAAGTCTGTCTGCAGGGTTCGGCTGGTCGTAATCCGTCTGCGGCTGTGCAGACCAGACCGCTGCCTCGGCAGCAACCACACTGTCAATCTTCAAATAGCGCACATGTCCCCTCTTGCTGAGCTTTATAGTGTGTGAATCAATCACTTCGGCATCCGCCATTGTGCACATGCTCCAACGCACTTCAGCCGGATTTTCTCTGGCCTTGATATCTTCATATATCGATAGAACCGGATCCTTGCTGCCCTCAAGGAGGATCAGCCGGTTGTATGAGCTCAAATCTTCCCAGTAGGGCATCTTCAGGTTCATTTCCACACCTTTCATGTCGGCGGTGGAGTAAGTTTTCTTGAAACTCACATACTGATAGACATCCGGCTGGTGGGAGTTGACGGTAATGATATTGTGAACGAACGGACTGATTCTGAGCACCTTGTACCTGTCGCTGCTCTGCCAGCGGTTCCATAGGTCTATGCCCCGGGATTCCAGCGAAAGGTATGACTGTGACCCGAGGTCGTCCGCCCAGGTCACACCGTCGGCATCAAAGATGAACGACCCGACGTCCTGATGGCCGTGATTAGATGATGCAGTGCCTCCCTTGATACCCAGATATATATCGTCGGGGCTGTCCCAGCCGCTTCTGTAGATGAATATGGGAGTCTGTCCGCCTGCTATGAAAATATTTTTATCCGGTTCTGTGACCTTGCTGAAATCCATATCCTTGCCGCATATCAGGAAGAAGGGCACAAGGTCCTGCATGTCCATCGAAGGATAGGCGAAATTCTTCTTTTTTAGTTTGCGTAACTCCAGAAACAGCAGTGAATAATCTCCGGTTTTGCGTGCAAGCCACGAAAGCATGTGCTGCGCAGAGGCCCCTCTGGCGCAATCTGCGTAATTGAAACAGTAGCCGTTCGGCCTGTTCATCATCTGCATGAAATGCCCGGAAAGGAAGAACTTCTCGTATCCGTCCATCAGTCCGAGATCGCTCCCGAAGGCGCTCTCAAGGGCAGCGATCAGCAGAATCTGGAAGGAACTGCCGTAACCCCAGTAGCCATATCCCTCGGCGTATGCGCCTTCGTCGGAATAACCGTCCCTCAGCACGAGGTGATTGCTTGCGAAGCATTTATCCAGAATTGTGTTTGCTTCTGTATTATATTCGTCCCAAAAGGCTATCGCGCCATATACCAATCCGGCATTGCACACCTGATTCCAGTTATGTGTAGCAGTATAGAACCAGGCATATCTGTCGTTGAACGATGTGTCGAAACCATACTTCTTTACCGCTTCGGCAATAATACGTTTCTGCTCATCGGTGAGAAGGTCGAAGAGCCAGTCGTATCCTATTGCCAGCGCCATCGTGAGTTCGGACGTGTCCAGGTAATGCTTGGGATTCCACCCATCGTAAGAGGCTGTATTCAACATCTCTTGAATGGCCCTGTCGGCATATTTGCGCTCACCGTGAACACGATACGCGAAAGACAGGGCGAAGATCCGCCTCAGCGGTTCCGACATCCTTTCTATCCTTTGTCCTGCCATCTTTTTCGGGTGCGGGGGCAGGTCCATCACGGATTTGCAGTATAGCATAAGCACACTGTCCATGGATGCCATGACTTGCTGGGAAGCAATGGCGCTGCGGACTTGCTCTTCCTCCCCGGCCTTAAGAAGGAGACGCGGATGGTCGCAGGGCCTGGGATAGGCCTGGCAGACAACGGCCGCAAGGGCCAGGGCGATGGTCAGAAGCGCTTTTTTCATTAGTTGGGGTTGATAAAGGTGTTCAGGCTGTCGATGGGAGGCAAAGAAGGATAATCCAGCTTGTAGGCATCCTTCTGTGAGCGGTAGACGGCTATGTTGCCGGATGCCAGCCAGGTGCAGTAGCCACCCGTGAGGCCGGCGTCGTAGAGCCCGCGGATCTCGCGTTCTATGAAGTTGGAATTATTGTCGATTCCATGAGGATCCACCCAGCGCATCACGTGGTAGGCCTGTATCCAGGTGCGCACGACGGCGGGAGATGCGGTGACGGCCTGGCGGCCCTGCACTCGCTTTCCCCAGGCCTTCAGGATCTCGTAAGGATGATTCCAGGGCTTGGAGATGCCATAGTAATGATCGTCGAAGTGATCGGGATATGGCATGGCGCAGATAACATCCGCAATGGTGGAGATGGCGGGCCAGTACTGGCCGTAAGCCGTTGTGTATCCGGGATTTGCAGATTCGCCGAATACATCTATCGACACATACACACCGAGCGAATGCAGCTCGTCGCAGGCGTAGCGGACGAAATTCTGGATGGCCTGCACCTTGCTCTCGCCGTAGCGGTTGCGGTAGTCCATCTGAGCATCGATGCTTATCATCTTGTCCGGGAAGCGCACGTAGTCAAAGTTGACCTCGTTCAGGCCGAACTTGCGCACGGATTCCTTGGCGAGTTCCACGTTGAACTGCCACACGTCCCTGCTGTAAGCGCTAGGCCAGTAGCTCTTGTTGTGGAGGAAAGGCTGGCCCGTGGCCTTGTCGCATATAGAGGATGAAGGATGGTCCTTGGCGTAGTAACTGTCTTTGAAACAGGTAATTCGGCCGATCACCCAGTAGCCCTTCGCGTGCAGTTTGTCGATGGCTTCCTTGTAGAGGGCCTCCTTGTTGCTCCCGGCCCACTTATAGTTCGTGGGAGAGTATTTCTCCATGGCCTCCGCCTTGTATCCGGGGCACTCGTTGTCCTTGATGTCGATTACGAAGGCGTTTATGTTGGTGCTGTCGGCCAGGGCGATGAAGGAGTCTATGTTCTTGAGCCCTGCAGGCGATATGGTCAGATAGAAGGCGTTCACCGGATTGGGCATGGGATTGTCGGGGAAAGCGGGCTTTTCGTAGGGCCTGAATTCGCATCCTATTGCTTCCCCGCCCTTGAATGAGTTCTTGATGGCCTTATGGGCCTCGTCGAACTCGGAATAACGTTCGGCCGCCTCTTCCTGCGTCAGCACGGTGTATTTGCCGAATATCCAGGCGCCGGATTCGCCCCGCTTGACCTTGTAGCGGCGCACGCTGCCGTCCGGCAGTATCTTGTCGAAGCCGAGCACCTCGAGCCGGCGGCCCTTCTTCGCGAAATCGCAGATATGCGAGCTCAGGGTATCGTCTATCATCGACGCAGCCGTCTGCACGAAAAGCTCTTTCTCCTGCACGCACTCCTCGGGAGATGCCGCCACGGCCTCCTCGGCGATGTAGACCTTCCTCTTCCCTATCCTGGCGGGGAGATACTTCACTCCGTTCTGCTTGATGGTCTTGTCTGATGTAATAATAAGGGAGGAGCCCCTTGCAACTGGCTCAGAGGGCACTATCTCGCCTTTCTTCGGAGATTCGAATACGGCCACATCGGCGGTGG
>R22__coassemble_492_pt1 | contig 25513 bp, 17 predicted proteins | sample R22__metabat2_low_PE_056 | metagenome-assembled genome bin R22 | reverse complement strand
TGCCACCGTGCTGGAAGACGGACGGGTGAGTTTCTCATGTACGATGAACGATACCGGGGCGGTCACTGAATGCGGGTTTGTTCTTTCGGCCGGAGATCTTCAGGAAACCACTTTAAATGGTGAGATAGTCGATGACCGGCAGTTCAGTGCGCTGGGCGAGGGGCTGACGGCGGGCTGCCGGTACAGCTATAGCGCGTTTGCAGGCAACGGCAGGGCGCTGATACGTAAACGTGGCGAAGATTTTGCCATAATTCCGGTCCATGGACCGTCCGGGCCGGACAACCCGCAAAACCCGGAAACTCCCGATACTCCTCCCACTCTGCCGGATGGCCCCGGATCGATGCTTCTCAGGGTGGATCCGGGCAGCAACGGTTGGGTTTCCCTTCCTTTCCAAGGCAATGTGAATGTGTCTGTCGATTGGGGAGATGGCTCTCTCGAAGCGTTTAAAGGTGCTTATGCCGACGGTGAGTGGATATCCCATAAATATGCGTCGGCTGGAAAATATGATGTTTGCATCGAGGGCACGGCAGAATGGGTGACCACATTCGGCTTATCTTATCCCATGTCCTACCCGGAGAAGATACTTGCGGTCAAGCGCTGGGGCAATCTGGAGGCTTCCAGCTACGATATGGCCTTAAAGAATTGCATCAATCTTTCGGAGATTGCGGCAGATACTCTCGGCGCCTTCCGTCATGCTGGCGTAGATGCCTTTTTTATGGGGTGCAAGTCTTTGAAAGAAGTTCCGGACAGCCTTTTTGCCTGGTACGGGGGAGAAAGCCTGAGCGGACTGTTCCTGGACTGCGAAGCTCTTGAGAGCATTCCCGCCCATATCTTTGCAAAGTGCAGTTCAGTGCATAACTTCATCAGCATTTTCGAGTGTTGCAGTTCACTTACCGCCGTTCCGGAAGGCCTGTTCGATGATTGCCCCGAAGCCGTGGAATTACAGGCTGCTTTCAAGGGGTGTACCGGCCTCACTTCGGTGCCCGTTTCGCTTTTCGACAATAACAGGAAGGTGCGTATTTTTCGGGAGACGTTTATGGGCTGCGATATGGTGTCGGGCGAATCGCCCTATACTTTAATCGGTTCCGAAAAAGTGCACCTTTACGAACGGGAAAACTTCCGTGATGAGTTCAAGGTTCCGGTTGAATATGACGACTGTTTTCAACCCTTTGGCTACATATTCGTATCGCCCAAGTGGGCGGACTACGGCAATATCCCTCAATCTTGGAAATGAAAGAAAAAGAAATACCGGAGCTTTCGCAGCTCCTTAAGCAAATCGAAGACAAGTATGGCCGCAGAATTGCGACCAGCACCGATTTTGAGTCGCTTTCCGTGAATATCGAGTATGTTACCGGCGAAGCCATTTCGTCTTCTACCCTAAAGCGCCTTTGGGGTTATGTTTCGCTCCGGACGTCGCCTCATCTCTCCACCCTCGACATCCTCGCCCGCTATGTCGGTAGCAAAGACTTCAGCGCGTTCCGTGCGGCGTGCCTTGGAGTAGGGGAGACGTCGGAGTATCTCGATACCAGTTTTATCCGTTCGTCCGACCTGGCAAAGGGGGATATTCTCCGCATAGGCTGGGCGCCGAACCGAGTGGTGCGGCTTTGTTACGAGGGGGAAGATTCTTTTACTGTGCTGGAATCCGTTAACTCCAAACTTCAGGCGGGCGATCGTTTTGAATCTCCCTGCTTCTTCCGCGGCCTGCCGCTGATGCTCCCCGGTATCCTTCGCGACGGACGGATGACCCTTGCCTATATCGCCGGCAAGAGCAGTGGGCTGAACCTTTTGGAGAAGGAATAAACTCAGTCGAACAGCTCAGTGGCCTGTTGGAATATGGCATCGATGTCGGCATCCTGCACGGCATCTTCTTTGGGTTGAATCTGCCTAGGCGCTTCCTTGGGCACTTCAATGAAAACCGTGTCACGAGCCACAGGGCTGGCGGTTGAATCTCGTGATGGTAGTGAGGCTTCTGCCTCTGGCTTTTGATGCGTGCCAGTCCAGAATATGCCCCCTGCTATTGCGAGGATTGCCACGGCTATAACCAATATCCATCCGGATTTCTTCTTCAGCAGTGCCGCTTTCAGGGCAGCTGCGTCGGCATATCGGCTTGAAGGATCGGCCACCATGCAACGTTCGAGAACGCGCCTGTGGCGTTTGGTCATTTTGGAAAAGACCTTTGCCAGAGAATACAGGTCGCTGCTTTGGCTCGCCTCTTTGCCTGCGAGCACTTCCGGAGCAGCGAATGAGCGTGTGCCTGCCGCTTGCTTCAGCAGCACGTGCGCATCGGAATCGGCAAGAGAGAAATCTATGATTTTCGCAAAATGCCCCTGGTGTGTGATGAGGATGTTGGATGGCTTGATGTCGCGGTGCAGGATCTGGTGGGAGTGCAGGTAGGAAACCGCATCGCAGAGTTCTTCGGCAAGTTTGCGGAAGGAATCCTCGTCCAAAGCCCTGTCTGCCAGATAATCATCCAGCGTGATGCCATCTATCCATTCCATCTCTATGCAGTTCCCGAGAGAATCCATCTGCACGTATGCATAGGTTTCGCGTATGCCCGGGTGCCTCAGCGGGAAGCCTATTTCAAACTCTTTCTGCAGCATCGTCTCGTGCAGAAGGCTTCCACGGAATTCTTGCTTGAGGCATTTGAAGAGCCGGAAGCGGCCGGCACGTTCCCCGCGCCACAGTTCGAAGAAAGAATCCTCGGAGCTGTGAATCAGGGTCAGGCCCTCACTGTCGACATCGTAGATGCCGGCTGGCGCGAAGAATCCGGATACTTCCAAGTTCATATCGTAAAGATACGCTTTTTCGGTGGAAATCAGTATTTTTGTAAGATGAAACTGCGCTTATCCATCCTGCTAATACTCCTCCTGCCGTTCGGGTTATATGCCCAGACTGGAGGGATGGATGCGGCCATCGACCGTTACGAATCCATCACGGTGCAGTGTATCCGGATGAAGCAGTCGGTTGCTGCCGGCGAAAAGGTCTCAAGGAGCGAACTGTCTGCTCTTATAAAGGATCTGAACGGGCTGCGTGCAGAACTGCAGGGGTCTTCGGCAGGGATGACGGCTGCCCAGCGCAGGCGAGTGGCTGAAATCAGGAAAATGTATTCCGACGGCAGAATACGTTCCACGAAGGTGGAGGTTTCTCCACGCTTGTCGCCTTCCGGATTCAAATTGCCTGTGCCACCGGTGTACTTTGTTCTGTCTGACAGCCATTTGAGATTGCCATCCGGCCCGCTTCTATCCACACCGGAGAAGGCTTCTTCTGTGAAATGCCTTCTGCTGGCAGAAACCGGGATTGTCCCTGATTTCACGGCAGGTATCAGGGCTGGGCTAATGTTTGGCAGATTCGGTTTCTATCTTGCCGGAAGGAGCAACTTCAAGCCGGATGCGTTTGAGTACGAGTGTCTTTCCGATGGCACGACCCTGGATGGTGGTTATATCTGGACATCCGGTCAAAGCAGGATATCCCGTTTGAACCTTTCTGCCGGAGGCCTTTTCCGCTTCTCCGATTGGGCGACTCTGTATGCCGGAGCAGGTTATCTGCGGAGGGATTTATTCTGGCAGGATACCGGTCAAGTTTGGGCCCGGGTATCGGACATCAGCAAATCTACCGTTGCCATAGACGCAGGTGTTATCATCAATCCCTTTGGCAAAGGCCCTGTCCTTAGCATAGGCACCTCTTACCCCTCCCCGGAATTGACCGTCGGCCTTGGCTGGTTGTTCTAGCGACACCGTATTATTCGCAGAAGCCAAATTAAGTAAAGTATACCTTATATTATAATTCGGCAATTATCCCTACATTATTGCCGAATTATTACTATATTTGCAATTATGAAACGTCAAAAGGATGTTATGGAGATTGAGAATCTATTGAATCGTGAGGGAGTCATCACGGTTAAGGATTTTGTGTCTGTGTGCCCCGATACTCCGAAACCTACTATCTACGCAAGGATACGCAAATTGGTCAGTAACGGATCGATCCAAATAATTGGACGGGGGCGGTATATCGCTGTCAATCAACATCATTACAAGGTAAACATCACCCCGTGGATGCATGAAGTTTATGCTATATTAGTGTCAAAATGTATCGGTGTAAACAATTGTATCTCGATGCACGGAGAGAATTTGTTGGTCGAAGTTCATAAAAGCGATGTTGGGTTGGTTATGTCGTGTCTTAAAGGTGAATTCGAAAAAGTGGTACTGAAGAAGGATGTAGACAGGTTCCCGGGGAAACTTGAGGGTTATATTATGGTTGCTCCTCTTGTGGTAGAAGCTCCGGTATTAAAAGAAAATGGAATTGTTGTTCCGGCATTGGAAAAAACTCTGGTGGATTCAATTCTTGAAGGGGAAGGGAATAATGCTTTCCGCCGTGCTTTCGATGTTTATCCTGTTAATATCAGCCGACTGAAAAGATATGCTTCCAGAAGAGGGATGACTGAAGAGGTCGATTTACACCTGTCGGCATTGGATCAGAACAGGATCAAGATGTTTTGTGATGTGCGTAACTATTTGTCATCCTTGCCTGTTAGCAAAGCTTGGGTTTTCGGGTCTTTTGCCAGGGGAGAGGAAAAACCGGAAAGCGATCTTGACCTTCTCATTGCATATGATAAAGATGCGCAAGTATCACTATTATCGATAATCAGGTGGAAGTTGGATATTGAAAAGATTGTAGGCAGGGATGTCGATCTGGTCGAGGATGGGTATTTGAAGCCATTTGCTGCAAAATCTGCTAACCAAGAAAAATACCTTATTTATGAGAGAGCGAGTTAATGATTCGGCGCGTCTGGAATTGATGTCAGAAGCGATAGGGAATATAGAAGAGTATTTGACAGATGTCAAGACTTATGAAGAGTTCGCATCTAACAAACTGATTCGACACGCTGTAGCATATAATTTACAGTGTATAGGAGAGAATGCATATAAACTGTCGAAGGAATTCGTTGCAAAATACAAAGAGATTGACTGGGAAGCAATCGAGGGGTTGCGTCACGTGCTTGTTCACGACTATTATACGGTCAACTTTGAGACCGTATGGAACATAATAAAGACGGATGTGCCGACCCTAAAGGGATTCCTTGCCGAATATGTTGGCTAAATCCTCTATTCCAAGTGCTTGTTCAATAGTAAATCCGCCGTTACGGGTACGTCTTAATGAATGAAGGAAGGCGCCGCTGCCGAGGGCTTCGCCCAGATCACGGGCCAGGGCACGGATGTAGGTGCCTTTGCTGCAGTCTACCAGTATATCCGCCTGTGGCAGCCCCTCCGGCACTTCTGCGACGTTGATTCTGCTGGACGCCGTTGATTTACTATCGTCACCGGAAAGGTGTTCCCCCTGAGGGACATGATGATTATAAGATAGCAACTGCATATCGTAAATCGAAATCCGGCTGGCCTGCAACACGCCAAGATCCTCCACCGGAAGCCCGGCCTTATAACGTTTGCGCGCAATTTCGTAAACGCGCACTCCATCTACCGATTTGGCGCTGAAAAGCGGCGCCACCTGATCCTGTTCGCCCACGAAAGAGGGCAGCACAGCCTCGAGACTCTCGCGGGACACGCCATCCACGGGATAGAATGCTTCCACATCCTTCTCTCGGTCATACGAAGGGGTCGTTGCGCCGAAAGTGACGCCCGCGATGTACTGCTTGCGCTCCTTCTGGAAGGATTCAGCCAGCTTGGTGGCTTTGCCTATGCAGACCAGCAACACGCCGGTCGCCAGAGGATCCAGCGTGCCGGCATGCCCGACCTTCAGGTTCTTCTTGCGGAAATGCTTGATGGCCATCCACTTGACCTTGCGTATGACATCGGCGGAAGTCCAGCGGTATGGCTTGTCCACCACCACGACTATTCCGTCGGGATAGTCTTCGATCGAATGGCTCAGGGCTATTCCGCGCTGAAGGACCAGGTAACTCATTCTGCAGATATCTCCAGCCGCCCGTTCCACGCATCGTTGGCGCGGTAGTGGGGCGCGTATTCACATTCAATCGTGGCCACAGGTGCCTGGAAGGAGCCTGCGCGGGTGACGTAGAACTCTTCCGAAACGGTGGTCTTCTCTTCGGGATAAACCTCGTACCAGCACTCGACGCGGTCTGCCAGCACATTGCGGTAGTATCCCCAGCGATAACCGGAAAGCTGGTTCACGGGAATCAGACCCGCGCCGAAGGGGATGGTCAGCTTGACGAAGCTGCGATTTTCTTCGTTGGTGATGGTGTAGGAGAGCTTGATGCGGTCGCCGATGTGAGATTCCTTCGCTTCGCTCGGAATGACATTTATGGCCATCCCGTTGCCGGCGGCCTTGATCTTCTCGAACGGGGCGGTGTAATCCGCCTTCAGCGCCAGCACCTTGGTGTCCAGCACGCTTTCGGGGCCGTTCAGTACGGCGCCCAGGGCCTCGATGTAGCCGGACTGCTGCTTCCAGGACTGGGTCTCCTTCTGTATCATTATCCACAGGCGGATGCCATCCGAAATCTCGGAATGGCCGAAGCGGTCCATGATGGCTATCAGCGCGCAGTGCGCATCCAACTCGCTCTCAAGAAGGCCGCGCCATGGCATGACCGCGTTGGGGTAGTACATGCCGCCGCACTTGTGTGGCTGGGCGTATTCCACCAGCGATTCGATGTCGGCGGCCAGCGATTTGCGGAGTTTGGAGGTAGTACCGAGTTTCACGCCCATCTTCGAGGCGAGCGAGACCCCGCCTTCGAGGGTGAGGAGGTTGTCCAGGGTCTGCACCCGGCGGGCCTTGGCGGCTATCCGGCCGTTGAGGCCGCGCGCCTTCTTGGGCACGAGATACTCGCGGGCATCCTTCCGGAACTCGTCGTCCGTCTTCTGCTCGAAGCTGACCCCGGGGAAGAAGCTGCGCGTGTGCAGGTACTGCTCCAGTGACAGGCCGCGGTACCACCATCCGGTCTTCTCTTTGGCGAAGAATCGCGCGTCGAGGTAGTGCACTGCGGCGGCCTCGTCCACGATGTTCAGACCGTGCACCAGCCGCAGGACCACGGCTGTGACCATGCAGGAGGATGACATCCCGGCGAACCAGCCGAATCCGCCGTCCGCATTCTTGCAGGCCAGGAGCTTCTCCACGGCATCCTCCCGGTCGAATTCGGGCTCGAAGCCGAGTTTCTGGCAGAGGCTCCAGGCGTAGAGGGCGCGGGCAAGGGAGATGGCGTTGTCGCACTCGGGCTTGAGCTCGGTGGGGATGGCATCCTTCAGCATCTGCCGTATGTCAATCTCCTGCAGTTCGGGGATGGATCCGTCCACGTTCTGGAACATTGCCCGGAGTTCCGCCTCGAGTTTGGCCTTATCCGCTCCGGAGAGCAGCACGGCCGAATGGGCCTCGGTGATGGTCTGCACGGCCTTCTGCACGGGTGCGGATACGAAGATGCCGTCCGCGCCGTAGGATCCGCCCTCCGGCTGGAAGACGGCCTTGATGCCAAGCACCTCGGTGGCCGGGACCACGATCCCCACATCCTTGGTGACGGAGCCCTTGGCGGGCACGGAGATCTCGAAATGATGCCTGCCGATGACCTCGGCGTTCCGGTAGTCGGCACCGTCCAGCAGCTGCACGCTGAGGGAACCCTTGGTGTCTTTGCTCATGGCGCTGCTGAGCGCGATGCGGGCGATGTATTTGTCGCCTTCGTAGAGGAACTGCGGCTCGGCGAGGCTGATCTTGACAGGGATGGTGACTACCATCTCGCGGCGAAGGACATCGTTCCGCATTTTCTTGTCGTGTGCGAATAGCTGAACGTAGTAGGTGGAAAGCTTGTCGGCGTTGGTGAAGCTGAGTTTGGCGATGCCGTTCTTGTCGCTGCGCAGGAAAGGCTCCCACGCTATGGTGTTCGCGAAGTTCTCGCGAATGGGGATACTGTCGTCGTTATCGAGGTTTTCGGAAAGCTGGAAAGGTATAGCCTCTTCCACTTCGGCAGATTCAGCCATGGCTGGTGCGGCGGCATCCATCATCACCATACTGCCGGATGCTTTGCTCATCATGGCGTTCTTGGCGAGCCCGCGGATCATGATCGGGCGGTTGGATTCGTTGATGCCACAGACATTGGCCGCGATAATATGGGGAGGATCTACTTTAAAAGGCCTGGCGTTTTTCCAAATGTTCGAAGCGAACCGTTCCGTACTCTTGTCAAAAATTGTGGCAGCGCATTCCACTCCTGTAAGTGTTTTGATCTCAAATACACAGTTCGCTCTGGGAGCTGTGGTGTCGAGGAAGCGGCTGAAAGACAGGGGTAAATCGTAGCGATGGTCCTCTTTCCTAAGTGTAGAAGTGTGATTATAGCATTTCTTGTTCTGGAAATAAATGACGTTGACTGTCATAACCTCAGGGTCCGCGTCCTTAAGATGGTAACTGACTGTTGTCGTGGCTGCCTGACCGTCTTCCGGCACGAAGCGCTCCATTCTCTTCCACAGGAGTTTCCGTCCCGGTCCGTGAGCTTCCACGATCATCCAAACAGGTTTGTCTCCTGCCACGACTTTGAGCTCGAGATTCTCCCCCTCATCTTCGTTGTTCTCTTTGAAGAAGTACTCGGTCTGCACCCTTGGTACAATTGGTGGGTATATGCTCACTGATTTATCCCATTCCATGGTCTCACCGGTGGGATCCACGACCTTGACTTTGATTTGGAACCAGTCGTAACCCGTGGCCGTGCTGTCTGTGGGAAACACAATCTCGAAACGGTTGTCCTTATCGAGTTTCAGGCTGCCTGAGGCCCACTCTTCTCCGTGGTGACGTACCGTGTATCTTATGTCTGATGCATTCAGAGAATGGCCGGAATAGGCAAAAATGCGCCCTCCTGTCCGAATTTCGCTCAGTGGCTGCTCGAAAGAGGATTCCTTATCGAATGCAAGGTCAAAAGTCGGAAGGATGAAATCGTCTACCTTTATCCTTTTCCATACCGGAGAATCACCGTCCTTGTAAACATATAGTTCATAATTGCCATTGCGTTCAGAACGTTTGATTATCATTTCTCCAGCAACGCTGCCGAATTCATTGGTAAGGAGCGTCTGCCTGTCCACCAGGTTGTGCTGGGTGTCCCAGAGTTCAACCTTGACCTTGACTCCTGCCCCCATCGCTTTCATACTATGCTTCCCGGAATATAGGATGGCTTTGAATTTCAATGTATCCTCGGGATTGTATGCACTGCGGTCGGTAAGGATAATGTAGTTGAGTCTGCCAGGATCGTCTTCATCTTTCACATCCCAGTCGTAGATGCTGAGAACGCGGGACAGACGCTGCCCGCTGCGGATTCTTATTCCCGGGAAATTCTTTTTGACACTCAGACGGTTTGCCATCGAAGCAGGCAGGGGAGTGTAGCCGTCAATGACTAGACTTGCTTTTTCTACAACCTTGTCGTCTTTCAACAGCTCAACATCCACTTTTTCCAGCGGTTCTCCGCTGATGAAATCTGTCGCCCATATGCCATTGCCGCCGGCATTGAGGCGTACACTTGCAGAAATGGTATATTTTTGATAATCAACATTTTGTTTGATGTCTCCCCGGAAACACTTCACTTTGTAATCTCCGTCCGGAAGGTTAGGAAGCTCGACAAGGAGCTTGTCTTCTACAAAAAAACTCTTATATGGATTCGTGAGGTACTTTTCCCAGACCTTTTCGTTGCCTTTGAAGACCTGTGCGGTAACGGCGTCGAGATTCCTGAGAGTCATTGTGAGTTTACCGTCCTTGACCTGGGCATCCACATTTTTTCCGTTCATGGTTTCCAGAAGGCCCTCGGCCTTGGTGCAACAGTCGGCGATCTTCTTTTCTTCACCTTTGAAGGATGCCTTCTTTTTGTTGAGGGCTTCGCAGTCTGCCTTCAGCGCCTCGAAGTCAGAGGATTTGCCCTTGATTTTCCCGTCTTCATATTCGGTCAGATCCTGGAATCGCAACTGTAGCAAGGATTCCTCTGCAAGGAGTCCGGCAGCCTTGCCGTCCCACTTTTTTGCAAAGGCCTGAAGTTTGGATTTTACTTCCTTATCCGCCCTATAGATATTTCCAAGACTCTCCAACTCGGCAAAAGCGGAAAGGGGATAGGCCTTGAATTGTTCTGTCAGCTGTGCGGTATCCCCAATGTTCCATAGGCAAAACTCGTAGTCGTTTGCGAGCAGCTCGACCAGCACTTCGCCATATGTCTTGCCGGTCAGACGCCAGTCGCGCTTGTAGAATTCAGGATTATGGGCAGCCTCGAGTTGTTTCCGGTTGGCCGCGACGAACTCCTTCTTATCCTTTTCGGTCCGGCCGTAAGTTTCGTTCTTGAGGAAGAATTCCGCTATCGGCTCACCGAATTCCTGAATATCCTTGTCGCGAGCGGCATTTTCAGTTTCGCGTAGCTTCCAGTTGCCGGAGATGCGCACCTGCGCCAGGCGAACGGTGGCATCGTAGAAATCCCAGGTGAGATGTTTGGATTTCGCTTCGGTTTTGATCTTTTCCAGTATGGTGGCCTGGGTCTTTGGCTTGTCTGCGCTTTCTGCCGCATAATACTCTTTCCAGAGGGCAACCAGGCTGTGGTCGTCCTTGTCTTTGGGCGTGGAAGAAGAGGTCAGGATCAGTGCGGTCATAAGTGTCAGTGCTATGGGCTTGAACAGTTTCATATCGCTGTGTTTTCGTTAAACAACGGTAAGGCTTCGGCCACCGTGAAGGTGCTTCCGCCAATGTATATGAGGGGATTTGGCAAGTCTTGTGCCAAATCGAGGGCCTGCCGGACCGCCGCGGCGACGGACCCTTCTGCCGCCAGCTCGCCCTGGCTTGCTTCTCCCTGGCCGGAGACCGGCCTTTCGCTTACCCTGCAGTCCAGATCCGGCCGCAATGCCTTCAGCCTTTCGGCCAGTTCCTCCGCTGGCATCGCCCGCTGGTTGTCCGGTGCCGCCAGGATGTATTTCGCGCCGGCGGGCATCAGCGGAGCAATCCCCGCCAGATCCTTGTCGGCCATTATTCCGTAAATTATGATCAAGTCTCGCCCTGTGCCTTCCAACCGGGCGAAGTTCTCCTTCAGGGCCGGGGGATTGTGCCCGATATCGCAGATGACCTCCGGTTTTTCGCAGATCCTCTGCCATCTGCCCCACAGCCCCGTCCTTTTCCCGGCATTCGCGATGGCATTCAATACTTTTGAGCAATCATTCTTGAAATCAGGCTCAGACCTGTTGAGTTTTTCCCCATTTTCTCTACAGGTGGGGGGTAAAATGGGGGTACCTGTAGAGTTTTTTGCGTTTTTCTCTACAGGTAGGGGGTAAAATGGGGGTACCTGTATAGAAAATGCGGTTTTTCTCGACAGGTCATCGATATGCGGGTTGCTATCGAAGGAGTTTGAGAGGATGTCCAGCGCCACAAGCACTGTATGCAGGTTGATATCCTGGCATGGGCCGGTCAGGTCCATCCTGGACAGCAGGTCCTGCTCATTTGTAATAAGCCTGCACGCTCCGGGCCCATCTGAAAAACGCCCGGGGTCTTGCACGAAGCTAAAAGCGGGAACGTCCGAGGCAAAGGTCAGGGGAGCGCCCACCAAGGCGGCAACCTCTTCGAAAACTGTTGCAGTTTCCGAGTCACGCACGCCCACCACCGCGGGCACTCCGGGCTTGAAGATGCCGGCCTTTTCGCGGGCAATCAAAGCGCGGGTGGAACCAAGTAACGCACAGTGGTCCAAACCGATAGAGGTCACCACCGACAAAACAGGCGTAATTATATTCGTGCTGTCCAGCCTGCCGCCAAGTCCGGTCTCGATCACAGCGGCATCCACTCCCTGACGTGCGAACCACCAGAACGCCATGCCGGTGGTTATTTCAAAAAATGACAGGCCTTCGAAGGCCTCTTCATAAAGACAAAGAAATTCCCAGACTTCTTCGCGGGAGATCATTTCGTAGCCGTCGGCGCTCACCACCTTCATCCTTTCCCGGAAGTCCAGCAGATGTGGTGATGTATATAATCCAACGCGCACACTCGCCTCCAACCCCGCTGCAATCATGCTACACACGCTGCCTTTGCCGTTTGTTCCGGCCACATGCACACATGGATAAGCCTTCCACGGGTCTCCGAGCACAGCGGAAAACCGCAGCATGCCGTCCAGCCCCGGCTTATAGGCATCGCCCGTAAAACCCACCTTCTGGACCGACTGAAAACGGGTAAACAGCGCGTTCAGCCGCTCATTATATAACTCAATATCAAATTCTGGTTGCATCTGAATTCAAAAATAGTTATTTTTGAGGGATTTTCGTAAAAAAGATGGAAATTAAGTCGTCAGTGCTGCATTCGCCCTACATTATCGACGGAGTCCGCCAGAGCGTGACCCCGGCGCAGATTTTGGGTGATGTGAGCATCTATCCGGCGGAAAAATCCCCTGCCGTGGAACCGTCTCCCCTTGTGGATGAGACCAAGGACGTGGATCCTTCTCCCGTGGCGCTGGATCCGAAGAAGGTGGAGAAGTATCTCTCCGCAATCCTGAAGGCCAGGCGCCAGATTCCCATGGAGTTCGCCGGACCCTACACGAGGGGACGCATCGCAGGAGCACTTCTGGACTGCATCTGGAAGCTCGGCCATTTCCGTCTGGGCGACCTCGCCCTCGAGATGCTCTGGAAGTGGAACAATCTGGCAGTGGGCAATACCGCCGGTTTCTACCACAGCGTCGAGGCCGTCGGAGACATGCTCGACGCGCTTGACATAAAACTTTCCTCCTACGACTGCATACACGCTGATGGTGAATGCTCCCTGGAAGTCACGGCATCGCTGCGTCCTACCAGTGATGACGCCGACCTTGTGGAACAGCCGAACACTACCCGCGATCCCCACATGGGAGCGGCGTCCATCCCCAACGTGCTGCAGCCGGACGAGAATTCCTGGATCGTGTATATCCCCTTCGATTCTTCTCCCTACCGTCTTGGCGGCTCGCTGCTTGCCCAGGCCATGCAGATCAATTCTCCGCTGGCACCGGCACTGGACGACGCCCCGTATTTCGTGGACTGCTACGAAGTTGTGAGAGAACTGGTAGAAGACGGCATAGTGCTCGCCGGCGTCACCGTAGGGGAAGGAGGCCTGCTGACGGGTCTCAAGGGGATGGCCACCTCCCGCACAGGAGCCATACTCGACCTTTCCGATATCAGGCGTGCCAGCCGCGGAGCGGATATCGTGAGCATCCTGTTCTCCGAGATACCGGGGGTCATCATCCAGATCAGGGACATCGATTTCGACTACATAGATGCCGAACTGCTGCTGCAGGACGTGGCTTTCTACCCCCTCGGGCATCCTGCCGCCAACGGCGGGGCCGTGCGGGTGAAGGCGTCCGCCAAGACCGGCATTCAGAATATCCTCGAATCCCTCGTGCAGCGCCAGGGGGGAGAAGGGGAAGACTAAAACTGATATATGGGAAAACCTAAGATCTTCGTGCTGGACACCAACGTCCCCCTGCACGACCACAAGGCCATCCGGCGATTCCGGGACAATAATCTCGTGATTCCCATCGCCGTGGTGGAGGAACTCGACAAGTTCAAGAAGGGTAACGATACCCTGGCGTACAACGCCCGCCACTTCCTGCGCGACCTGGACAAGATTTCCGACGGCAAGTCCTTCGGAAAGGAAGGCCTGCCCATAGGGAAGGACCTGGGCCTTATCAAGGTGGAGCCCAACCATCCTTTCCCGGACAACCTGAAGGACCTGTTCATAGATGACATCCAGGATCACCGCATCCTCGCGACTGCCATCTGGGTAAGGGACAACCATCCGGGCACCTTCGTGGCGCTGGTTACGAAGGATGTAAACCTCCGCATGAAGGCCAAGGCGGCCGGGATGGAGGTGCAGGATTACCTTACCGACCGTGTAGACGAGGCGAAGATAGAAAATGCCAACAGCGAGGTGCAGTACTATACCCTGCCGCCCGAGATACTCCAGATGCTGGTTTACGGCCCGGAGAACGCCATCGACTGGAAGCAGGTAACGGAGAAGAAGCCCGAGGCGAACCAGTTGTTCAAATTCCGCTGGGAAGGAGATAAAGGCGCTGAAACCATCTGCGCCCGCTTCGACGAAGACCGTGGCAAGATAGTGCTCATCAAGGCCCACACCGCCTACGGCATCAAACCCCGTAACGACGAGCAGAAGATGGCGCTGGACGCCCTCCTGAACCCGAAGGTCAAGCTCGTGACCCTGACCGGAGGCGCCGGCACCGGCAAGACCCTCCTTGCCCTGGCGGCCGCACTTGAGCAGGAAAACGATTTCGACCAGATATACATTTCCCGCCCGACCGTGATCCTGGGCAATCAGGACATAGGTTTCCTCCCCGGAGACAAGAATACCAAGATGACCCCGTTCCTGCAGCCGCTGATGGACAACCTGAACGTCATCAAGGGCCAGTATAAAGCGTCATCTAAGGAAGCGACGCACCTGGACGGCCTGCTCAGGGACGAGAAACTCGTGATAGAACCCCTGGCCTACATCCGCGGACGCAGCCTGGGAAACGCTTTCTTCATTATCGATGAGGCCCAGAACCTCACCCCGCTGGAAGTCAAGACCATAGTAACCCGTGCCGGGGAAGGCACGAAGATAGTCCTGACGGGCGATATTTTCCAGATCGACCAGCCCTATCTGGACCAGTGGAGCAACGGCCTTACGCACACCGGCGAGAAGATGGACGGTCAGAAGATATTCCAGCATGTTTTCCTCCGGAAAGGAGAGCGGAGCGAACTTTCGGAAATAGCAGCAAAACTTTTGTAAAAAGACAGAATTTTTCCTAAATTCGCGGGATTTTTTGAAAATTGATATAATAACAGATACTATGGCAGAAAAAAAGAAGAGAGTCTATCGCTTTGGTGGCAAGACCGCCGAAGGCGACGGATCCATGCGTGAGCTCCTTGGTGGAAAGGGAGCCAATCTGGCGGAAATGAGCCGCCTTGGAATGCCGGTTCCTGCCGGATTCACCATTACGACCGAATGCTGCGCTGAATACTATCAGCTCGGCGGCGGATATTCCGCAGAACTCAAGGCTGAGGTTGCCGAGGCGCTTGCCGCAACCGAAAAGCTGATGGGCAAGAAGTTTGGCGATGCCGTCGACCCGCTCCTCGTGAGCTGCCGTTCCGGCGCCCGCAGTTCCATGCCCGGCATGATGGACACCATCCTCAATATCGGTCTCTGCTCCGCAACCCTTCCCGGAATGATCAAGAAGACGGGCAACCCCCGTTTCGTCTATGACGCATACAGGCGCCTTATCATGATGTATTCGGATGTCGTGATGGAGAAGGCCGAAGGCATCGAGCCCGAGGACGGCCAGGGAATCCGCCAGCAGCTGGACCGCATGATGCAGGAGCTGAAGGATGCCAAGGGCTACAAGTCCGACACCGATATCACCGCCGACGAACTCAAGGACCTCTGCGACAAATTCAAGGTCAAGGTCAAAGAAGTTCTCGGAGTGGAATTCCCCGATACTGCTGAAGCCCAGCTTTGGGGCTCCATCGGCGGCGTCTTCAAGAGCTGGAACGGAAAGCGTGCAATCGCATACCGCCGCATCGAAAAGATTCCGGATGACTGGGGAACCGCAGTGAACGTGCAGAGCATGGTGTTCGGCAACATGGGCAACACCTCCGCAACCGGTGTGGCCTTCAGCCGCAACCCTGCCTCCGGCGACAACAAGTTCTACGGCGAGTGGCTCATCAACGCCCAGGGCGAGGATGTTGTTGCAGGTATCCGTACCCCCAACCCTCTGAACGAGGCCACCAAGACCGGCCATAACAAGCATCTCGAGAGCCTCGAGAAGGCAATGCCCGAGGTTTACGCAGAGCTCGACGCCATCCGCCTGAAGCTGGAGAACCACTTCCACGACATGCAGGACATCGAGTTCACTATCCAGGAAGGCAAGCTCTGGATGCTCCAGTGCCGCATAGGCAAGCGCACCGGCATCGCTGCCCTTCAGATGGCGATGGATATGCTCGATGAGGGCATGATCGACGAGCGCACCGCCGTCATGCGCGTATCTCCCGCCCAGCTCGACGAGATCCTGCACCCTGTGCTGAATCCCGCATCCGAGAAGAAGGCCGAGGTTATCGCAAAGGGTCTGCCCGCATCTCCAGGTGGAGCCGTGGGAACCATCGTGTTCACCTCCGAGGCCGCAATGGAGGCCGCTGCATTAGGTAAGAAGGTTATCCTCATCCGTGAGGAGACCTCCCCTGAAGACATCGAAGGCATGCGTGCTTCCGCCGGTATCCTCACCACCCGCGGTGGTATGACCTCCCACGCCGCCCTCGTGGCACGTGGTTGGGGCAAGTGCTGCATCGTGGGCTGCGAGGCCATGAAGATTAACTTCGCCGCCAAGAGCGTCAGCTTCGCAGGATCCGACAAGGTTTACAAAGAAGGCGAGTGGTTCAGTCTGAACGGTAGCAAGGGATTCGTATATGGCGACAAGATCGAGACCATGGACGCCAGCGAGAATCCTCTCTTCATCAAGTTCATGAGCATCGTGGACAAGTACCGCAGGATTGGTATCCGCACCAATGCAGATACTCCTGAGGATGCCGACCGCGCACTCAAGTTCGGCGCAGAGGGTATCGGCCTCTTCCGTATCGAGCATATGTTCTACGGACGCAACTCCGAGACTCCTCTCACCAAACTCCGCAAGATGATCCTCAGCTCCACCGAGGAAGAGCGTCGTGCCGCCCTGGCGGAACTCCTGCCTTTCATCAAGGCATCCGTCAAGAGCACTCTCAAGGTGATGGACGGCAAGCCGGTGGTATTCCGCCTGCTCGACCCGCCTCTCCACGAGTTCGTCCCCAAGACCGAAGATAAGAAGAAGGAAATCGCAGCCGAACTCGGCGTTAGCGTGAAGGAAGTTGAGAAGCGTGGCGACAATCTCCACGAGATCAACCCTATGATGGGTCACCGCGGAGTGCGTCTGCACGTCACTTATCCTCTCATCGCTGAAACCCAGTACCGTGCTATCTTCGAGGCTACCTGTGAGCTCAAGCGCGAGGGCTTCAACCCTATGCCGGAAATCATGATCCCCGTCACCATCTCCGCCCGTGAGCTCAGCTTCCAGAAGGCCATCTGCGACCGCATCCTTGCAGAGGTCGAGGCACACTTCGGTAGCATGCAGGTCGAGTACCACTTCGGTACGATGATCGAGATCCCCCGCGCTGCCCTCACCGCAGACCGCATGGCCCGCACCGCAGAGTTCTTCAGCTTCGGCACCAACGACCTTACCCAGATGACCTTCGGCTTCAGCCGTGACGACGTGGGCACCTTCATGGGTGACTACCTTGGCAACAAGATCCTCGATGCCGATCCTTTCCAGACCATCGATGTCAAGGGTGTAGGCAAGCTCGTCGAATACGGAATCCAGAACGGCCGCAGCAAGCGCGCAGATCTCAAGTGCGGCGTTTGCGGCGAGCACGGTGGAGATCCCGATTCGGTCCGCTTCTTCAACAAGATCGGTGTGGACTACGTGAGTTGCTCTCCTTTCCGCGTGCCTATCGCACGACTCGCTGCGGCCCAGGCTGCTATCGAGCAGGAGAAGTAAAGCGTATGCTATAAGCAAAGGGCCCGAAATGCAGAAAAATGCGTTTCGGGCCCTTTGTTTATAGCTTTAAAATGTTAAATCGTGACGCAGACCTTGATTGACATCGAGTTGGCTATATCCACCGGATTGATGCCGTCCAGATCCTGGATGATGAAGGTGACCTTTCCGACGTTATATTCGAAACGGGTGTTCTCGCCAACGATATAGCTGTTGATTACAGCACCCGTGCCATCTTTCTCTTCGATAAGCAGAGGATAGACATAAGGGAGGGGATTCCAACTTCCGAGATTGTTGGTCACATCATACAAAGTATAGATGAAAGCCTGCACGGTGCCGTTGTCAACGGCATCCTGGGTGATGTCTTCGTCGTTGAACTCGGCCCAAAGATAATTGTCTTCCCTGGCAATTTGGTCGCCATCGGCGTAATTGACCTGCCAGTCTGAGGGCTTAACGGTAAAGTCGCGTGCGTAAACCTTTGAACCCTGGTAGTATTCATTGGTGATGTACTCTTTGGTGCATCCGCTGAAAAGCGCTGCGAGCGCAAGGGCGGGAATGAATAATTTCAAGAATTTCATATCTGATAAATTTTAAAGTTTGTCTTTCGTCGCTTCCCAGAGCACCACTCCTGCGCAAACGCTGACGTTGAGTGAGTGCTTTGTGCCGTGCTGTGGAATTTCAATTGCAAGATCGGACTCGTCCACCGTCTCCTGCGAAACTCCGTCAACCTCGTTTCCGAATACCAATGCATATTTCTTGCCAAAATCGCGACGGAACTGCCCGAGAGGGATGGAATGCTCCGTCTGCTCGACGCTTGCGACCATGTATCCATCGGCCTGCAGGGCCTTTACGAGGGCGGTCGTGTCATCCCGGTGCTCCCACCGAACGCTCTCTTCCGCTCCAAGTGCGGTCTTGTGGATTTCCGCCGTCGGGGGCAGGGGAGTGATGCCGCAAAGCCAGATCTTGTCGATGCGGAAGGCGTCGGCGCTGCGGAAGACACTGCCAACATTGTGGGCGCTGCGGATGTTGTCGAGGATGACTTCCACCCCCGACGGCTCCGCGGCGCGGTACTCTTCCGCGCTGATACGTCCAAGTTCTATATTCAGCAGTTTGCGGTCTTTCATTTCAACTGCAAATTTACTATATTTGTGAGATATGAAAAAATACTTGATTCTTTTAGCCGTTATCACGCTTGCAGCAGCATGCTCGCCTAAGGCTCCTGATATCGAGAAACAGATAGACGAGATCCTCTCCCAGCTCACCCTGGAAGAGAAGATAGCCATGACCCATGCCCAGAGCAAGTTCAGTTCTCCCGGCGTCCCTCGCTTGGGAATTCCGGAAATCTGGTGCACGGACGGCCCTCACGGCATACGTGCCGAGGTGCTCTGGGACAAGTGGAGCCAGGCCCGCTGGACCAATGACTCCTGCACGGCATATCCGGCACTGACCTGTCTTGCCGCTTCATGGAATCCGGAGATGAGCCGACTTTATGGCGAGAGCATAGGGGAAGAGGCGCTCTATAGGAAGAAAACCATACTGCTCGGCCCCGGCGTCAACATCTACCGTCATCCTTTCGGCGGGCGCAACTTCGAGTACATGGGCGAGGATCCATATCTTGCCGGCAGAATGGTGGTTCCATACGTGCAGGGCGTGCAGAGCAAGGATGTGGCAGTGTGCGTGAAGCATTTCTGCCTGAACAACGACGAAATCAACCGTCACACGGTGAACGTGAACGTGGATGACCGCACGCTTTACGAGATATATCTTCCTGCATTCAAGGCGGCTGTCACAGAAGGCGGAGCCTGGAGTGTCATGGGCGCGTATAATTTATATAAGGATGAGCACCTTTGCCACAACAGGCCCATACTGATGGACATACTGAAGGGTGAGTGGGGCTTCGACGGCGTTGTTGTGAGCGACTGGGGCGGATGCCACGACACCGACCAGGCCGTGCACAACGGGCTGGATCTGGAATATGGAACCTGGACCGACGGTCTCTTCACCGGTCCGTCCAATGTGTATAACCAGTATCATCTGGCTCAGCCATATCTGGATGGCATCAAGTCCGGAAAGTACGGCACCGACGAGCTGGACGACAAAGTCCGCCGCATCCTCCGCCTGCAGTTTCGCACGAATCTGGCCGAAGGCCGTGGCCACGGGCGTTTCGTATGCCCTGAGCATTCCGCTGCTGCCCGCAGGATTGCGGGAGAGGGGATAGTGCTATTGAAAAATGACGGTGGCGTGCTGCCCGTCCGCGATGCGAAGAAGATTTTGGTGGTTGGCGAGAACGCCGTAAAGATGCTGACCATAGGCGGAGGCTCGTCATCACTGAAGGCGAAGTATGAGATATCTCCTCTGGATGGCCTAAAAGCCCGTTTCCAGGATGCTGAGATTGCCTTCGAGCGCGGCTATTCCAGCGGTGCGGCACGTGAGCAGGATGGCATCTCCGCAAAATTCGACCTGACCGAGAGCCGTTCTCCGGAGCAGATGGTAGCCGATGCTGTGGCTGCTGCGAAAGATGCGGATTACGTTATAGTCTTCGGCGGTCTCAACAAGAACGGTCATCAGGACAGCGAAGGCGGAGACCGCGAGGATTACGGCCTGCCATACGGGCAGGATGCCCTGATGGAGGCCCTCGCCGCAACCGGCAGGAAACTCGTGTTTGTAAACATCTCCGGCAACGCAGTGTCTATGCCTTGGGTGGACAAGGTGCCTGCCATCGTGCAGGGATGGTATCTTGGCAGCGAAGCCGGCACCGCCCTGGCTGATGTGCTGAGCGGCGACGTGAACCCTTCCGGCAAACTTCCTTTCACCTTCCCTTACGAATTCAAGGACGGTCCCGTGTTCAACGAGGAGCAATATCCTGGCATACCCCGTGAAGGCGAGGATATTATAGACGAATACTACACCGAGGGAGTTTTCGTGGGTTACCGCTGGTACGATACCAGGGAGGTCAAGCCCATGTTTGCATTCGGACATGGCTTGAGCTATACCACATTTGAGTACGGAGAAGCAAAGATCAAGGGACGCACATTGAGCGTTGCGGTAAAGAATACCGGTGACGTTGCCGGCGCCGAGGTGGTGCAGCTCTACATAAGCGATCCCGAGTGCTCCGTGGAGCGCCCTGCGAAGGAGCTGAAGGGATTCAAGAAAGTCTTCCTGCAGCCGGGCGAAAGAAAAACCGTCACCTTCGACATTCCGGACGAGGCGCTTAGCTTCTTCGATGCTGATGCTCACAAGTGGGTTGCGGAACCGGGCGAATTCATCGCCCATGTCGGCTCTGCCTCAGATGATATCCGCAGTTCCGTCAACTTCAAACTCTGAAATAAAAACCACAATTATATATGAAACAGGATTTACAAATTTTCGATCTTATCCGTAAGGAAAAGAACCGTCAGGAAAGCGGTCTGGAATTGATTGCCTCCGAGAACTACGTTACCGACGAGGTGCTTCAGGCAATGGGCAGCATCTGCACCAACAAATACGCGGAAGGCTATCCCGCCAAGCGCTATTACGGCGGATGCGGAGTGGTGGACCAGATAGAGAACCTGGCCATCGACCGCCTGAAGCAGATTTATGGCGCCTGCTGGGCGAACGTGCAGCCGCATTCCGGCGCACAGGCCAACATGGCTGTCACCATGGCTATCCTCAAGCCCGGTGACACTTTCATGGGCCTGGATCTTTCCATGGGCGGACACCTTACCCACGGTTCTCCCGTAAACGCCAGCGGCATCCTCTATCATCCCGTGGCCTACGGCCTCAATCCCGAAACCGGCCGCGTGGATTACGACGAGATGGAGCGCAAGGCCCTCGAATGCAAGCCCAAACTCATCATCGGCGGAGCATCCGCATATTCCCGCGAGTGGGATTACGAGCGCATGCGCGCGATAGCAGATAAGGTAGGGGCGATCCTCTGGATAGATATGGCCCACACCGCCGGCCTCATCGCCGCAGGGCTCCTGAAGAACCCCGTCAAGTATGCCCACATCGTCACATCCACCACCCACAAGACCCTCCGTGGGCCGCGCGGCGGCATCATCCTCATGGGAGAAGACTTCCCGGATCCCCAGGGCCGCACAACCCCTAAGGGCGAGGTGAAGATGATGAGCGCCGTGTTGGACAGCAGCGTGTTCCCCGGCGTGCAGGGCGGTCCGCTCGAGCATGTGATCGCCGCCAAGGCGGTCGCGTTCTTCGAGGCCATGCAGCCTGAATACAAGGAGTACCAGAAGCAGGTGATCGCCAACGCGGCGGCTATGTGCGAGGAATTCCTCAAGCGCGGCTACAAGGTGGTGAGCGGTGGCACCGACAACCATCTCATGCTCATCGACCTCCGCGGCAAGTTCCCCGAGGTGAACGGCCGCGTGGCGGAGAAGGAACTCGAGAAGGCGGACATCACCCTGAACAAGAACATGGTGCCTTTCGACACCCGCAGCCCGTTCCAGACCAGCGGCGTGCGCATCGGCACTCCTGCCATCACCTCCCGCGGCTTCGTGGAGAAGGACATGGCGGACATCGTGGCACTGATTGACACCGTCCTGAGCTCCTGCGCCGAGCATATCGAAGCGCTCAGCCTCAAGAAGGCGGATACTCCCACTCCCGGGCAGATCGCCGAGCTCGAGGCCCATGCCAAGGTTCTCGAGAACGTTGCCAAACAGGTTCACCAGTTGACCGCCGGCGTGCCGCTGAACAAGTATTGACAAATTGTCACTGGCACGCAGGTTGATTGTATGATAAGCGTTCCGTCGGAATGACGGGGCGCTTTTTGATAAATACTAAAACACTATAGATCATGATTAAACCTTTAGCAGACAGAGTTTTGATCGAGCCTCAGGAGGCCCAGACCAAGACGGCATCCGGAATCTTCATTCCCGACACCGCAAAAGAGAAGCCCCAGCAGGGCAAAGTCGTGGCCGCAGGCCCCGGCAAGAAAGATGAACCCATGGAGGTGAAACCCGGCGACGTGGTTCTCTATGGCAAGTATGCGGGCACCGAGGTTACCGTCGAAGACAAGAAGTACCTCATCGTAAAGCAGTCTGACATTTTAGCAATTCTGTAATTATGGCAAAGGAAATTAAATTCAATACCGATGTCCGCTCCAAGATGAAGGAAGGAGCAGACCAGCTTGCAAACGCAGTCAAGGTGACCCTCGGCCCCAAAGGCCGCAACGTGGTCATAGACAAGAAGTTCGGTGCTCCCCAGGTGACCAAGGACGGTGTTACCGTTGCAAAGGAAGTCGAACTCAAGGACAAATACGAGAACATGGGTGCCCAGATGGTGAAGGAAGTCGCTTCCAAGACCAACGAGCAGGCGGGTGACGGCACCACCACCGCAACCGTGCTGGCCCAAGCCATCATCAACGTGGGTATCAAGAACGTCACCGCAGGCGCCAATCCCATGGACCTCAAGCGCGGCATCGACAAGGCTGTCGCTGCCGTGGTGGCAGACCTCAAGAAGCAGAGCCAGGCCGTGGGTGAAGACTACTCCAAGGTGGAGCAGGTGGGCACCGTTTCCGCAAATAACGACGGCTACATCGGCAAGCTCATCGCAGATGCAATGTCCAAGGTGAAGAAGGACGGCGTCATCACCGTTGAGGAAGCCAAGGGCACCGAGACCGAAGTCAAGGTCGTGGACGGCATGCAGTTCGACCGCGGCTACATCAGCCCCTACTTTATGACCAACGGCGACAAGATGGAGGCCGACCTCAGCAACCCTTCCATCCTCATCACCGACAAGAAGATCTCCACCATGAAGGACCTTCTCCCTCTGCTAGAGCCCGTGGCCCGCGAGGGACGTGAACTCCTCATCATCGCCGAGGATGTGGACGGCGAGGCACTCACCACCCTCGTGGTGAACAAGCTCCGCGGATCGCTCAAGGTCGCTGCCGTCAAGGCTCCCGGCTTCGGAGACAGGCGCAAGGAGATGCTGCAGGATATCGCAATCCTCACCGGTGCGACCGTGATTTCCGAGGAACGCGGTTTCACCCTCGAGAACGCAACTCCCGACATGCTCGGCAAGGCCGAGAAGGTGACCATCACCAAGGAGAACACCACCATTGTGGGCGGAAAGGGCGATGCGGCCGCCATCAAGGACCGCGCAGATCTCATCCGAAAGCAGATTTCCACCACCACCTCCGACTACGACCGCGAGAAGCTCCAGGAGCGCCTGGGCAAGCTCGCCGGCGGTGTGGCTGTGCTCTACGTGGGCGCAACCACCGAGGTGGAGATGAAGGAGAAGAAGGACCGCGTTGAGGATGCTCTGAATGCAACCCGCGCAGCTGTCGAGGAGGGATACCTCCCCGGAGGCGGTGTGGCATACATCCGTGCAGCGGCCGCCCTTGCAGGCCTGAAGGGTGAGAACGACGACGAGACCACCGGCATCCACATCGTGGCCAAGGCCATCGAGGAGCCTCTCCGCCAGATTGCCACCAACGCAGGCGTCGACGCTTCCGTCATTATAAATAAAATAAAGGAAGGAAAGGGTGACTTCGGTTACAATGCCCGCACCGATGAGTACGTGAACATGTACGAGGCCGGTGTCATCGACCCGACCAAGGTGGTTCGCGTGGCTCTCGAGAACGCGGCATCCGTCGCCGGAATGTTCCTCACCACCGAGTGTGGCATCGTAGACATTCCCGAACCCGCTCCCGCAGCTCCCGCTATGCCCGAAGGCGGCATGATGTAATGCGTGTGATCAAAAAAAGAGGCAGAACCGTTCGGCTCTGCCTCTTTTTTTATATATTTGTAGCTGCTGAAACTATTTAAACCTATTTATATTATGTTCATCGTAAACAGCTACACCCTCGCAGTCATACTCTGCTTCGTGATCATGCTCTGCTGGGGTTCATGGGGTAACACCCAGAAACTCGCCGCCAAAAGCTGGCGCTACGAACTTTTCTATTGGGACTATGTGATCGGTATGGTCATCTTCGCCCTCATCCTTGCTTTCACGCTCGGAAGCTTCGGTGAGGCGGGCCGTCCTTTCATCGCGGACCTCAAGCAGGCCTCCGGCTCCAGCATCCTCTGGATCCTGGTGGGCGGCATCATCTTCAACCTTTCCAACATTCTTCTTTCCGCATCCACCTCCATCGCCGGCCTGTCCGTGGCCTTCCCTCTGGGGGTCGGTCTCGCGCTGGTGCTCGGTGTGGTGAACAACTACCGCGTGGCGGTGCAGCAGGGTGCGAAGACTGGTGACGTGGGGCTGCTGATCCTCGGCGTCGCATTGGTCGTCTGCGCTATCGTGTGCAACGGTGTCGCCGCCAGCCGCAAGGGAGAAAGCGGAATTTCCAAGGCCGACCAGAAGAAGGGTATCATCCTCGCCCTGCTGGCAGGTCTCATCATGTCCTTCTTCTCCTCCTTTGTGATGCGTGCTATGGATACATCCAACTTCGTTACTCCCGAAGCCGGAAAGGTTACCCCTTACACCGCTATCGTACTCTTCACCCTCGGCGTGCTCCTGAGCAACTTCGTGTTCAACACCATAGTGATGAAGAAACCCTTCGTGGGCGAGCCTGTCACCTACGGCCAATATTTCAAGGGAGATTGCAAGACCCACCTCGTGGGTATGCTCGGAGGAGCCATCTGGTGCCTCGGTACGGCACTTAGCTACATTACCGCAGAAAAGGCCGGTCCTGCAGTGTCTTATGCACTGGGCCAGGGCGCTCCTATGGTTGCCGCAATCTGGGGCGTTTTCATCTGGAAAGAGTTCAAGGGAGCGAAGAAGGGAACGGGTGCATTGCTCGCTGCAATGTTCGTGCTCTTTATCGCTGGATTGGCATCTATTGTGGTTGCCGGTCTTTAATCTTTGATTATTAGTATTTTAAGGGCCCGGAGCTTTTTCCGGGCCTTTTTAGTTTTTAAAAAAATTGAAAAAAAGTTGGAAAAAAGTTTGGAGGTAATGAAAAAAATAGTACCTTTGCAGTCCCGTTCGGAAAACGAGCGGGTTTTTTACGCGAAAGTTCTTTGAAAAGACTGTGGAAGTACAAGCAAGTACCGAGAACAAAAAATAGATCGAGAGCGTCAATTTCTTTAC
>R22__coassemble_485_pt1 | contig 25745 bp, 26 predicted proteins | sample R22__metabat2_low_PE_056 | metagenome-assembled genome bin R22 | reverse complement strand
GAGGGCACTATCTCGCCTTTCTTCGGAGATTCGAATACGGCCACATCGGCGGTGGAACCGGCCGCATATGCGGTATAATCATCTTTGCGGCCACAGGAGGCCAGCACGCTCACTATAAATACTATATAAAGAATACGCTTCATGTTCAAAACTTATAACTAAGTGCAAGCCCTGCTGCGGTTTCGCCGTCGGCATACGGCGCGAAATACGGCAGGAAGCTTATCTTTCCCAACTGCTTCTGCTCCCAAGGCAGAAGCCAATATGCCACCCTGGCGCTCAGGATGCCTATTCCTGCACCGGCAATCACATCGTGAAACCAGTGCTTCTCGTTGTACATCCTCAGGAATCCGGTGGCGGCGGCAGCGGTGTAGGCCGCGGCTCCCCACCCCCATCCGTACTCGATGCGCACCAGTTCCGCACCCACGAAGGCCGTGGCCGTGTGGCCGGATGGGAAGGAATTCCGCCGGCTGCCGTCCGGACGCATCTCGCATACGGTATACTTCAGGGAATTGACCAGAATGCCCATCACGGCCATCCCGGTGGCTCCCATCACTACCTTGTCCTGCCATCCTTCACGATGGTCCTTGTCGATGCACAGCAGCAAGGACGTAGCAAGGGGCAGATACTGCAGGTAATCATCTACATGGCAGTAATTCCCCTGCCGCAGGTCCGCCATGCAATCCTTTATGGGGATGTTGACGTTCTCGTGGAATGCCGTTGGCAGCGGAGTGCCGCAGAAAGCGCTTCCTGCGAGCTCCAGTGTAAGGAATATGCACAACAGCAGCCTTTGCATCAGTCGAGATGGAGTTCGTAGGTTGCGATATCGAATTCGCGGTCGTCGCCCATATGCTTGCCCAGGTCGTCGGATATCTTGATAACCTTCTCCCAAGGATCCTTGGCGCTCATGCGGCAGCGGCTGAGCTTCATCACTATATTGGCGGCCTTGTAATCGGGGATGCCCGGGTCGCAGGTGATGTTGGTGCCTATGCCGGCGCTGACCTTCACCTTGCCGCGGAAATACTCCGCCACTTCCTTGTATTTGGGAAAATTGAGGGCGTTGCTGAAGACTATGACCTTGGTGGAAGGATCGATTCCGAATTCCTTCAGACGGGCTATGATGGCGTCCCCGACGACCTTCTCGTCCCCAGAATCCTGGCGGAAGCCGTCCAGTAGCTTGGCCTGCTTCATGGTGAGGGTGCGGAGGAAAGACTTTGTGGAGAAGGTGTCGATGAGGGCGGTGCCTAGGGCGCCGTCATACACCTTGATCCAGTCTTCCAGCGAGAGGTAATTCGCTCTCTTATAGCCGAATACGCCGCTGTGGAACATTACCCATTCATGGGGGAAGGTGCCGATGGGCGTCATATCGTACTTCATTGCGAAGTATACATTGGATGTGCCTGCGCAATATTTGGGGCATTTCTCCTTGAGTTCCGCCACTATCGCATCGTGCAGTTCGGAAGAGAAGCGCCTGCGGGTGCCGAATTCAGAAAACAGGAGCGCGTTCTCATTGGCAATTTCCAGTTTGGCATCGAGGATGGCGAGTGCCTTGGCGGTATCGACCTTGTTCCCGCGCACCTTGTTGCGCAGCTCGGCGACTATTGCAAGTATGGGAACCTCGTACAACGTGACCTTATAAAGGAAGTCGGTCACTTCTATCTGCAGATGACCTTCTGCATCCAGGCTGGCATCTATCTTCCCCGCCTCGAAGCGGAATCCGCGCAGCCATTCCCAGTAATTGTGGCTGATATAGCGTACTTTGCGCGTGACGTAAGAGAATTCCGCGTCCGTCAGGCGAAGCTTCTCCAGATTCACCAATTCCTGTTTCAACTCAGACAGGAAAGCCTCGTCGTATACTTCTTTTGCCCTGTCGTTGAACTTGAAAGTGCCTTCGGCAAGCGGGTACAGCTGAAAATAAGCGTTGGATGTGGAGAATTTGTAAAGGTCCGTATCCAGAATACTCAGAATCATGGTCGCTTGGTTTAATTTTTGCAGTAAATCGGGTCTGTTTATATTTTACAAATATAATGAATTTAATCAAAGATAAGATATTCGGCGGCGAGAGACCTTTGTTTGCCGTTAAAGATACCCGTCTGGAGAATATTACCATAGTCGACGGCGAGTCGGGAATCAAGTTCTGCCGCAATATGGAGGCAGACGGTTGCAAGTTCTACGGCAAGTATCCCTGGTGGCACGTAGATGGCTCTGTCATAACTAATTGCTACTTTGCAGCCGGCTCCCGTTCGGCTGTCTGGTACAGCAACGACATGGTCATGAAAGACTGCGAGATCGACGGCCCCAAGTTCTTCCGCGAGATGAAGAACCTGAGCCTCGAAAACGTGAAGATAAACGATGCCGACGAGACCTTCTGGCGCGTGGACGGACTGAAAGTGCGGAACGTAAAACTCCACGAGGGCACCTACCCCTTCATGTTCTGCGAAAACATAGATGTAGACGGCCTGGAATCCGATTCCAAATACGTATTCCAGTATGTGAAGAACGCTGTTATCCGCAACGCGAAGATTGTCACGAAAGACGCTTTCTGGGAGACTGAGAACGTTACCATATACGATAGCATACTCGATGGTGAATACCTCGGCTGGCACTCCAAGAACCTGCGGCTTGTGCGCTGCCATATCGCCGGAGAGCAGCCCCTCTGCTACATCGACAGCCTCACCCTCGAAGACTGCACCTTCGATGCCGCCAGCGACCGCTGTTTCGAAGACACAGTGCTGGACGCTACCATCACGGGCGACATCACCAACATAAAAAATCCCCGCAGCGGCAAGATAGTCGTGCGGGGAAAGGTAGGGTCTGTTACGATCGACGGCAACATCCTGCCGCCGGCCGACTGCGATATCAAGGAAATCTAGCTCAGAAGCGCTTCGCAGAGGGCCTCCAGCGCCGGGATATCACTGTCCTTCATGGCGCTGCGGATGGTCACCAGAGGCTCCAGCACGGTCACATTTTTCATAGCGGAGAACTTCTCCTTCATAACGCGCCCGGCCGAGGGTGCCCATGAACCGTTCTCTATCAGGCCTACGCGGCGGTTCTGCCAGCTCTTGTCCTGCAGATGGGCGATGAACTCGGCGGCCGGAGGGAAGAGCCCGGCATCGTAGGAAGATGCCGCCAGCACCAGCGTGCCATAGCGGAAGGCATCCTCGATCGCCTCGGCGGAATCGTCCCTGGTAAGATCGTTGAACGCCACCTTCACACCTTTCTCGCGGAGCATTTCGGCCAGCTTCTCCGCCACCTTCAAGGTATTGCCGTGGATGGATGCGCACGCGATGAATACTCCCTCTGTTTCAACGCCATAGCTGCTCCAGATGTCGTATAGGCAGAGATACTCGCTCAGGTCATCCTTGAGAACAGGGCCATGGAGGGGGCAGATGGTGGAGATCTCCACGGCAGACAGCTTCTTCAGCAGAGTCTGCACGGGGCTGCCGTACTTCCCTACTATATTGAAGTAGTACCTGCGGGCTTCGCATGCCCAGTCGTCATCTTCTGTGGAATCGAATCCACAGCGGCTCAGGGCGCCGAATTTGCCGAATGCATCGGCAGAGAAGAGTATCTTTTCCGCCTTCTCATAGCTTACCATGACCTCCGGCCAGTGCACCATGGGGGCCATGAAGAACTGCAGGCTGTGCTTGCCGAGTTCCAGCACGTCGCCTTCCTTAACCGCAATCGTGCGGCCTTCCAGACTGATTTCCGGGAAGAACTGGGGCACCATTGCAATGAGCTTGGCGGTGGCCACGAGATTCACCGAAGGGAACTTCTCCAGCACCCATGCGAGCTCCGAGGAATGGTCGGGTTCCAGATGATGCAGCACGAAGTAATCCGGCTCCACGCCGGCAAGGGCCTCGAGAAGATTCTCGCGCCAGGCCTCGGCCGTGCGGGCATCGGTAGAATCGAGGATCGCGGTTTTGGAATCCCGGATCACGTATGAATTGTATGCCATTCCGTCCGGCAGGGCATACTGGCCTTCGAACAAAGGATCGGAAAAATCATCGGTGCCGATGTAAATGACTGAATCAGAGATTTTGCGTATCATAACTACTTATAATTGACTTGGTTACAGCATGTGCGGTAGACCATGCGGCCTGCAGGTTGAACCCGCCGGTGATGGCGTCCACGTCTAGCACTTCGCCTGCAAAAAACAGGCCCGGGCGCTGTTTGCACTCCAGTGTTTTAAGCTTAACAGAAGACAGGTTCACTCCTCCGCAGGTGACGAATTCATCTTTGAACCTGGTCTTGCCATGAATTTGGTATTGATCGGAAATGAGTGTCTGCACGAGCCGGTTCATCCCCTTGCTGCCGAGCTCGGCCCAGGTGATGTCGGCACGGAGGCCGCTGCGGGCTGTAAGATGCTCCCACAGGCGTGCCGGCATGCCGTCCGGATGCGTCGAGCGCACAAGTTTCTTTGGATTGGCGGCCTTTAGCCCTGCAAGGATGGAAGCGGTTTCCGCCTCGCTAAAGGGCGTCCAGCGCACGCACACGGGGCTGGCATATCCGCATTCTGCGAGATGCCTGGCGGCATAAGAAGACAGCTTCAGCGCAGCAGGCCCGCTGAATCCCCAGTCGGTGATGAGGAGAGTCCCCTCCGAACGCAGTTTCGTGCCCGGTATGCTGAGCACTACAGGCTGGCTCAGGCCCATCAGGGCCGTGATTTCACTGCGCCCGCCCTGCGGCGTGTCGCTTATATTAAATGAAAAGAGAGAAGGCACGGGCGGCACAATCTCAACGGGGAGGTCTTTTAGGATTTCCATGCCGGCGGCACCCCCGGTGGTAACAACCACATAATCGGTCTCTGGAAGGGCAGAAACGCGGTTTCCACATTCTATGGTGACTCCCTGCAGGGCCTTCAGCAGCACCCGGACTATCTCTCCGGCATCCTGCGAAGCGGGGAAAACACGCCCGCCGTCCTCGACCGTGAAACGCACTCCCCTGCGCTCGAACCACGCGAGGGTATCTTTATATGAATAATCCGCGAGCGCTCTCTTCATCAGGGATGCGCCACGCGGATACACTTCGTCCAGGCTGCGGACAGATTCGAAGGTATTGGTGATGTTGCAGCGTCCGCCTCCGGTCAGGGCAAGCTTGGCCAAAGGCCTGGGACCTGCCTCCAGAATACGGATGTCGGCACCGGGGATGGCCTCGTGCAACTGCGCTGCGCAGAAGCAACCGGCGGCACCGGCACCGACAATCGAAATCGTTGGTCTGTTACTCAGCAACGGGCTCTACGACGGGAGCGACAGGTTCCACTGCAGGTGCAGCAGGCTCAGCAACGGGCTCTGCTACAGGTTCGGGAACAACAACGGGCTCAGGTACTGCGGGCTCTTCGGGAACTACAACGGGCTCGGGTGTGACTACAGGAGCGATGTTGGGGTTCTGTGCAGGTTCAGGGATCTCGGTGACGTTATCCTGATTTGTAGCAGCCTTTGCGGATGCAGCTGCGGTCTTAGCCTCAGCCTTGATCTGCTTTTCAGCTGCGGCAACCATTTTCTTCGCACTGGCGACCTCGCTCTTTGCAGCCTTTACAGCATTCTTGCTGTCTGAAATCTTATTCTCTTCGCTCTTGATGAGTTCCTTGTCGCGACTGACAATCTCCTGCAGCTTCTTTGCAGAGGCCTTGTCGCTCTTGATTTCGGAATCGACAGCGCTGATTTCACCTTCGATAAGAGAGAGCTGATACTGCTCGTCTGCAGTTATGGTCTTGTCGGCCTTGTATTGCTTCTTAAGGGCTGTGTAAGTGTCTTTTTTGGTTTTCTTGACAGCGTTCTTAGCCTTGATGGTGGCATTGGCCTGGTCCAGGGTGGACTGGTCTTTTGCAAGAACGAGCTTGAGCTCATTGATGGTCTTCTGGCTGGCTGCGATCTGCTTTTCGCTGATGGCAGTCTGCTCAGTGTACCTTGCCTGTGCTTCTTCAAGACCCTTCTGGGCCGAGGCGAGCATCTGTTCACCGTGAGTCTGTGCTCCGGCGGAGAAAGTGAGCAGCATTGCTGCTACAAAGAGAATTCTTTTCATATTGGTTGAGTTAAAATTAAATTGCTCTTTACCCCACAAATTTAGTAAAAAATTTATTCATTCGCCATCTTATAGATGTCGAGCATCTCTTTTTTACCCAAAACTTTAAAATTGCCAACCTTGAAATCTCCACCTCGGCTGCAGCGCAGAGCCATGGTCTCGATTTCTTCTTCTGTGGCCTTCCTGCCAATCAGTTCAGGTATGGATGCAGGCATGCCTATGCTGCGGAAGTAGTCTTTCATGGTGCCCAGAGGCTCTTTTCCGCCCAGCACATTCCTCGAGAAGGACTCGAAGCGGGAAGGATCTTCGGACATAACATACTTCGCCCAGCTGCACCAGAGGGCGGCCAGGCCGGCCCCGTGGGCGACTCCGTACATGGTGCTGAGTTCGTGCTCGAGGCGGTGGGTTCCGAAATCCGCCACAGCCCCGCATCCGGTCAGGCCGTTGTGCGAGAGGCTTCCGGCCCACATTATGGTGGCGCGGAGTTCATAGTTGAAAGGATCTTCAAGCACCTTGCGGCCGGCATCCATGACGGTGCGTAGCAGCCCTTCGGCGATGGCGTCGGAGATGTCGAGATGCGTCTTGCTGAAGTATCTTTCGAGAGTGTGCATGAGGATGTCCGTCACGCCGCAGGCGGTCTGGAAAGCAGGCAGGGTGAAGGTGCGTTCAGGGTTCATGACAGCGAAGTGCGGGCGGCAGAAATCGCTGTTGCAGCCGCGCTTGAGCTCGAGCTCGTCGTTGGTGAGCACGGTGCTGTCAGACATTTCGCTCCCGGATGCAGGAATGGTCAGAACCACCCCCACAGGAACTGCACCGGCAGGCTTCGCCTTGGCATCGAAGAAATCCCACACATCCCCATCGTAGGCCAGCCCATAGCCGATTCCCTTGGATGAATCGATGACGCTGCCTCCGCCGACGGCAAGGATGAAATCCACCCCCTCTGCCTTGCACAGCGCTATCCCCTTCCGCACCAGCGACAGGCGCGGATTGGGCACTACCCCGCCCAGTTCCACGAACGGGATACCGGCGGCATCCAGCATCGTGCGTATCTTTAGCAGGAGCCCGCTGCGCTCGGCGCTGCCGCCGCCAAAGTGCAACAGCACCTTGTTTGCCCCATGTTTCTTAAGGAGGCACGTGAGCTGTTCCTCGGACGATCTTCCGAATACGATCTCGGTCGGGGTGAAAAAGTGGAAATCAGTCATAATATGCGTGGTTTTCGATTCAAAGACAAATGTAATAAAAAAGTTGTATCTTTGCGGCGAGTTTCCGGAGAAACAAGTGTAACAGGCACCACTATAAAAACTGCACAAATGAAAGAAAAGTACTCTACGACATTCCTGCTGATGGCAGTGGCGTTCACCGTCTGCCTCATCACATCCAATTTATTCGCAACCAAAGTGTTCCACCTCGGCTGGGAGATCAATCTTCCCGGTGCAGTGATCATTTTCCCCATATCCTACATACTGAACGACTGCCTCACCGAGGTCTGGGGCTACAGGAAGGCCCGTCTGGTAATCTGGACAGCCTTCGCCGCCAACCTCCTCGTGGTGCTCTTCGGGCAGCTGGTCGTATGGCTTCCGGCCGCCTCTTTCTGGGACGGTGGAGAGCACTTCGACTACATGTTCCGGATGGCTCCCCGAGTGGCCTTCGGCTCACTTTTAGCTTTCCTTGCGGGCTCCACGCTCAACTCCTTGGTACTCAGTAAGATGAAAGTGGCCGACAAGGGCCGTCGCTTTGGCACCCGCGCCATCCTTTCCTCTGTTGCCGGAGAGCTTCTGGACTCGCTAATTTTCATGCCCATCGCCTTCTTCGGAACCCCCTTGAAAGTGCTCGCTACCATGATGCTTTTCCAGGTGAGTTTCAAGGTGCTCTACGAGATTATTATCCTGCCCGTCACCGCAATGGTTGTGCGCAGGGTAAAGGCCTCCGAAGGCATCGACACATTCGATGATGGCATCTCTTACAATCCCTTTAAACTATCTGATATTCAATAATATGGATTCTCGCAAAGATGAAGGGCTGCAGGCCCTCGGAAAGAAAACCGAATACAAGGTAAACTACGATCCCACCGTTCTCGAGGCCTTCGAGAACAGGCATCAGGGGAACGATTACTGGGTGCGCTTCAACTGCCCGGAATTCACCAGTCTCTGCCCTATCACCGGCCAGCCCGACTTTGCGGAAATCCGCATCAGCTATATCCCTGATGTGCGTATGGTAGAGAGCAAGAGCCTCAAGCTCTATCTCTTCAGCTTCCGCAACCACGGCGCTTTCCACGAAGACTGCGTGAACATAATCATGAAGGATCTTATCCGCCTTATGGACCCCCGCTACATTGAGGTCACGGGCTTCTTCACGCCCCGCGGCGGCATCAGCATCCACCCCTACTGCAACTACGGACGCCCGGGTACAAAATACGAGGCGCTCGCAGAAAAGCGCCTCGCAGAAAGGGACTAGGAATCTAATACTTGAACGAGCTTCCGCCGACGAATTCGCGTAGCAGCGACGTTGGCGGAATTTCGTTATCCGGCACCGGCACGAAGTAGTGTATGAACTTCAGCAGGCGGTGCGCCTCGGCGTATTCCGGGCAGTTCTTGGGCACGCTGCCCAGGATGGGTTCCGCATGGTTGCGCAGCACGGCGAACTCCACCAGGTAGGCCGAATTGAACATGACATCCGCATTCTCCTGGTAAGGATAGATCCACTTGTCTTCCGCGGCGCGCACCTTGGGCCACTGGCTGATGGTCTGGCGGGCGGTGAAAGCACCCTTGTTGTAGTCGCGCACGATGCGCCTCAGGAGCCTGTTGTCGCTCGTGGGGATGCAGTTGTGGTCGTCCAGGGCGATGCCCGTGAGGGTAGATATGAAGATGCGGTATTTCCTCTTCTCGGATATCTTTGCGGTGAGCTTGGGATTCAGGGCATGGATGCCTTCCAGCACCACTATGTTGCCCGGGCCAAGCTTGTAGCGGCGGCCGTTGTACTCACGTTTTCCGGTGGTAAAGTTGAACTGAGGCACTTCCACCTCCTCTCCGGCCAGAATCTTCATCAGATCCGCCTCCAGGGCATCGTGGTCCACGGTGTCGAAGTTGTCGAAATCGGGGCTTCCGTCCGGCAGCAGAGGGGTTTTTTCGCGGTCTACGAAGTAGTCGTCGGTGCTGAAGATGAGGGGCCTGAGCCCGCAGGCCTTCAGCTGCACGGCGAGGCGCTTGGATACCGTCGTCTTACCCGAGCTCGAAGGGCCGGTGATGAGCACCAGACGCAGCTTCCGGGGGCCCAGATAGCGCTTGTGGATCTCTTCCGCCATCTTCACTATCTTCTTCTCCTGCAGGGCCTCGGCTATCTGGATGAGGTCGCTGCCGTTGCCGTCCAGCAGGCTCTTGTTCAGGTCTCCCACCGTGCTCAGGCCCATGATATCGTTCCACTTGTGGTTCTCGGAGAACATGCGGAAGGTCTTGGGCTGATCCAGGTAGGGAGCGAGTTTATGAGGATTATGCTTGTTGGGCCCGATGAGGAGCATGCCGCCATGATACATGCGCAGGTCCCATTTTGTAAGATATCCGGTGGAAGGCACCAGGCGCCCGTAGTAATAGTCTTTGGTCTTGCCCAGGGCATAGTAGTCCATGTAGACCTGGCCGCTCGTTTCGAGGAGTTTCACCTTGTCTTCCGCGCCTATCTTGTGCATGATGTCTATCACCTGCTCGATAGGGGCCTCGAAGCGGTGGAAAGGCTGATTCTTCTCCACCATGCCGGCCATCTTGGCCTTCAGCTTATCCACATCTTCCTGGGTGACGGGCGATCCGTCCTGCTTCTGGAGCTCGCAGAAATAGCCGTGCGAGATGGGATGCTCGATGAAAATCCTGCTGCCGCGGAACACGTCTTTAGCGGCCTTGCAGAGGAGGAAGCAGAGGGAGCGGATGTACACCCGCATGCCGCTCGCAACCGTGGCATCGCAAAACTCTACGGTGCGGCTGTTGTAAACCCGGAATTTCAGCCCCTGGGAAACATTGTTAACTTTCGCTGATACAATGGGATACGGCTTTTCGAACTCAAACTCCGGCAACATGTCGAGGAGCGTGGTTCCCTCCCTGAAAGCCTTGGTGGTGCCGGTGTTTTTGCAAAAGACTTGGATCATGGTGCAATTTGTGTCGGACAAAGATACAAAAAATAGATTATTTTTTTTACCTTTGCCCCATTGTTGAACTAAACTCTTTTTATGTGTAGAAATGAAGAAATTCCTGGTTGTTTGTGCAGCTTCCTTGCTGTTCTGCCTCCATGGAGCCTCGCAGGAGTTTATCCGCGTGGCCGAGGCTGACAACGCCGGCACGGGTGTCGGGTTGTCCGTTATTCCGAGGTTGGACCTCAATTACAGTGGCGATTTTACATTCGGCGATTCTTCTCTCTATTCACTAATCGAAGGTGATATCTCAGACTGGCTTTCCCTCAGTATCTGTAACCATTGGGCAAATTTCGGCCTGGACGACAACGGCAAATTCGACAAAGATGCCATCAGGTCGCTTTATACCAATATCGGCAGAAGCGACGACGTCAACTGGCTGGACTGGGGCTATGCCACCGCTTCTTTCGGCAATTTCGGATTCTCCCTCGGTAAAATGCCAATGACCTTCGGCGGATTCGAATTCGATGCTTACGACGTGGAATCGTACTCCTTCCTTAATTCCAGTCTATGGAATACCCTGCAGGTCTACCAGTGGGGTGCCAAGCTGGAGTGGACCAACGGGGCGGAGAACACCACGCTTTCCGCACAGGCGACTTCCTCCCCCTTCGGAGCGCACCCTATGGTGAGCAAGCTCTTCAACTACGCCCTCGAGTGGCGAGGAGAATACGGCGGTTTCTCCAATATCTGGAGTGTAAATGCCGTCCAGAGTGCCCCCGGCGAGTATTATCCCCTGATTTCCCTCGGCCAGCGCTTTGAACTCGCCGACAAGATCACCATCGGCCTGGACGCCTATAACGCCATAGGAGATGAAACCGAAATGATGGCCAAAGGTCTGACCATGATTCCCTCCATCATCTATTCCCCCACCGAGAATCTCCAGTTCACCGCCCGCGTCGGCGCTGAGATGGCTACCGAAAACCAAAACAAAGACATAGTCCTCGGCCTGGATGGCTACTGGCTTCCCACCGAATCCCTCCGCCTCCATTTCGCTACGGGCTACCGTCACGACGATGACATATTCGCCGCAACCCTCGGCGTTATCTACTATCTGAATTTCTCCCTGAGATAATGGCAAAAGACGAACGGATCATCAATATCCAGCACCTCAGCAAGTCCTTCGGAGACAAGAAAGTGCTGGACGACATCAATCTCTATGTGCGCCGCGGCGAGTTCCTCACGCTCCTGGGCCCTTCCGGCTGCGGCAAGACCACCCTCCTGCGCATGATAGCGGGATTCATGCAGCCCGACGAAGGCAGCATCCTGCTGGACGGCAAAGACATTGCCGGCGTGCCCCCGCACGAGCGTCCGCTGAACACCGTGTTCCAGCGCTACGCCCTCTTCCCCCATCTGGATGTGTACGACAACATCGCCTTCGGCCTCAAGCTGAAGAAAACTCCGGAGGATGAGATAGACAAGCGCGTGCGTAAGGTGCTCAAGCTGGTTGCCATGAGCGATTATGAAGACCGCGACGTGGAAACCCTTTCCGGCGGCCAGCAGCAGCGTATCGCCATCGCGAGGGCAATCGTCAACCAGCCCAAGGTGCTGCTCCTCGACGAGCCCCTCGCCGCCCTGGACCTCAAGATGCGCAAGGACATGCAGATAGAGCTGAAGGAGATGCACCGCAAGCTTGGCATTACCTTTATATATGTCACTCATGATCAGGAAGAAGCCCTTACACTCAGCGACACCATCGTGGTCATAAACGAGGGCAAGATCCAGCAGATTGGCACCCCCACGGACATCTACAACGAACCCGTGAACGCCTTCGTGGCAGATTTCATCGGCGAGAGCAACATACTCAAAGGGCGCATGATCAAGGACCGCCAGGTCGCTTTCATCAAACATATTTTTGACTGTGTCGATGAGGGCTTCGGCGAGGATGTGCCCGTAGATGTGGTCGTCCGCCCGGAGGATATCTATTTCACCACCGATCCTGCCAAGTGCCAGTTCAAAGCCACTGTCAACTCCTGCATCTTCAAGGGTGTACACTACGAGATGTGGGTGGATACCGATACGGGCTATGAGCTGATGATACAGGATTACGACCCCTACCCCGTCGGCAGCGAGGTAATGCTCTACATCGACCCGGACGACATCCAGGTGATGAAGAAGGAGCGCCGCTCCAATGTCCTGTCCGGTGTTGTAAAAGATGAGGAAACCATACGCATATTCGACGCCGACTTCCCCATCCCCAACGACTTCGAACCCGGCACAGAGGTGGTCGTGGACGTTCCTTTCGATGGTGTCGAGCTTCTCGACAACCTGGACGAGGGCGTGCTCAACGGTGAGGTGCACTTCATCCTCTACATGGGAAATCACTATCACCTCTACATCAAGACGGAAGACGGTGATTACTTCTACGTGGATACGAACGATATCTGGGACAAGGGAGACCTGGTCGGCATCAAGCTCCTTCCCGAGACCATAAAGCTCAGCAAGAAAGATGAAAACGATTAAAAGATCCAGCTGGTCTTTGCCATATTTCATCTTCCTGGTGATTTTCGTGGTGCTGCCTCTGCTGCTCATCCTGATATATGCATTGCAGGATGGCGCAGGGCATTTCACCCTCAAGAACATCGCCAAGTTCTTCTCCGACGGGGATTCGCTGAGCACCTTCGCGCTTTCCATCGAAGTCGCCATCGAGAATACGGCCCTCTGCATACTGATAGGCTACCCTGCCGCATGGATCCTTGCCAACAAAGACCTTAACCGCAGTGCGGTCACCGTGGTGCTGTTCATCCTTCCAATGTGGATAAACGCGCTCATGCGCACGCTTGCCACGGCGGAACTCTTCACCATGGCCGGCATCCAGCTTGGCAAGGGCACCCTGCTGTTCGGTATGTGCTACGACTATCTGCCGTTCATGATCTATCCTATCTATAATGTACTCAACAAGATGGATAAATCCTACGCAGAGGCCGCACAGGACCTTGGAGCCACTCCGGGAGAGGTATTCCGCAAGGTTACGCTCCCCCTCTCCATGCCCGGCATCATGAGCGGTGTGATGATGGTATTCATGCCTACGGTATCCACCTTCGCGATCTCCGAGTTCCTCACCAACAACAAGATCAAGCTCTTCGGTACCATCATCCAGGAGAACATCAACAATTCGATGTGGAACTATGGTGCGGCGCTGTCGCTCATCATGCTCGTCATCATTGGAATAACAACGTTCCTCCAGGGAGGTGACTCCGAGGAGGCTGTCAGCGGAGGGGCAATATGATGAAAAGCAGCACCAAGATACTCTCCAGGATCTATATCTGGCTGGTACTCATAGTCTTGTACGCCCCCATCGTGTTCATCGCGGTGTTCTCGTTCACCGAGGCAAAGAGCCTTGGAAACTGGACGGGATTCTCTTTCCAGCTCTACAAGAACCTCTTCAGCGGCAGCATGCAGAATTCCTCCGGACTCATGTCCGCTGTGAACAACACCCTGCTCATCGCCCTCATCGCCTCGCTCATCGCGACCATGCTCGGCACGGTGGCAGCCATAGGCATCTATAACCTGAAGGGCCGCAAGAAAGATGTGATGACCTTCCTGAACAATATCCCGATGATCAATCCGGATATTATCACGGGTGTCAGCCTCTTCCTGCTGTTCGTGTTCCTGCGCATTTCGCAGGGCTACACCACCGTTGTGCTGGCACACATCACCTTCTGCACACCGTACGTTGTGCTCAACGTGCTGCCCAAGCTAAGCCAGATGAATCCCAATATCTACGAGGCTGCCCTCGACCTCGGGGCCACCCCCGGCCAGGCATTGCGCAAGGTTATGATCCCTGCGCTGAGGCCCGGCATGATATCCGGCTTCATCCTGTCGTTCACCATGAGTCTGGACGACTTCGCAGTCACGTTCTTCACGCGCGGCACCATAGGGCTCGACACTCTGTCCACATATATTTATGCCGATGCCCGCAAGGGCGGCCTTACCCCGGAGCTCAAGCCTCTCATGACCATACTCTTCTTGATCATACTGGTTGTGCTCCTGGTCATCAACATACGTCAATCCAAGAACAACGATAAGAAATGAAAAAACTGTTGATTGCAGTGGCTGCGATGATTGCAGCTGTGGCATGCTCCTCCAATCGGGAGGCGTTCCTCAAGGTCTATAACTGGTCCGACTACATCGACGAGTCCGTCATTCCGGAATTCGAGAGCTGGTACAAAGAGATGACCGGCGAGGATATCCAGGTCGTCTACCAGACATTCGATGTGAACGAGACCATGCTCTCGAAAATAGAGAAGGGCCACGAAGACTACGACGTGGTCTGCCCTTCCGACTATATTCTCGAGCGCATGATCAACACAGGCCTTGTGCAACCCCTTGATTTCGAGTCGATCCCCGATTCGGTCAACTACATTGCGCTCAACAAGTCGCCCTACATGCAGAAGATGTTCAGGGATATCAATCCCAACATCGACGCAAACGACTACTCAGTGCCCTACATGTGGGGAACCACCGGCATAATCTACAACACCGACGAGGTAACCGCAGAGGAAGCCGGCACTTGGGACGTCATCCGCAACCCCAAGTTCGCGGGCAGGATTCTCATAAAGGACGCTCCGCGCGATGTGTACGGCCCTGTGCTCATCTACCTCAAACAGAAGGAACTCGCCGAGGGTAAGGTTACCCTTCAGGACCTGATGTACGATTCGTCCGACGAGTCCATCGCTGCCGTCGAGGCCTACCTGAAGCAGGTCAAGGACGGTGTGCTTGGCTGGGAAGCCGATTTCGGCAAGGATCAGATGACCAAGGGCCGCGGCGTCATCTCCCTTAACTGGAGCGGCGATGCCGTCTGGGCCATCGAAGAAGCTGCAACAGTTGGAGTGAACCTCGATTACGTTGTTCCCGAAGAGGGCAGCACCGTATGGTTCGACAGCTGGGTAATCCCCAAGTATGCGAAGAACATCAAGGCTGCAAGCTGGTTCATCGACTTCATGTGCCGCCCGGACATCGCTATCCGCAACATGGAAGAGACCGGCTACGTTTCCGCCAATGGCGCTGCCGAAGTGCTTGAAAGCCAGATAGATGAGGAATACGAGCCCATCGACCTCAGCTACTTCTTCGGCCCGGATGCATCCAGCGTCTGCGTGAACCCCGTCCTCTACCCCGACAAAGCTGTCATCGACCGCTGCGCCCTCGAACACGACTGGGGTGGCGACACCGACAAACTGCTGGCCATGTGGTCCCGCGTGAAGGGCGACAACGCCAACTCCATGACCTACATCATCATCGCCGTCGCAATAGTTGCCTTGCTGGTCGGATACGTTGCTTCCAAGAAGAACAAGAAGCACGGCCGCAAGACCCATGGAAAGAAATAATTAAAACTATACCAATATGTTAGACTCAACTCGCGGCCTCTACGTCGCCCACTGCGAAAACGGCCCCATATCTATTTGCGGTAAGATGGCCAACCGCCACGGACTGATCGCCGGCGCCACCGGAACTGGTAAGACCGTCTCCCTGCAGGTGCTTGCGGAAACCTTCAGCCAGGCAGGAGTCCCCTGCTTCATGGCCGACATGAAAGGCGACCTCAGCGGCGTCAGCCAGCCCGGCGCCATGAGCGGCTTCATCGAGAAGCGCATGCCGGAATTCGGCATCGAGAATCCGCAGTTCGCAGGCTGCCCCGTACGCGTCTACGACGTCTTCGGCGAGCAGGGACATCCCATGCGCACCACCATCTCCAACATGGGCCCCATGCTCCTCAGCCGTCTCCTCGGCCTCAATGAGGTGCAGAGCGGAGTGATGGACATCATCTTCCGCGTTGCGGACGATAAGGGCCTGCTGCTCCTCGACCTGAAGGACCTCCGCGCCATGGTAGGATACGTGGCCGAGCATGCCGCCGAATACCGTGTGATGTACGGAAATGTGACGGAAGGCAGCATCGGAGCCATACAGCGCGCCCTCCTGAGCCTCGAGAGCCAGGGTGCCGAGAAATTCTTCGGCGAGCCCGCCTTCGACATCTACGATCTCCTGCAGACCAACTGCGGAAAGGGCATCCTGAACGTTCTGGCGGCCGACAAGCTTATGCAGAACCCAAAGCTCTACTCCACTTTCCTCCTCTGGCTGCTTTCCGAGATCTACGCCAAACTGCCCGAGGTCGGCGACCTGGAACTCCCCAAGTTCGTATTCTTCTTCGACGAAGCTCACACCCTCTTCGAGGAGACTCCCAAGGCGCTGGGAGACAAGATCGAGCAGGTGGTCCGCCTGATCCGTTCCAAGGGCGTGGGCGTATACTTCATCACCCAGTCCCCTACCGACATCCCCGAGAACATCCTCGGACAGCTCGGAAACCGCATCCAGCACGCCCTGCGCGCATATACTCCCAAGGATCAGAAGGCAGTGCGCACCGCCGCCGAGACCTTCCGCGCCAACCCAGCCTTCAAGACCGCAGACGCCATCATGGAGCTCGGCACCGGCGAGGCACTGGTCTCCTTCCTCGACGAGAAGGGCGCACCTTGCGTCGTGGAGCGCGCCAAGATACTCTTCCCTCTCAGCCAGATAGGAGCCATCACCGAGGCCCAGCGCAAGCAGCTGATAAACAGTTCGATGATAGCCGGCAAGTATGATACTCCCATCGACCGCGAAAGCGCATTCGAGGTGCTCCTGGCAGATGCCAAGCGTGCCGAAGAAGAGCAGGAAGCCCAGGCGGCCGCTGTCGAAGAGCAGAAGGCCAAGAGCGAGAAGGCTGCCAAGGAAAACGGTAATTCAAAAGGAACAAAGAGCATTTTCAGCAAGATAGCAAAGGCTGCCGCCGGAGCAGTGATTACCAGCGTAACCGCTTCCGTGGGCACCGCTGTCGCAAATTCGGTGACCGGCAAGAAGTCCAGCACCACCAGCGGCAAGAACATTGCCAACAAGGCTATCAAGAGTGCAACCAGCACCGCTACCCGCACGCTCACACGTTCAATTCTCGGTAACCTGCTGAAGTAATGAAGCGTCTTGCAGTCTGCATACTGTTTGCCCTTTCAGTCGTGTCCGCCTTTTCCCAGACGGACACGACGGGCATTTATGCAGACCGCAAGGACAGCCTCAAAGCAGCAGTTCACGTAGGACATCAGAAAGGCAATTATCTTTCGAAGATCAAACCCATGAGGGTGGAGGTTATCTCCTCCGAAGGCCTTGCAAAGATGGCCTGCTGCAACGTTGCGGAGAGTTTCGAGAATTCCGCCAGCGTTACCGTCGGCTATTCAGATGCGGTCACAGGCGCCCGCCAGATACGCCTTCTGGGCCTCAGCGGCATCTACACCCAGATGCTGGACGAGTCCCGCCCTGTGATGCGCGGCCTGGCTGCCCCCTTCGGGCTCACCTACATGCCCGGCCAGTGGCTCGAAAGCATACAGATAGCCAAGGGCTCAGCTTCCGTAATCAGCGGCATAGAATCCATGACCGGCCAGATAAACATGGAACATCGCAAGCCAACGGACGAGAAGCCCCTCTTCCTGAGCCTGAACGCCATGAGCGATTACCGCTTAACCGCGGACGTGGCATCATCCATCCAGCTTAGCGACCGCCTTTCCACAGTGCTGCTTGGCCATGTAGACAAGAACTTCCAGGCCATGGACATGAACGGAGACGGCTTCATGGACGATCCTCTGGTCACCCAGTTCAACCTGGCCAACCGCTGGTTCTACAACGGCGATATATTCAAGATCCGTCTTGGCGTGAATGCGATAAACGACCAGCGCACTGGAGGAATGCCCGGATACGACAAGAAATACTATCAGCCGGGGCATCCCTGGGGCAGCGTTATCGGCAACCGCGTATTCGGAGCTTACCTTAAGGTGGGCGTTCCACTGAGAGAAGACCACAGTTCCAGCGTCGCCATCGTTACGGATTACACCTGGCAGGATATGGACGCCTCCTACGGCGCTGGATTCTACCGCGCCAGACAGTATTCCGGCTTTGTGAACCTGCTCTACCGCAATCAGGTAAACGAGCAGCACGATTTCACCGTGGGTGCCAGCGGCACGTTCGACAGGTTGAATGAAGGGATGCTGCGACCGGTAAAGGCCTTGGGATGGAGTTATGACAACGCATTCAGCTACCTGGGGGATTTCAGCAATTATGCCGTCTATGGAGAGTACACTTTCCATGCCCACGAGCTGCTCACGGCCGTCACCGGAGTAAGCGCCAATTATTACGCCCATGCCGGCAGATTCTGCATTTCCCCGCGCATGACCGTCAAGTTTCAGCCCTGGGAGAACCTTGTTTTCCGCATGAACGGAGGCCGGGGAATCCGCACAGCCATGCCGATGACCGACAACATCGGTATATTCTCTACCGGCAAGTTCTTCACCGGTTGCTTCGACACCCATCCCCTGGAGGATGCATGGACCTATGGCGGCAATGCAACATTCTATCTTAATATAGGTGCGGATCACGGGAATTCTTATCTGAGTTTCGACTTCTTCCGCACGCAGTTCTGCCAACAGCTCATAGTCGATTATGAGAAAGCAGAAAACATGATAGCTTTCTATTCCTCCGACGGGGCTCCCTCCTATACCAATACCTTCCAGGCGGATTTTGCTGTGGAGCCGATAGAACGCTTTACAGTAAACATTACCGCCCGGTACACCGATGCAAAGGTGCAGCTTGCCAAGCTCGGTCTCGTGGAACGCGCCATGACGCCGCGCTTCAAGGGTGTGCTGAATCTTCAGTACAAGACCAACCTTAGCAAGTGGATATTCGATTTCACCGCCGCCCTTAACGGCAGTTCCAGAGCCTATGATTTTATGAATATGGAAGGCGACCGCACGCCTGTCTATCCCATGCTTTACGCCCAGATAACCAGGCGTTTCAAGGGTGTAGACCTGTATGTGGGCGGCGAGAACCTGACCGGATTCACCCAGAAAAAAGTCATTCTGGGCAAACCGGAGACCACATCCTTCGATGCCAGCGCCGTTTGGGGACCTATCATGGGCCTTCGCATAAACGCCGGCCTCCGTATTACAATTTGGAAAACAAAATAATGCTATGAAAAGGATACTTGTTACTTTAGTCCTGGCTCTCGGAGCCCTTTCCTTCAGCGCCGCTCCCCTATTCGCGGCATCAAACGAATCAGCAGCCCTTCAGCAGAGCAAGAAAAAGAAGACTGAAACCGTCACCTTCACGGTAGGAATGCACTGCAAGAACTGCGTCAAGAAGATTGTCGACAACATCTCCTTCGAGAAAGGCGTGAAGGACCTCAAAGTCAGCCTCGAAGACAAGACCGTCACCATCACCTACGACCCCGCCAAAACCAACCCCGAGACCCTCAAGAAAGCCATCGAGAAGCTGGGCTATAAGGTGGAATAAGGTCATAGGCCTTGTATCATCATACATACTTTATTGACGTGGTCTATACCGTATAGAAGTCCAGTGCTATCAATCCCCATCCAGTCGAAAAGTTTAAGGATTCTTTGATATTCTGCTTGAATATAAGAAACAGTTTTTTCAGGGAGGCCGGAAGCAAAGCATATTGGCTCATGATGGGCAATTCTATTTCTTAATTGATTGATATGATTCAAATCGTTGAATATGTATTTATTATCAATATGCATTGCTGGTGATGACCTTGGCTTGAATGGGAAAATAGACAATAACCTCTGACCTGTTGCTGTATACTGGGGACCGGAAAACATATATTTCCATATTCCAAACTCCATTTCTGCCATTAGTTTGGTGTGAGTATATGTGTCGCTGAAAATAAGGCTGCTATATGCTTTGCTTATTATCTTTTGCGAGCTTTGTGTTCGAGGGTTATCAAAAACACCGCCTGGAAGACAACTGTCGCGAAGCCAATTGTTCCCGAGATGTCTAGACAAGGTTTGGTCAATTCGGTTACGGAGTGCAACCTCAAAGCAACTGATTATCTTCAGCATTTCGCTCGAGATTGATAAGTTGTACCTATATAAAGTTATGCCTTTCTTGACATTATCACCACAAGCCATTACATAACGTCTCATCCTGTCAGCGGAGATTATATCTTCAAAATCCCTATATTTCATAACATATTATTTTTGTTTATTCTAAAAATTCTTATATTTGCAGTGTTTATTCCCGGTAACCTCTGGAGCAATCCAAGTTATCGGGTTTCGTTTTTAGACAAAACATTTTGTCATATTCCAAATTCTTCAGACCTTTGTACCACTGTCCCGGTCGTTCCTCTCCCAGACATTAATGCTGGTGATGAATCCGGTTTTTTATATTAATTCGTTGTGAAGGGAGCCATTTTCCAGAATGGAAGCTCTCGGGGCTCCTGATTTCGTTACCGGCCGATTCGACGACCGTGTTGCAGGAGCAAATATAATCAAAACAGAGGATAAATCAGCACATAATTCATTGAAAATAAACGTTTTAAACGTTTAATGCACATTTTTCATACTATTGTCAAAACCTGTCAAAACGTGGCCCTACCTTTGCAGGCGTAACAATAATTGAAACGCCATGAAAAACAAAGAAAGGACCTTCCGCAAAACCGCCGCCATCATCATCGGCAGCCTTGCCGTATGCCCCACCCTCGTACTCGGTCTGATGATGCCATGCCTGTTCATCCTCTTCCCAATCATCGCCCTTATGATATACGGCATTGTATTGGCTTCATACCAGCTCGCAGCATGAAAGAAAACCCCGCCAACCCCTACGCCGACATGCTCGACCTCCCCTACCCGTTCCCGTTCAGCCAGCCACGGATGTCGATGAAGAAGCGTGCCGCCCAATTCATGCCCTTCGCCGCCCTCTCCGGAATGATGGAGATGTTTGAAGCCACCCGCCAGCATTCTGATGAGGTGAGGAGCAAATGACATTCTTCACTCTTTTGTTTGGATATTAAATAAAAAGGATTACCTTTGCATTGGAATCGTCACGGGGAATTCGCCGAAGGGTTGACAACCTTTTTGAGTTCAAACTCAATTCGAGCCCCACTGAAAGTCGCGGCCTAGGCGGCTTTTATTTTTTTCTTTTTCTCGGTTTTGCCGTAATTGAGTACTGAACGTATTCCCCTTTGCTTTTCTGGTATCCTACAATTAAGCGAATATTCCTATAACGCATTCTTACAATAAGCGAAAATGCTTTTTGGTTTTTGTCATTTTGTTTTTTGGGACCGGCGGATACTTTTTTCGCATTTGAAAGAATTTCTGTTAGCTTGAATACAGCCATTGTTGACTCATATGATCGAGCCGCATGTTCATGTGTTTCATTATAAGACAATTGCTTAACTTTAATATTAGCCATTAAGGATTTATTCCACACCGATTTGGACGGATTATTGGCAATCCATACAGCATAGAAATCTTTAATCAGTCTCTCGCGGATTTTTATTTCTTCCCGCGTATTTCCCTTCGGTATCTCCATAACAATATTAATTGTGGTTAATCGCCGATATACCTGGCCTACACCAAATATTCGGCAAATAATAACTTAAATTGTGAAGGGAGCGTTGTCCAGAACGGAACCGTCTGCTCCTTATTTCATCATCGGCCGAATTCACGACCGTCAGCTTTCAGTGCAAATATAATCAAAGCGATGAACAAGTCAATGAAATAGGATGTAAATTCTTGAAAATAAACGTTTTAAACGATTAACACACCACTAACAAGATTTCTGGCCACCCGCCAATATTCCGATGAGGTGGGGAGAAAATAATTCAAAAAAAGTATTACCTTTGCATCAGGATTCGTCGAAGGGGAACTTCGTTTGAAGGGATGACAACCCTCCCGTTTTCGGTCCGAGCCCCACTTTTTAAGCCGTTACCTGACGGCTTTTTTTTTGTTCATCCAAGATTTTATTCATACCTTTGCAGACAGTTAAGCGATTCTACGGGATTCGCTGCACACTGGGCTGATGAGTTTATCGTCAGCCTTCAGTTTTATATAGCATTCGAACTCTATCCCCATCAAAAACCGATCACTTTTTCACGGCCTACAAGCCATTGTCAAAACCTGTCAAAACGAGGCTCTACCTTTGCAGGCGTAATCAAACATTTGCGCCATGAAAGACAAAGATAGAACCTTCCGCAAAACCACCGCCATCATCATCGGCAGCCTCGCCGTAAGCCCTACCCTCGTCCTCGGCCTCGTACTCCCCTGCTTCTTCATCCTGATTCCGCTCATCGCGCTGATGATCTATGGCATAGTGCTCGCTTCTTACCAACTCGCTGTGTGAAAGGAGGCCGTTTTTTATTTCACGGAGTTACACTCCGTAAGATAAATTTTTATAAATTTGTGGATTTAAGCAATTTATAATAACACATACTTTTATGGCCAAAAAAAACACGGCCGACGTTGGATTTGAAAAACAAATCTGGAGCGCGGCAGACGTTTTGAGAGGTAGCATGGATGCCTCGGAGTACAAGCATGTTGTGCTCGGACTCATCTTCCTTAAGTACATTTCCGATCGTTTTGAACAGCGCCACGCCGAGCTTGTTGCCGAAGGCTATGGCATGGAGGAGGATAAAGACGAATACACCAGCGTCAACATCTTCTGGGTGCCGGCAAAGGCTCGCTGGGAAGAAATCGCAGCCGCAGCCCACACCCCGGAGATTGGACTTGTCATCGATGAGGCGATGCGTATGATTGAGAGCGAGAACCTCAAGCTCAAAGGCATTCTCCCGAAGAATTTCGCTCGTCCCGAGCTGGATAAACAGCGCCTGGGTGACGTCGTGGACCTTTTTACCAACATAAACATGAAAGAGCACGGCGACAGCAAGGACATTCTGGGGCGCACGTATGAGTACTGCCTCTCGATGTTCGCCTCCCAGGAGGGCAAGAACGCCGGAGAGTTCTATACGCCCGCATGTATCGTGCGCACACTCGTAGAGGTCCTGAAGCCTTACCACGGCCGCGTTTTCGACCCAGCCTGCGGCTCCGGGGGCATGTTCGTGCAGTCTGCCAAATTCATTGAACGCCACCAGGGAAAGATAGCCGATATCTCCGTCTATGGCCAGGAAAGCAACCCCACCACGTGGAAAATGGCCCAGATGAACCTGGCTATCCGTGGCATCGATGCGGATCTTGGAAAAGCCAATGCTGACTCCTTCCTCAATGACCAGCACTCCACCCTGAAGGCCGATTTCGTGATGGCAAATCCTCCGTTCAACATGAGCGACTGGGGCGCCGACAAACTCCAGGATGATGTACGTTGGAAATACGGCATCCCTCCGGCAGGAAACGCAAACTTCGCCTGGTTGCAGCACATGATTCACCACCTCTCCCCTGTCGGAAAGATTGGCATGGTGCTGGCCAACGGCTCACTCTCTTCCCAGAGCGGTGGAGAAGGAACCATCCGCGAAAACATCCTGAAAGCAGACCTCGTGGAATGCATCGTAGCATTGCCTGGCCAGCTCTTCTATTCCACTGGCATTCCAGTCTCTCTCTGGTTCCTTAACCGCAACAAGAAACAGCCCGGCAAGACCCTCTTCATTGACGCCCGCAACTTGGGCACCATGGTAACTCGCCGTCTGCGTGAACTTATGGAAGAGGATATCATGAAGATAGCCCAGACCTATGACAAGTACGTAGAAGGAAACCTGGAGGACGAGAAGGGCTTCTGTGCCGTGGCCACCCTTGAAGATATTGCAAAACAGGACTACATCCTCACGCCAGGCCGCTACGTCGGCATCGCGGAAACCGAGGATGACGGTGAACCCTTCGAGGAGAAGATGACCCGCCTCACCGGCGAGCTCTCCGAGATGTTCAAGAAGTCCCACGAGTTAGAAGAAGAAATCCGCAAGCAGCTTGCTTCGATAGGATTTGAGCTGAAATAACAATATATTTCCTAGCATAACAAATCATAATTTAGAATGCTAGGATATGAAAGAAACATTTATCACCCAGATCACTGAGGCAATGTCCGGAACATTGACAGTAGACCAGATGACCCAGTTGAGCAGCGTTTTACTACAAACGCTTTCCGGCTACACGCTCATCGATGAAGGCGGCAAGGTCCAGGAGGACTTTGTCACCAACACCCGTCTGCTGGAGATATTCCTGTCTGCCAAGCTGGTGGAAGGCTGCTCTGCCAAGACCATCAAATACTACGAGACCACCATCAAGCAGCTATTCAAGTATATGCCCAAGGCCGTCAAGGATTACACCACAGACGACCTTCGGGCCTATCTGGCAGTCTTCCAGAAGAAGCACAAATCCAGTAAGGTCACCATCGACAACATCCGAAGAATCTTCTCTTCCTTCTTTTCATGGTTGGAAGATGAAGATTTCATTCTGAAAAGTCCCGTCCGACGCATCCACAAAGTCAAAACTGGCGAGCAGGTGAAGGAGACCATTTCGGATGAAAACATGGAGATCCTGCGGGACAACTGCAAGAATATCCGTGACCTGGCCATAATTGACCTTTTGTCTTCAACAGGGATGCGTGTGGGTGAATTGGTTAAGCTCAACCGTGCGGATGTCAATTTCAACGAGCGTGAGTGCATTGTTTTCGGTAAAGGCAACAAGGAGCGTGTGGTATATTTCAATGCCCGTGCGAAAATTCACCTTCAGCAGTATCTCAAGAGCCGCAAGGACAAGAATCCGGCCCTGTTCGTGACGCTTGATAAACCGCACGAGCGGCTCCAGATCTCCGGCGTTGAGGTACGTCTCCGCCAGCTGGGTCGCAGCCTAAAGGTGCCGCGCATACATCCCCACAAGTTCCGCCGGACACTGGCCACGATGGCCATCGACAAAGGAATGCCCGTGGAGCAAGTGCAGAAACTCCTTGGCCACGTTAAGATTGATACCACCATGCGCTATGCCATGGTGAACCAGACCAACGTCAAACTCTCACACCGTAAGTTTATCGCCTGATGACCGCTCTTCACACATACAGCCGTCGCAGGCGGCGTTTCTTGACCGCAAGGAGGCCAAGAAATCATAATTTAGAGGAGCAGGCTCAAGCACTGTATAAGTCCTGGTTCGTTGATTTTGAGCCGTTTAAGGAAGGTGAGTTCGTGGATTCTGAGCTCGGGTTGATTCCTGAAGGATGGCAAGTCAAGAATCTACTGGAAGTCGCCTCTCTATTCGATTCAAGGCGAAAACCTCTCTCCGGGAACGAACGTTCGCAGATGGATAAGGTTTATCCATACTATGGCGCAACTTCCATTATGGACTATGTTGATGATTATATTTTCGACGGCACGTACCTACTGATGGGAGAAGACGGAAGCGTTATGACTGAAGAAGGCTTTCCTCTTCTTCAGTATGTCACTGGTAAGTTCTGGCCAAATAATCACGCCCATGTTATGCAGGGCTGCCACGGTTTTTCAACTGAGATGCTTCATTGTGCTCTCCTCCGAAAGGTTATTAAGTCTTCTGTGACTGGTGCTGTTCAAGCAAAGATCAGTCAGGCGAATATGAGAAAGATATTGTTTGCATATCCTCCGAGGGCTATTCTCATGGCATTTGACAGCTTCCTGCAGAAAATATACAGCAAAAGAAGGAATATTACATCCCAAAACTCGGCTTTGTCTCTTGTTCGAGATAACATGCTGCCGATACTTATTTCTGGACAACTGGACATCTAAATTCTCATTTATGGAAGAGTGGATAACATACAGAATAGGTGATATATGTGA
>R22__coassemble_461_pt1 | contig 26635 bp, 17 predicted proteins | sample R22__metabat2_low_PE_056 | metagenome-assembled genome bin R22 | reverse complement strand
CCAAGAGCGCATACGAGATCACCAAGTGGACCGCCATGGCCCTCAAATCCCGTTTCTTGCTGTTCGAAGGCACCTTCCGCAAGTACCACACCGAGTTCGATTACGGTACCGGTGCCCACGACTGGAAATGGTATCTCGACGAGTGCGCCGCAGTGTCGGAAGAGTTCATGGCCAACAGCGGTTACACACTGCACACGGCTGGCGGAGCCAACAAGGCCTATTACGCCCTGTTCACCACGCCTGACGCTACCGACAATATGGACGAGGTTATCCTTGCTAGGGATTACAATGTGGCCTACAGCATTACCCATAGTGCCAATAACACCATGCAGTCTGCCACCATGGGTCGTCACGGTATGACCCGCAAGCTGGTGGCAAGCTACCTGATGGCCGACGGTACCCGTTTCACCGACAAGGCCGGCTGGGAAACCATGGACTTTATGACGGAGACCCAGAATCGCGATCCCCGTCTTGCCCAGAGCATCCGTACACCCGGTTACACCCGCGTTGGAGACAATACCCCCTGCCCGCCGAACTTTGTGTTCTGCCTCACCGGATACCATCCCATTAAGTATGTTATGGAAGCCGACAAGGACATATACAATGGTTCGGATGTGGACCTCATCATCATGCGCGCAGCTGAAGTTCTTTTGAATTTCGCCGAAGCGAAGGCAGAGGCTGCCACCCTTACCCAGACGGATCTCGACAAGAGTATCAACCGTCTCCGCGATCGTGTTGGAATGCCTCATCTCAATATGGCCACCGCCAATGCCAACCCTGATCCTTATCTTACCAATGCGGAATGGGGTGGTTATCAGAACGTGACTGGCGCTAACAAGGGCGTAATTCTGGAAATCCGCCGCGAACGTGCCGTGGAGCTGGCCCAGGAGGGCTTCCGCTACTACGATATCATCCGTTGGAAAGAAGGCAAGATTTTCGAGAAGCAATACTACGGAATGTATTTCCCCGGTGCCGGAGAGTATGACCTCAATGGCGACAGCATTCCCGATGTGCTGCTCTATACCGGTGACAGCGCTCCTGCAAGCACCGCTCCCGCCCAGTACAAAGTCGGCAGCTCCGACTTCATCCTGAGCAACGGCACATCCGGCAACGTCAACCCTTACAAGGGGTTGGCCTGCAAGTGGAACGACGCCCGCGACTACCTGTATCCCCTTCCTACCGACGAGATCAAACTCACCGGCGGCATTCTTACCCAGAATCCCGGATGGGGAGACTAGCTTTAACTTTCTAACATGGAATTATATATGAAAAAGATAGTATCCTATATGCTGATGATGGCCATTGCGGCATTTGCAATGTCTTGCGAGGGCCTGAATGAAGGCGAACAGGGGAAGGGCAATACCGAACCGAGTATGAAAGGCGTTTTCTACGCCGACATTCCCGGGACGAAGGACCTTGTCGAGATAGCCCCCGGCGCCAGCAAATCCTACACTCTGAAGGCCTGCGCTTATCAGAACAATGTAACGGACGTGGTTATGAACTTCTCTTTCAAGGCCGATCCCGATGCCGTTGCAACTTACAATCAGGCCAACAAGACCTCTTATGAGATGTGCCCCGGCTCCGCCTTTGAGTTCGTGACCAACGAAGTTATGATTCCCCGTTATGGAAAAGCTTCGACCACGGCCAAGATTAAAGTGAGCGCATCCGGACTGGAGCAGGGCAAGACATACATCCTGCCCATTACATTGGATAAGGCGAAACAGACCGAGAATTGGGAAGTTGCCGATACTCTGGCAGCTTATGTGCTGCTGAAAGCCAGCAACTACGATCCTAACGGACCTGGCACCGAAAACAATCCTTACGCCATCGCTTCCGTAGACGACCTTAAGGGTATGGATGCTAAGATGGTCGAGGGTTCCATGGTGTACTTCCGTCTGGAGAAAGATCTCGATCTTTCCGGAGAAACTGCTTGGAAGGCACTGAATGCCGCTCCTTACAAACCTTTCAGCCTGGATGGAGCAGGACACACCATCTCCAACCTTACTGCCGCTACCGGCCTGTTCGAGGCTGCTGTCGGTAAGGTTTTCGATCTCAAGATTGTGAATGCCAAGATCACCAACGACTCCAGTTTGCCTATGGGTATCCTTGGTTGTTACGGTGGTTCGGAAGGGCTTCCCATCGAGGTGAAGAACGTTTCCGTCCAGGGCAAGGTGGTCAATGAAAAGGCCCATGGCACCGGCGGTCTGTTCGGCATCATTCAAGAAGCGACCATCGATGCATGCTCCGCGGATGTGACCCTTGCATGTGTCGGCAAATACGATGTCGGCGGTATTTATGGTTACGACAATTCTGCGGAAGGCAAGAAGAGCGTTGTTTCCAACTGCTGGACCAGCGGTGAGATTTATGGGAACCGTATGGTTGGAGGAATCGCCGGTATGCTTTCTTACAAAGAGAACGAATGCGCCATCATCAACTGCTATTCCACTGCTGAAGTGCATGCCCAGTTCAAGTATGGCGGCATCGTAGGTGACGCCATCATGGGTCTGAAGGGCGACAATGCCACCAAGCTTCCCAAGAACCGCATCGAGAAGTGCTTGGCCTGGAACAAGGCCCTTTACTCGGATGTGGCCGATAACAGCGTACACTACAGTTCCGGTGCAATCGTAGGATTCACCGCCCTCAAGAACTATCATGTGGATTGCTACCGCAGGGCCGACCTTGTGTTCAGCGACTGCCCCGGCAACGCCAGCAATGTGTTGGTCGACCAGGCCAATTCATCTCCCGAAACCCCGCTTGTCGAGGTTGCCGTAAGTGATGGCGCCACCAACTACAACTTCCCTTATCACGGAAAAGCCGCTCCCGAAGGTGCAACAGCCTCCCAGATGGCAAAGACCCTTGGATGGAGCGAAACGATATGGGATCTTTCCGGCTCGCTTCCTTTCTTCAAGGGAGGAGATGCCCCTGTGGTCATCGTAGATGAAACCTCAGGCGGCCAGCTGCCCGACTTCGATGAAAATGAGTTTTACAATTAAACAAGATCAGGTATGAAAACATATAGAATTATCGTAGCAATGCTTGTCGGCCTGGCCGCTCTTTCCTGCAATAAGGAAATGGGCTCCGGACTGCCGGCCCCGCAGGACACGGAAGACCTGATTACCATCAAGGCCGCTATGCCGGAAGACGTCAAGGCGGGTCCTCACGTGGGATTCTCTTGGTACTGGGGTGAAGGAGACAAACTCGCCATCACCGGTGCCGATGACACCCAGATATTCAACATAAAAGAGGGCTTTACACCCAAGTATGCCGAGTTTATAGGAAAACCTGTCGCCGGCGACAGCTTCACCATTCAGTATCCGGAAAAGGCTGCCACGTCAGACTGGAGCAACCAGACTCAAACGGGCAACAATGGATATGCCCATTTGAAATATGCCGCCCAGCTTTCCGGTGTGGATAATTACACTAGTTTTGCTTTCACTCCCGAATGGGCTGCTGCACACAACGGAACCATCAAACAGACTGGTGTTCTCAAGATGGTCATCTCCCTTCCCGATACCGTTACTGCCGTGAACGGAGTTTCCATCGCTGCCGAGGATGCCATTTTCTTCAGTGGCAATGGTGAAGACAAGGTAAAGAAACTGGAATTGGCCGTCACAGAAGCGACACCCGATGCCAGTCACACTTTCACTGCATGGCTCACCACATCCTGGAATGATGTTACGGTGACCAGCGGCACAGTGCTCGTCGTGAGTGTAAAGACCAAGGGCGTCAGCATCGAAAAGGAAGTAACCTTCACGAAAGACGGCGTTCTGATGGGTGGTAAGGTTAATCTGTTCAACATTGATGGCACAGGTTGGATGCTGCCCAGCCACTATGCTTCCGGTAAGGGTACAGCTGAAAAGCCTTGGGTGATCATGACCCCTGAACAGATTCAGTATATGGGGGACGACCTTGTTGCTGGCGAATGCCGCTACTTCAAGCTTGGCGCCAATATAGATATGACTGGAATTGAATGGATTCAGCTCAACCCTGATTCTCCTTTCGACAAGCAGATTGATTTCGATGGTGACAATCATACCATCTCCAACCTCACCTGCAGCAATTCCATTAAGGATTACACCAGCTTCTTCGGTGTTCTTTACGGCAAGTGCAAGAACGTCAAGTTCGTCAATGCCACAATCAACACGGATAAGAAGGGAGCCGGTATCCTGGGCGGCTATGGCGGAACTTCGGGCAAGCCTTGCGAAGTGACAAACGTCCATGTTCAGGGAACCATCACCAGCACGGCCGGTACGAATGTGGGTGGACTCTTCGGCACAGCCCGCGAATGCACCATCACCAATTGCTCGGCGGATGTGGTAATCAGCACAAAGGGTCAGATGGTAGGCGGTCTCATCGGCGCTGACGCCGGTTTGGGTGTCACCATCACCAATTGCTGGACAGCAGGATCCGTCATTTCCACCGCCTCTATAGTTGGTGGTATTTGCGGAGACCTGGTAGCTACGGGCAGTTCCATCATCAACTGCTACTCTACTGCCACGGTAAGTACCCAGTTCATTTTCGGTGGTATTGTAGGACGTGCCTGCGCCGGTGCGAAGACCAACGCCAGCAACTGCAACGGCAAGACTCCCAACAACCATATCGAAAGATGTATTGCCTGGAATGATCTCCTGAAGTCTGATTTCATTACGGAAGCGACTCCTGCCGAGCACTATAGCAGCGGTGCCATTATCGGTGGAACGGCCGTGAAGAACTATCTGGTGGATTGCATCCGCAAGCCCGACCTTACCTTTATCGACTGCCCCAAAAATACAGAACTTGGCACTTATCTCATGTTCGACCAGGAGAATGCCAATCCCGATACTCCTATGGTTAAGGGTGCTGGCACCTATGCCTTCGCATATCACGGCAAGGCTGCCGGTGCCGGCAAGACCCTCTGCCAGGTTGCTCAGGATCTGGGTTGGAGCACAGAGGTTTGGGACTTCAGCGGAGCTACTCCTAAAATCAAATAAAGAATGAAACTGAACAGATTCATTTTATTGGCGGTCCTCATGCCCCTGCTCCTCAATGGATGCGGGGGCAAGGAGCCCGTCAATGAACTTCCGCCACCGGTATTTGGCAACGAAGACGATCCGCCAAGCGGTGAGGATGAAAGTGGTGGTTCCGGTGTAGAGGTTACCCCCCTTGGTGAAGGTTGGACGGCCAAGAGCATAGAGGAAGGTATAATCTATTATGCCTTTAACGGAACGGACGAAATATCCGGCAGGCACCAGGAGGTGTTTGCCGTGGATATCGACCTGAACAATCCTGCATACCAGATCAAATATGCATATGAGAAACCCAGGATCGTTACGTCCGCTGCGTTCAAGAAGTACAATGCCATCGCCGCCATCAATGCCAACTACGAGCCGGGGTCCATCTACTTCCGCCTGAACGGAACAGAGGTTTACGATCTGCCGAATTCCACCATCGGGGACACGGGTGTCCCCAACTGGAAGAGCGAGGCCGCTTTTGCCATTACCGGCGAGCGAAGCGTGAAATTCCTCTGGGCCGGTTCGCAGAAGAAAGGCGAAGTAACGGTTCCTCAGCAGAAAGCCTACTACCAGGGCCTTTCCACGACTGAGTATCCCAGCTTCATGTCCAGTGCTCCCATGCTTATCAACAATTTTGAAAAGGTGGGTGAAAACTTTTGCGACTATACCATATCTTCCACGGCGGCTGGCAAGCTGAATTCGGAGGATCCTGACAGGCACCAGCGTACTCTGCACCCCCGCACGGCCGTAGCGCTTACGGAGAAGAATCATCTGATTCTCTTTGTCGTGGACGGCCGTATCAAGAGTGCGGGTATGAGCGCCCGTCAACTCACCCGTTTCCTGGTGAAGTGGTTCAATCCGCAGTACGCCCTGAATCTGGACGGAGGCGGATCTACCACCATGTGTGTGAAGGGTGAGGGAGATCCTTCCACTCATGTGGTTAACTATCCATGCAGTGAAAACAGTAATTACGATCACACTGGTGAACGTTCCAGGGACATATTCGTAATGGTAGTCAAGAAATAAAGGATGAGAATACGACTATTCCTGATACTTGCCATCGCAGGGGTTGTCTTTTCGACAGCCTCCTGCGGCGACAAGGAGGGTCCGACCAATGATATTTCGCCGGAACAGAAGGACCCGACTGCTGCCCACAGCGGCCCTAAAGCAGTTTTTATCGGCGACAGCATTACCTGGCAGTGGGGCTTGGTCAACCGCACGTTGAAAGAGAGCCAGCAGGTAATTATTTCCACCAATCCTATGCCCGCCTGGATGAGTATCTCCGGCAACAGCGTGGTCATTACCTGGCATGCTTCTTTCTTCACTAAGAATGACTATGTAGACAAGGGTGTCAGCGCCGAAAATACAACCCAGATGCTGGAACGCTACCAGAAGGATGTGCTTTCGCAGGATCCCTGGTGCGTAGTAATCATGGGAGGCACCAACGACCTCGCCCAGGGAGTGTCCAAGGAAGCCATACTGAAGAATATATCTTCCATGGCCGAACAGGCTGCCGCAAAGAACATGGAGGTGATTCTGTGCTCTGTGACACCCTGCAATGATGCATACTCACGCCTGTCGGCTCCAAATACCAAGGGAGATCATATTTTACGGCTGAACAACATGATCAAGGCGTATGCGGCCGAGAAGGGCTTTACCTATTGCGATTATCATCCCGCACTCGTGGCCGCTGATGGCCTGGCCCTGAAAGAGGCCTACTGGCTCTACGACCATCTGCATCCCAACCCCGACGCCTACACGGTGATGGAGGGAATTATCAAGCCGATAATCGATAGCCTGATTCAATGAAATTATCCCGCATAACGACCCTGTGCCTGCTGCTTGTCTGCAGCCTACACCTGTCCGCCAACCCGAAACCGGGCAACGGCTGGACGGTCACACCCATAGCCGAGGGCATCACTTATTACACCTTCTCGGGGATCGACGAGGTTTCCGGGGTGGCGCAGCAGGTGTTCGTGATCGACCTGGACCTGTGCAATCCCAAGTATGCGTTCAGGTTCACGTATTCCGATTCCCTGGCCATCACCTCGGACGTATTCGCCCGCAACAACGCCATTGTGGCGATGAACGCCACCTATGAGCCTACTTCGGTGGCCATCAAGGTGAACGGGACTATGTACCACAACATGGCCAAGAATACGGTTTTCGACGAGCCTGTGCCCAACTGGAAGAGCGAGGCGGCCATCTACACGGACGGATTCCGGGATGTACGGATCTCCTTCGACGGCAAGGGCAAAAGCATCAAGGAACAGCGGGCATTCTACGCTTCCATGCCGGATCTGAACATCTTCACCAGCTCTCCCATGCTGGTGGATGATTTCGACCCTGTCGGAGCCCGTTTTGTGGATCCCTCCCTTACTTCGGAAGATCTGAAGCAGCTGCATTATGAGAGTCCGGCCCGTCACCAGGGCGTCCGGCATCCCCGCACGGCCGTTGCCAAGACAAGCGACGATCATCTGATCCTTCTTGCGGTGGATGGCCGCAGGGCCGGGATAGGCGAAGGTATGACCGCAAAGGAGCTCACCCTCTTCCTGGTCAAGTGGTTTAACCCGCAGTATGCCCTGAACATGGACGGCGGCGGATCTACTTCCATGGCCGTCCGCGGCCAGGGAGACCCTAACACCCACATAGTCAACTATCCTACCGACAACAAGCGGAAGTACGACCATGCCGGCGAGCGTTCTGTTCCTACCCACTTCATCATCGTGGAGCTTCCCCAGACACAGGAGGAGCCTTCTAAAGTGCGGGAGAACATACGCGAAGAAATACGCTCCAATCCGGCTCTTGCAAACGGTGAAGACCTTGTCTATGACCTGAAACCCAAAGCTTCCGCAAAGGCACCGAAGGGCTACGAGCCCATCTTCATCGAGCACTACGGACGCCATGGATCCCGCTATGCATATACAGCTAAAACCTATACCCTTCCCCTTGAGATGCTTCGCGCCGGCGCCAAGTCGGGCAATCTGACCGCGTACGGCGAGAAGCTCTACAAGGAACTGGATGCCTTCTGGCAGAAGGCCCAGTATCAGGTAGGTGACCTCACGCCCCTCGGGTGGAAACAGCACTCGGAAATCGCCCGCACCATGGTGAAATCCTTCCCCGGTGCATTCGGGAAGGGCAGCAGCATCGATGCCTGCTCTTCTGCTTCTGTGCGTTCCATCCTGAGTATGTCCGCCTGCTGCGCAAGCATCGCCAGGGAAGCTCCGAAGGCTGATGTTTACGAGCATCAGGGCACCCTGGACATCCAGGCCACTCGCCCCAACATGGGAAAGAATCCCTTCCGCTACAAGGGCCCCGATACCATGTTCCCCTACAAGGAAAGCCCCGAGCAGTTCTTTACCCGCCGCTTCAAGGGCGTGAACGACGTGCTCGGCCGTCTGTTCAAGGATCCCGTGGAAGGCCTTGGCAAGCGCAACGCCTACGAAACCTTCTTCTACCTCTATATGTTCGTTGCCGGCATGAACAGCCTGCCGGAAGAAGAACGTATGGACGTGGGCGGAATCTTTACCCCGGAAGAGTTCGCAACTATTTGGGAAATAGATAATTACGAGCGCTACCGCGAGTACCTGCCCTATCGCACGTCCTGCTGCTCGATAGTGGATGACATGATAGCCAAGGCAGATGAGCGCCTGGTCTCCCGCAAACGCGGAGCCGACCTCCGTTTCGGCCACGACCACGTGGTGCTTTCGCTGCTGATGATAATGGATCTGGAAGGTTTCGGATTCATGCCCGCCAAGGCAGATGACCTGGCAAAGTCGTTCCAGAGTTTCCGTTCCCCCATGGCCGCAAACATACAGTTCGTGTTCTATGCACCCAAGAAGGGCAAAGCCGGAGACGTACTGGTGAAAGTGCTGCTGAACGGCGAAGAAGCCTCGCTTGGCAGCCTTAAGCCGGTCGATGGACCATATTATGAATGGACTGCTGTTAAAGATTATCTTGCAAAGCGCACATCGTTGTTCGTAACGCGGTAATTCCCGGATTTATTGCGTATCTTTAACAAAAATTTCGCGCAGATATGTTCAGGAAACCGTTTTTGCTATTATTGATTCCGGCGTTATGCCTTTGCACGCCAAGTAGGAATAATGATCCGTCTCCCATTTCCGAATGGCAGGCAGAGTGGATAGGCGCGCCATGGGAGGGGGATGATTTCGTCCCCGAGGCGGAACATCCTACCCCGGAATTCGCAAAAACCATCAGCCTGGATTCCAGGCCGGAGAGTGCCACAATGTACATCTGCGGCCTCGGAATGTTCGAGGCTGCCATCAATGGCAATCGCGTCGGGGAAGACTACTACGTGCCAAACAACACCATGTACGGCCATCGCCAGCCCGGCTACATGTTCAACATCAAGGTCACCGACGAGCACTTCAAGAACTTCCGGGTGATGTATCTGGCCTATGATGTTACCGGCCTTCTTAAGAAGGGCGAAAATACCATCGGGGTAACTCTGGGCAACGGCTGGTATGCCGGCTGGCGCAAGGGAAACGTCTCTCCTTTCGGCACCCCGAGGCTGCTCTGCCAGATAGAAATCAAGATGAAGGACGGCAGCACGCAGACCATCTGCACCGATCCAACCTGGCAGGTTTGCAAGAGCCCCATCCTCTATAATAACATCTATAGCGGAGAAGCCTATGATGCCCGTCTCGAGGCTTGCAAGGAGTGGCAACCGGCCATCGTCCGCAAGGCCCCGGAGGGCGCACTCGAGCTGCAGCAAGGCCTTGCAGACCGAATCATGGAGGTTCTTGAGCCTAAGAGCATCACCAGGCAGGAAGACGGCTCCTACGAAGTGGACTTCGGCGACTACATCACCGGCCGCGTGCATCTCTATGGCATCAAGGCTCCCGAGGGCACTGAGATCGAACTCCTGCACCCTATCGATCCGGAAGACTCCGGCAATAACTGGGTTAAACGCTCCTGGAACGGGGATTACAAATACATCTGCAAGGGCTCCGGAAGCGAAAGCTACGCCCCTTCCTTCAACTGGTACAGCTTCCGCAAGGTGGTGGTGAAGGGATGGCCGGGCGAACTCAAGGCGAAGAACCTGCGCGCGGAGGCTATCTATACCGACATCCGCACCACCGGTCGCTTCGAGTGCTCCAACCCCCTGATTAACAGGGTGAACCACCTCTTCTGGCGCACCCAGACGGATAACATGCATATGGGAGTGGCCTCCGACTGCCCCCACCGCGAGAAGGGCGCCTACACCGGCGACGGCCAGGTGGCCTGTGTGGCGGTGATGGAGAACTTCGACGCCGACAAATTCTACCGCAAGTGGCTCCGGGACATGGCCGACTGCCAGGATACCCTGAGCGGATATGTGCCCAACACCGCCCCCTTCCATCCTGGATGCGGCGGCGGAGTGGCCTGGGGCGCAGCCATCAATATCATCCCCTGGGAACATTACCGCCATTATGCAGATAAGTCGGTGCTGGAGGAGCACTACGATGCCATGCAGAAGCAGCTCGCCTTCATGGAGAGCTGGCGTACGGAAGAAGGCATCATGAACATGCAGATGCCCCGCGGTGCGGAGAAACCCCAGTACTGGATGAACCTGGGCGACTGGTGCCCGGCCTACAATCTTCCGGAGGACCGCCTGGTTCACACCTACTTCCTCTGGAAGTGCGCCCGCTTCATGGCCTGTGCCGCATCCGTGCTCGGCAAGACGGATGATGCCGCCCGTTACGATGCGCTGGCGCAGGATGTCTGGACCGCCTTCCACAAAGTGTTCTTCAATCCCGAAACCGCCTCCTATGGCGACAACAACGGCTCCAACGTATTTGCCCTCCATATGGGCGTGCCGGAAGAAAACCGGGAGGCAGTCGTGGAGACACTTCGTAAAGAGATAGAGGCCAACGGCGGCCACATCAACACCGGCATTTTCGGCACCCAGATATTCTTCGACGTGCTCTGCGACAACGGCCTGTCCGAACTCGCATACCAGGTGCTTACGCAGAAGGAATGCCCCGGCTACGGCTGGTGGGTGGAGCAGGGCGCCGACACCATGTGGGAATACTGGGACGGCAAGAAATCCCGCAATCATCCCATGTTCGGAGGGGGCCTCACATGGCTCTACACCCGCGTGGCGGGCCTGCGCATCGACGACAGCGAACCCGGCTACAAGCACATGATTGTGCGCCCCACCCCCATGGGAGACCTCAGCTGGGCATCCTACGAGACCGAAACCCCTCAGGGCAGGGCGGCCGTCCGCTGGGACATCCGCGGAGGCAGGTTCATCCTCAAAGTCACCGTGCCAGAAGGTTCGCACGCTACGGTCTACCTCCCCGGCTCCAACGAGGGTATAGAGGCTGGCCCGGGCAAACACCGCTTTACTGAAAAATTCTAAACTATGACCATACTGTTCTCTCTGCTTCTGCTGATTACCACCGTCACTGGTGGCAGCACTCCCGATTGCATAATCCCTAAAGTGGCGTCCTACACCACCGCCACAGGGAAAAGCGCCGGAAGCATAACGCTAGATAAAGAAAAGGATTTTGCCCTTTCCGTGGCTGACCTGGCCGCCATCAAGTTCAAGATCGGCCCCAAGGAGCAGAAGGGTAAACCCGAAGGCGCCTACACGCTTACCATCAACCGTAAAGGTATAACGGTCAACGCCGCCGGCGAGGCCGGGAAGTTCTACGCCCTGCAGTCTCTCATCCAGATGCGAAACGCCGATCCGGAGGGCCGCGTGGCCTTCTGCCGCATCGACGACGCACCGCGCTTCCGCCACCGCGGGCTGATGTTTGATCTGGTGCGCCACTTCCAGAGTAAGGACTTTATCCTCAAGCAGATAGATGCCATGGCCCTGGTAAAGATGAGCCGCCTGCAGCTGCATCTTACCGACAACGAGGCCTGGCGCGTCAAGCTGGACTGCGCCCCGGAAATGGCCTCCGTCGCTGCCTTCGGCGATGCCTGGTTCTTCCACAATTTCTTGTCCGGAAAGGCCCAGAAATACGGCAGCGAACCTGCCGGATATGTGCATGGCACCGTCTATGACGACGGACATGTCTACGGCGGCTATCTCACCAAGGATGACCTTCGGGAAATCGTCGCGTATGCGGCGGAACGCCAGATAGAGGTCATCCCCGAAATCGAGCTTCCCGGCCACAACAGGGTGCTGCTGAGCGTGCATCCGGAATACTACTGCGACGGCAAACACCCGGCCAACAACGTTATCTGCGCCGGGCGCGAGGATGTCTTCGCTTTCTTCGAGAAGGTGCTGGAAGAGGTGATGGAAATCTTCCCTTCGAAGTATATCCACATAGGTGGAGACGAGGCCTCCAAAGCCAACTGGGTGCTCTGCAGCCGCTGCAAACAGAGGATGGCCGCTGAGGGCCTGAAAGATGAATTCGAGCTGCAGAGCTACATCATCCGCCGCGTCGAAAAGTTCGTCAACGCCCACGGCAAGCGCCTGATAGGCTGGGACGAGATACTGGAAGGCGGCCTTTCCGAGAATGCCACCGTCATGAGCTGGCGCGGGGTCGCCGGAGGCATCAAGGCCAACAGCATGGGGCACGACGTCATCATGACCCCCAATACCTATTATTATCTGGATTATGGCCAGGACGCCCCCTACAAGGAGCCCATGGCGTTCAGGCCCTATCTTGCCATAGAATCCGTCTACAACTACGACCCGGAAGAGGGAATCAGCTCGCTGGAGCATCTGCTCGGCGTGCAGGCCAACCTCTGGGGAGAATGCGTGCTCGAGCCCTGGCACTTCGAATACATGCTCTATCCCCGCGCTTTCGCGGTGGCGGAAACCGGATGGAGCCCTGCCGGCAGCAAGGATTACGCATCCTTCCGCGAACGCGCGATCGCGCTGGGTAAGTGGCTGAAAAACAGGGACTACACCCTATTCAACCTTGAGACCGAGGTCGGCGACCGTCCCGAGGCTGCCGTGGAAATCCCACGCATTACCAAAGAAGCGAAGGCCACCATCAGCATCGACAACGGCGCTCCGCAGGATGCGTCCATCCTGGTGGACGGCTGCCTGGGCGGATGGAACGTGGCGGACAGGAAGGTATGGAACGAAGTGCGCGGCAAGACCGTCACCATCGACATCGACCTGGGAGAGAAGTACAACATAAGCTATCTGGGCGCCGAGTTCGCCGACTACAACCTGCGTCACATCCGTATGCCGGAAGACGTGCAGTTCTCAGTTTCCTCCGATGGCAAGAAATATACCCAGGTGACTGTCCCGCAGCCCAAACTGCATCCTGAACGCAAACATTTCCAGATACTTACGGTGGGCGGCACGGTCGAAGTGAACGGCATCAAGTACGTGCGCCTGAGCTACAACACCGGCAAAAGGAAGGTCACCGTGGACATCAGCGAAGTCATAATCAACGGCCGGCCCCGGAGCGAAAACCGGGAGAAGGATTGGGCCAAGTTCTCCCGCTACTCCGAAGACAACAAGATAGTGAAGGATAAGCCCGTGGCGGTGCTCTTCGGTGACTCCATCACCCAGAACTGGGCCAAGTTCGACTACCAGTGGCTGCGGGACCACGGATTCATCGGTCGTGGCATCAGCGGGCAGACTACCAGCGAGATGCTGGTGCGCTTCCGCGCGGATGTTATCGAACTCGCTCCCGAATATGTGGCCATCCTGGCCGGCATCAACGACATCGCCCACAACAACGGCATCATAAAGGTAGAGAACATATTTAAGAATCTTGTGTCGATGGTGGAACTCGCCAAGCTCCACGGCATCAAACCGATCCTCTGCACCCTCGTGCCCGCGAAGGAGATAGGCTGGTACAGGCAGGTTGGCGATCCGCGCCCCGCAATCGACAGCCTGAATACCCTCATCCGGAGCTATGCGGAGGCCAACGGCATCCCGCTTGCCGATTATCATACAGCCCTGAAGACGGAAGACGGGGCATTGAGGCCCGAATATGCCTCAGATGCGGTGCATCCGAATCTTGCAGGCACGAAAGTGATGGAAGAAGTGTTGCTGAAATTGATGGATAATTAATATATTTGCATACTATACTTTAACCAATTATGAGTTTTTTTGATTTCTTCAAAGCCAGTGGTCCTGCGGCGGTGAAAGTGCCGGAAGAAAAGGTGGACAAGACCTACAAGCGCCTGCGCTTCCAGGCCTTCATGGCAGGGACTTTCGGCTATGCCCTTTATTACGTATGCCGCCTCTCGATGGGCGTGATGAAGCAGCCGCTCATCGATGCGGGCCTGCTCAACGCCACCCAGCTGGGTATCATCGGCGCGTGCCTCTACTGGGCGTATGCCATCGGTAAATTGATCAACGGCTTCCTGGCTGACAGTTCCAACATCAAGCGTTTCATGGCCGCCGGCCTCGTGGTGTCTGTTCTCATGAACTTCACCATGGGCATCCTCGGCGTTACCGCCCTCAAGGGAGGCATCGCCAACTCGGCCCTGTTCGTGCTGTTCGCCTGCTGCTGGGCCGTGAACGGATGGAGCCAGAGCATGGGAGCCCCGCCTGCAATCATCGCGCTCTCGCGCTGGTATCCGCTCCGCATACGAGGCACATACTACGGCTTCTTCAGCTCATCCCATAACATCGGCGAAGGCCTTTCCTTCGTGTTCGTGGGCATGCTGGTGGCAACCTTCGGATGGAAGTGGGGCTTCTTCGGCGCAGCCCTTGCGGGCGTGCTGGGCATCCTCATCATCATCTTCTTCCTGCACGATTCCACCGAGGCAAAAGGACTTCCTCCTGTGGAGGTACTGGCCGGTGAGGCGGAGCAGAAGGATGATATGACGCCCGAGCAGAAGCGTGCTCAGACCAAGCGCATGCAGGCCGCCGTGGTCAAGAACCCCGGCGTGTGGATCCTTGCAATCGCGAGCGCCTTCATGTACATGAGCCGCTACGCCATCAACGAGTGGGGCACCATCTTCCTGCAGGAGGCCAAGGGCTACGACCTGGCCGGAGCTGCCACCATCATCGGCATCAATCCTATCTTCGGCATCATAGGTACGGTGGTTTCCGGATGGCTGTCCGATGCCGTGTTCAAGGGCGACCGTAAGTATCCTGCATTCGTGGCCGGTATAATCGAGGCTATCGCGCTGGCGCTGTTCCTGTTCGGAGGTGCTTCCAAGTGGATCAACGTGCTGGCGATGGTGCTGTTCGGCGTAGCCATCGGCGTACTGATCAGCTTCCTCGGAGGCCTCATGGCGGTGGATCTCGTTCCCCGTCAGGCAACCGGTGCCGCCCTCGGTATCGTGGGTATGGCATCCTACGCCGCAGCTGGTCTGCAGAACGTGATCACCGGTCTGCTGCTGGACGGACACATCGTGGAAGGCGCAAACGGAGCCATGGTTCACGACTATACCTATGTGAGCTGGTTCTGGCTCGGAGCCGCCATTATTTCCTTCATGCTGCCGGTACTCAACTGGCGCCGTAAACAACAGGTAATAGAATGAAAAAGTATATAGTATATGCCCTATGCGCCGCTGTGGTCCTGCTGATCGCAGCCGCCTGCGGTAACAAGAAAAAAGCTGAGGATTCCTCTGTCATTCCGAGCGAAGCGAAGGAATCTGCTGAAGCGGAACAAGTTAAACAAGACTCTATCAAAGTGGAAAAGAAACTGTCCGACCTGGCCGAAGAGCCCGTCTTCGACATTGTGACCAACTACGGCACGATCAAGATCAAATTGTATAAAGATACGCCTTTGCATAAAGCCAATTTCGCAAAGCTGGCGCTTTCCGGCTTCTACGACGGATTGCTGTTCCACCGCGTGATCAACGGCTTTATGATCCAGGGCGGAGACCCTTTGACGAAGGATCCGGCGAACGCCGCCAAGTTCGGAACGGGAGGCCCCGGTTATACGATTCCTGCGGAGATTCTGCCTGAGCATCACCATAAGAAGGGTGCTCTTGCAGCTGCCCGCCGCGGAGATGCGGCCAATCCCATGAAGGAATCCTCCGGCTCACAGTTCTATATCGTGCAGAACGAGCAGACCTGCGCGCAGCTGGATGGTGCCTACACGGTGTTCGGTGAAACCATTGAGGGATTGGATGTTATCGATAAGATCGCGGCCGTGGAAACCGATCCCCGCGACCGTCCTCTCGCCCAGGTTAAGATTGTTAAGATTAAAGCCGAATAATTTTTTCGTGCCCGCACACATTTGGCACGATATTGGCAATTGAATTTAACCGAATAGTTTTTTCATAGGTTAAATTTTAGGTTAGAATTGCGAACGCCCTCCGATGTGAATCGGGGGGCGTTCTAGTTATGGGCTTTTGTTAGATCTTTGAAAGTTTCTCTTCTACCGTGGCAATCCTGCCTTTGGCACCCTCGTGCCCCTGGGCCGCAGCCTTGCGGTAGGAGGCCAGGGCCTTCCCGTATATCTGCTTCCTGTAGCCGCTGACGTTGAGTTTGTCGCGTCTCCCGGACACATTCAGCAGACCGCTGTCTGCCAGTTCTTCGAGTTCGGTTCCTGCCTGGTAGAGCTGCTCGGCAAGGTCCTTCACGGCGTTGCGAAGTGCGCGTTCCTGCGCAGCGATGAGGGAGCCCTGCTGCGTTATGGTGTCCTTTTGGGTTCTGATGGTCTGCTCTCTTGCTGCTATCTCGGCCTTGAGGTTGGTTATTTGCTTCTCCTGGTTGGCTACCGTAGTGCGGAGTTCCTTTATGGTCGATACGGCGAGGGCGAGTTCCTTGTTGGCCTTGCGTGCCTGGTTTGCTTCTTTCTCGAGGCGGTTGATGCGGGCCTTCAGGGATTCGAGGTTTCTCTGGGCCTGCTCGGCCTGGGTCCTCTGCGACGCACCCGTCTCAACGTTGAGCTGTATGGAGGATGTCTCCCGGCTGATGGCCGCGAGACCTGCGAGGATGGAACCGAGTTCCTTGTTCTGTCGGGCGAAGTTCTCCTGCGCCTCCTGGAGGGAGCTGCGCAGCATGGCGTTCTCCTGTTCCGAAGCTTCGAGTGCTTCACGCTTCACCAGGGCGGGTTTTCCGTTGGTGCATGAAAGAAGGGTTATGGCTGCCGCCAGGATCGCGGCGATTCTTATTTGTAAAGTACGCATGTCGTTTCGTCGTATAGGTTGATAGTAATGGTCACGGTACCGACTGAGGGACGGTAGACAGCCGACGCCGACATCCACCCGTCGCTTGTCAAAGCTCCATCGGAGCCCAGGGTAAAGGAATAATCCTTCGGAGCGTAGCTGCTGCGGATGGTTAGGGTATATCCGTCCGGGGCGACGGCTATCTCGCCGGTTTGTTGCGGCATGCCCTCGCAGGTTACGGTATATATGCCGGGGAGATGCTCCTGAAGGGCCGTATCGATAGGAACGGTCTCCAGGAAAGCGTTCTTGTGCCAGTCTGCGATGAGGTATACCATCAGCGCGCCGATGGTCAGGGCCACACCGACTATTACCGCTATGAGGATTTCCTTGCGGGGTTTCCTCCTCTCCAGAGGGGCGTATTCTTCGGGCTGTGGATCAGCCTGATTCTCGCCGGTGTCATAGCTTGGCTCCTCCCTTTCATACCCTTTTTCCGGATCCGTCTGGAAGTATGACTGATCGTAGGAGCGCCTTTTTTCTGGGTCTCTCAGACAGTCATACGCTTCCTTGACAAGACGGAACTGCTTCTCGAATTCCTCCCGGTTTTCCTCCCCTTCGGTCGCGTGATGGTCGGGATGGAAGGCATGCGACATTTTGTTGAATGCATGCCGGATTTCATCCTGAGTGGCATTAGGACTGACGTGAAGGATGTCGTAGTAATTGTGGGTCGGTTTGGCCATGGTAATGTCTCAAGTTCAAATATATAAAAAAATGGCGACCTTAGGTCAGTTTCTGTGAATAGTTTTTGTACCTTCGTAAAAGAAAACGCCAGCATTATCAGAAATGAAAAGCCGATTGCTATCCATACTGTTCGCATTGTTGATTACGTTTCCATCCGGCTATGCGAAGGAAAGCCAGATAATATCCAGATTGAGAACGATGCTGGATAATGCGTCCAATGAGCAAGAGATTAGTTTTATTCTTGAAATTGCCACGACGTTAGAAAAGGAAGTGTTATATCCGGAGAAGGAGAAGGAGGTTTTTTATCTCGACGCGGGCGATTACTTGGTGAATAAAGGCCTAAAAAAGGATGCCGCGGTCTGCTATGATTTGGCGGCAAGCCTTGGTAATAATGAGGGTTTTCTGAAGAAGGCAGGATTGCTTCCGGCGAGTTCCAAACGCGCAAAATGGCTGACAATATTGGGCAAATGCGGAGATAATAATGCCAAAGTGCTCATGGATGCCCTCAAGAAGTGTCATTCGGATATTAATGCTGCTCTTACGGTGCATGATAATCTTGGTTATTACCATCTTGAGTATCTTCCCGATCCTTTGGTCGCTTTCCGCATCTCAGAAAATCCGCAGGACCTCTTCGTGCAGGCTGACGACAGTATCTGGTATCACGTGGCCATGGAAAAGCGTAAGGCCGGGAAACTATATGATGCCTCCAGGCTCTATGCGATGCTGGCTGATTCCTGCAATGTCGATGCAATAGCCCGGTCTGGTTTCCTGTGGCTGGATTCTCGACACAAACGTAAACTGCATTTGCTCGTGTGGGGATATTTTATGTCGGAAGGAAATCCGGAACCGCTATTGAGCGAAAAATCCCAGCAAAAGCTAAAGGACGGAGCATCGTCCTATCTGAAATATCTCAGGGGAGAAACTCAGACATGCAAACAGTTGAGCGCTGCAAGTGATTATATGAGATTGCCTGAAGAAAAACTATTGAGGGTGGCATTTGACGACCATTACAATAATGAATACATTTCAAGTGATATAGTAAGGCATATCAAAGGTCTTCCCGGTGATTTTCCCGGTCACAAGTTTGCTGGGAATATAGTAAGGGATGCGATTGAACATGAAAGGTCTCATCCTCACGTTAAACAATCCGAAAAAATCATCGAGGCGTTAAACAATCTGCCCGTGGATGAAGATAAGGTGTTCAGCAGCGCAGAAAGTGAATTCTACCCGTATTACAAAAGTGGGTATTTCGAAAAGGCCCACCGAAGCGTCCCATATGTTGCCCGGAATTATCCTGTGGGCGATATGGAAGAATACACTCCGCCCCTGGTACCGGAATCGTATGAAGGTACGTCCAAACTGGAGATCGTGCCACAGTTCGGGCATGTGATAAAAAAATGTTCAGTGAGTGAAAGTGGGAAATATGCCCTGACCTCGGATGTCGAAACATCGGCAATACTGTGGGAAGCAGAGACCGGTCGGATATTAAGGACATACCACGATAATTATTCGGATGTCGAATTTATCAACGGTTTTCCGGAGCATTTGGGCACACTGGGAAAACCCACCGGTTTAACTCCGTTGCGGGACCTGCTGTCCGGCAAAATTCTCGCACCTTATGTGGAATACCAGCATTTCAATGAGGGGCAAAAGAAAACAGATCTCGGCCAAATGGCTGGCAAACTCAAAGGGGCACAAATCCTGAAAGCGGGAAATATCGAGCTTTCTCCCGATGGAGATGAACTGCTCGTGGGAGGGCATACACCTTTTGTTTTAAATCTTGATAAGTGGGAGATAACAACAGAGATTCCACTTTATCAGCACATGATGCGTGACGGCATAATGGTGGATAAAGGTTATGACATGCCCCTTCGAAGCGATAGCCCTATCAACTCCTGGGGATTTGGCAGAAGAATGGCAAAAGGCTTCTTGGAAGGGCATTATCTGCCTGACGGCCGTCTTGTTTTCGGGTCAAGCAGGGGAGAGATTACGATATGGGATAAGAATGGAGAACTTAATGACACGATTAACGTAGGACTCCCCATAGTTTTTGGATTAAGGCCCTTCGGGGACAAGGTTTTTTGTACCACCTACGGCGGCAATCTTATTTATGGGACTCTGGAGGACAAACAACTGGATAATACCTGTGTCATACCTTCTGGTTTCAGTTCCGTATTCGATATTCTATTTATGCCGGACAGGGATGAATTCTACCTTGCGGTGAATTCGCACAATCCGCACCTTAGGAAAGAGAACGGTAAGTCTGAAATCACTGAAATAGGGCTTTACCGTGGCCGGATATCAGATCCTTCATCAGAATTGGAGTGCATCATTACGCAGCACTCGAAGAGAGTGGATTATGGCGGCAGTACTTGTTTGAGCCGCATAGGTGATACCCCATGCGTTTTGGTGCCGAGCGAAAACTATGCGACAATATACAACTGTGAAACACATCATCAAACGCGGTTGAAAGCGCGGTTTGAAGGAAGGCTCTCTGCATGCTGCGCTCTTGGCGATGGACGGATTCTGATGGGAAACAAAAAAGGATGGGTCAGTGTGTACAATCATGCAATGCTTCCATATTTGAAGGAGGATAATCCGGCCGTTAAGGAGGATATAGTTGCTATGGGGAAGGCCAGAAACGTCATATTGCGCAAACCGGTGGTGGAAGGCTCCTTGCAGAAGGCTGACAGTTGTTTCTACGTTAATGAGGGAGAAATACGTGGCATAGTTGAGGATAGGAAGCGCGGATTGATTTACATTTCTTCTTCAACTGGTGTTATCCAGATAAGGAGTTTGGCTAATCTTGACAAGATTGCAAACTGTTATGCACTTGGAGGCGGGCATCATATCATTTTTACCCCGGACGGTTATTATATGGGAACAAAAGAAAGCCTTGATGTGGTGATGTATTCTCTGGGCGGGAAGTTGTATGGATTCGACCAGTTCGATCTTACCAGGAACAGGCCGGATATATTGCGTGAACGCCTGGGTGCATCGGAACAAGAGGTCGCTATGCTCAGAAGGATTCACGAAAAAAGAGTTCGTCGTATGGGCCTCAGTTTGTCGGATGCAGATCCTGCGGAAGCTCCTTTGCTTGAGGTGCTGGATGCTCCGAAAGGGAAGGTGAATGTCCCGGAGGTATTAATAGGTCTTGCGGCATCTGATAAGTCTGCCCTTCTGTCGCGTTTTTTGGTATGGGTGAACGGGGCTCCCGTGTTCGGACGTGATGGACTGGAAATTGCGGGTGGAGTCAAAGAAGCCGGCAGACAGATCAGGGTCCCGCTTTCGGACGGAAAGAATCTGATTGAGATATCCTGTTTGAATTCCAAAGGAGTTGAGTCTTTGCGGCGCGCTTTAGAGGTAGAGTATGTGGGCACAAAACGCAGGAGTACATTATATCTGGTTGCTCTGGGCGTCTCACAGTACGCGGATGCCGCATATAATCTGCGTTATGCTGCAAAAGATGCAGAGGAGATGCTCTCCACGATGCAAATCAACTCGCGGGCATACTCTGCTGTCAAGACCTTGTTATTGAAGAACAAGGAGGTCAATGCCGAAGCCCCGAATAGAATAAAGAAGTTCCTAGAGAATGCCGGGAGTAACGATGCTGTAATAGTTTTCTATGCAGGGCACGGCTTGCTCGATGCTGATTATAACTATTATCTTTCTCTGTACGGAACGGATTTCTCAAATCCGGCTTCTACCGCCATGTCCTACGATGATTTCGAAGATCTCTTCGACCGCATTCTGCCACAGAAAAGGCTTGTCCTCATCGATGCCTGCCATTCTGGGGAAATCGATAAAGAGGATGTCCATGAAGTTTGGGCTGCTGCAAAAACAGAAGGGAAAGTCACATTCCGAGGCGCCGCATTAGGGAAAGAATCTGTGGAGAGTTTGGCAATAAACGGTGGTTATGTGGATGTGCGCCGCGGGCGTGGTACAACCGTTTTTGCCGGAAGTTCAGGTCTGGAGGTGGCCATGGAAGGTAATGATTGGCAGAATGGCTTGTTTACTTGGGTTGTAAAACGCGGCTTGTTGTCTTTCGCGGCAGACTCCAATTCAGATGGCACTGTTACGGTGTCTGAACTCCTGGATTATGCACATAAAGAAGTAAACCGCATTTCCGGCGGCACACAGTCCCCTGCCGCCAGAAGCATTAACAGGAGAAACGATTTCGCTTTAGCTGTCCGTTAAGGAATAGGAATCAATTCAAAACCATCTGCCACGCAGATACTCGTTTCGCTGGAAGAATCGTAATAATAGAGCGAGGCGATAACTCTTTCCGGAGGAACCTGTCGCCCGTCAATTGTGAATAGCTCTTCTGTGCAGAAACGAACGAACCCGCTAACGGGGGTTATCTTCTTGTTGATAACCTCATTGGCGTAATTCATTGAAATGTAGAAGAACCTGGTCTCATCCTGTTGGATGTCGGATGCCAGATCCAGTACGGAATCCACGATTAGTTCTTTCGGAATGGCCCGGGAAAGATCTTCAAGAGTATGTGCTACGCCACTTCTGGCACCAAGTTTTTTCTGCCTATAGAAGAAAGACTTCATCGTTGTATGGCCATCGTTGGTGGTCTGTGTGGCACTCAATACGTAACTCTCTCCGCTTTTGGTGTCACGAACCTTCATGACTTGTTTCGGGGACGACCATAAGATCTCGTCGCTTTCAGAATAAGTGCTGTCTATGGCACAGACTTTATTTCCGATTGTGATACTATTGGGATTAAGATACAAGATGCGGAAACTGCGTAACGGCTTGCCTGCGAACAAAACGGCAATGCTCAATAACAGTATTATGGGAATCAGATACTTTTTCATTTTTTTGCCAAATGAGCATAGATGTAAGAAAAGATGCTGAAAATCGTACCAATGAATACGGCATTGATAAAGATTCCCGCGAAATAATATGAAAGCCAGCACAATATGCTGAGAGGGAAGGTGAAGCTTACCCAGTCAAGACAGAAAGCAAGCCATTGTTTCCTCGGTTTGAATGATAGTCTGGCCAGGATGATTACCGAATAAACGAAGAACAAGACAAATAACACGAAATAAATGCACAAAGGCACTTTATGATCCCCGTTTTTTAAAGTCAGGTAAGCATTATATGTAATCATTATGCCAGGCATCGGTCCGGCGGGAGTGTCATGTATGTCGGTTTCGGTAAAATCGCCCACCAAAACAATCTTGCCTTTGAACATGTCTGCCGGCATTTCGGTAGAACATATATCTGTCCCTAAATAAAAGAGCTGTTGCTTTCCATCTGTTGAATACGTCGCGTCCAGCAAACAATCATAGGGTAGAATAACGGAATTGTTGCAAGGCCGTCCATCCGAACAATAAAATGGCCAACAGCGTTTTATGTCTTTCCCGCAGAGGTCGTGATACATTTTGAGTGGGACGGAACGGCCACCTTTGCGCAGATACTTATATTTAAGGAACTGGTCTCCGTTCTTGAAAATGGTATAATCGGAAATGGCCGCTTTTTCTTCTAGCCCATAAGGGACCGGCCCGTTTCCGGTTCTCGGTATCACCAAGCGCGGCATGGAACCGAGGAGGGCAAAAAGTGCGCTGTCTGCGGGAGTGGAAAAACGCCCGTCAAAGAAAATATCACAGAAAATATAGTCGTAGCTGCGTTCTTTATCCAGGGCCTGGAACAAGTGTAGAAGTTTTTCCCTGTCGGTAATGCCAATGGTCCCCACCGGAATGCCAAACTCATCCTCCATCGGCACCAAAGTCTGGTCATAGGCGGTGTTGATGGGAACGATGTCGCCATTATTGTCTGCCGTACAGTGCTTTCGAAGGAGAACGGATGACAGGAAGACGGAATCGTCACCGAATCCATATGTATACTGTGAATCCCAGAGAAGATTACATACAAGCAGCATCGCCAGCGAAATAGCTGTCGATACAGCAATAATGACTCCTACTCTTTTCCCTTTTAATCCCATAAACTAAAGCGGCCTGTAATTATACCCGAAGGCATCCATTACCTTAAAGTGATAACCCTGCATCTTGCGGACGAGGTTGTCGTAGCTGCGCTTGGCGGGAACCGTCCACTGCACTTCGCTGAGAGCCTGCAGGCGTGGAATCACCATGAAGTACAGCTGGTCTTCGTTGCGGATGTATTCGGTCCAGACGTTGCCCTGCACACCGAGTATGTGTGCTGCGGAGGTATCGTCGAAGCCATCCAGGGGTTCGTAGCTATAGAGGTTCTTTGCATCGTACACCTTGCCCTTCTTGGGATATCCGGCTCCGGCCAGTTCGTCCTTCTCGGTTGTGCCCTGCTTGTAGTCGAGGTAGCAGTAGGTCGTGGGAGACATGATCACGTCGAAACCCAGGCCTGCGGCCTTGATGCCACCGGTGGTGCCGCGCCAGCTCATAACCGTCGCGCCCTCGGCCAGCTCGCCTTCCAGGATCTCGTCCCAGCCTATGATCTTGCGGCCCTTGGCGGCCAGGTAGTCCTGCACGCGCTTGGTCACGTAGTTCTGCAGTTTCTGCCCGCGGGTGCCTTTATCGTCGGACACCAGGCCCAGCTCATCCATCTTGGCCGTGCAGGCCGGGCACCTGTCCCACTCCTTCTTCGGGCACTCGTCCCCGCCGATGTGGATGTACTCGCTCGGGAAGAGTTCGCATATCTCGTCCAGCACGTTGAAAAGGAACTCGAAGGTCTTCTCCTTGCCAACGCAGAGCACCTGGTCGGAGACTCCCCAGCGCGTCCATACCTGGTAGGGGCCGCCGGTGCAGCCGAGCCATGGGTAGGAGGCCATTGCGGCCAGCATGTGGCCGGGAAGGTCGAGTTCGGGGATGACGATTATGCCGAGCTTGCCTGCATACTCCACTATCTCCTTAACCTGCTCCTGGGTGTAGTATCCGCCGTAGCGCTTGCCGTCGTTTTTGCCGCGCTCGTAGGTCTGCTGGGTGCCGCTGCGGAACGCGCCGATCTCGGTCAGCAGGGGATACTTCTTTATCTCCAGGCGCCAGCCCTGGTCTTCGGTCAGATGCCAGTGGAAGCGGTTGAGCTTGTACATGGCCATCACGTCCAGCAGACGCTTGACCTGGTCCACGCTGTAGAAATGCCTCGCGCAGTCGAGCTCGAGCCCGCGGTAGCTGAAGCGGGGCTTGTCCTGGATTGTGCAGCAGGGGATGGGAAGTTTGTCCTTAATCTGCCTGGCAGCGTAAACATCTACCGGCAGCATCTGGCGGAAGGTGGCGATGGCGTAGAGGAAGCCGTTCATGTCGGATGCTGTCACCTTCATCGCACGCGTACCCACCTCTATCTTGTATTCTTCGGGTGCGAGGGTGGGATCCTTCAGGAAGAAAATGCCCTTCAGCGACTCGATGGGGGTGCCATAGTTGACTCCGGTCGCCGCCGCCAGGCTGTTCACCTTGCCGGTGCAGATGTATATGTCGTCCGCCAGTTTGGCGATGGCTTCCACCGTCGGTTTGGTGAGGAAGGAATCATAGTTGAAGTTGGCGCCCTTCACCTTGAATTCGCCCTTGCCGAAGCTGACGCTCTGGGGTTCGGGGATGATGTTGAGCACGGGATCCGTCTTTTTCGCTTCCAGGCCGAGGCCCAGGAGTAGGCTGATTGCGATGATGGCTAATTTTTTCATATTCAATAGATTAATAATCCTGTTATGCCTCCTGCCACTATCAGCAGGATGGGGTTGACTTTGAAGAAGAACGAGGCGACGAAGCTCGCGCCGAGGATCACCCACGCCGTCCAGTCGCCGAAGTTTTCGGTGATTACGCTGATTCCGGTCGTGCTCACATGGAACATGAGTATCAGCGCCGCGGCACCTATAAGACCGGCTACAGCGGGGCGCAGACCCGTCATCACGTCGCCGAATAGGGAGGTGGTGTGGTATTTATTGTAGAGTGTGATGATTCCGTAGAAGATGATGAACGACGGCAGCACGAGCGCGAAGGTCGCGAGCGCGGATCCGGCCACCCCGGCCACTTCGTAGCCGGTATAGGTTGCGCAGTTCACTCCGATGGGCCCGGGGGTGCACTGCGAGATGGCCACGATATCCGTGAACTGCGCCTCGGTAAGCCATCCGAACTTGGTGACCACCTGCGTCTGTATCAGCGACAGCATCGCGGCCCCGCCTCCGAAGGTGAAGAGCCCGATCACGAAGAAGGTGGCGAATAGCTGAAGGTAGATCATCGCTGCGTGCGCGCCTCCTTCGCGAAGCTGATGGCCACCGCCACGACGATGGTTACCAATATAATATATACTGGAGAGATCTTCAGCACTGCCACGGCCACCAGCGAGGCCAGCAGGATCAGCCAGGCCCACCACTTGCGGCAGCCTTTTTTCGCCAGGTTGACGGCAGGCACGAGGATGAGCCCGACCGCCACCGGCCGTATGCCGCGGAAGATCTTCTGCACCGTTGGGTTATCCTTGATGCCGGCGAAGAGCATGGCTATGAGGAGGATGATGGCGAAGGACGGCAGGACCGCACCCAGGCTGGCCGCAATGGCCCCTCTGATACCCCTGAGGCGGTATCCGGAGTAGATGGCCATGTTGACGGCGAGGATGCCTGGGGCGCTCTGCGCAAGAACGATTATGTCCGGCATGTCCTCTTCGGAGATCCAGTCCTTGCGGCGCATTTCGGCCTCGATCAGGGGAATCATTGCATAGCCTCCGCCTATGGTGAAGGCGCCTATCTTGGCAAAGACGGCGAAGATGCTCCACAGTGAAACCCCGTTATTGTTCATAGCTCACGAAAATAGCAAAAAAAATGCAAAAAAAGTTTGGAGGTATGGGAAAAGTTCGTATCTTTGCAGCCCGTTTCGGAAAAAGGATTTTCTAAACGGATTTAGTTCCTTGAAAATATTGGAAGAACAAGTACAAGCAAGTACCGAGAACAAAAAATAGATCGAGAGCGTCAATTTCTTTAC
>R22__coassemble_452_pt1 | contig 27039 bp, 25 predicted proteins | sample R22__metabat2_low_PE_056 | metagenome-assembled genome bin R22 | reverse complement strand
CTTTTTATTATGATGACTTCCAAGGAAATACGTCAGAAATTTCTAGACTTTTTCGAGGCAAAGGGACACAGTATCGTTCCCTCCGCACCCATGGTTGTAAAGAACGACCCGACGCTCATGTTCACGAACGCCGGCATGAACCAGTTCAAGGACATCTTCCTGGGCAACACCACGCCTAAGATGAAGCGTGCGGCCGACAGCCAGAAGTGCCTCCGCGTGAGCGGCAAGCACAACGACCTCGAAGAAGTAGGACACGATACATATCACCATACGATGTTCGAGATGCTGGGCAACTGGAGCTTCGGCGATTACTTCAAGACAGAGGCGATCGACTGGGCCTGGGAGCTGCTCACCGGCGTCTACGGCATCAACCCGGAACTCCTGTACGCTACCGTATTCGAGGGTAGCGCCGAGGACGGCACCGCCCTGGATGAGGAGGCCCGTCAGGCATGGCTCAAGCATCTCCCCGCAGAGCGCATCCTGCTTGGCAACAAGCACGACAACTTCTGGGAGATGGGCGAGACCGGCCCCTGCGGCCCCTGCTCCGAGATCCACATCGACATCCGCAGCGAAGAGGAGAAGCGCGCCAGCGGCATCCCCGGACGGGACCTGGTGAACCAGAGCGACCCTCACGTGATTGAGATCTGGAACCTGGTGTTCATGCAGTTCGAGCGCAAGGCGGACGGCCATCTGGAGCCTCTCCCCGCCAAGAACATCGACACCGGCATGGGATTCGAGCGCCTCTGCGCGGTGCTGCAGGGTAAGAACAGCAACTACGACTCCGACGTCTTCTCCGGCCTGCTCGGCAAACTCGGGGAACTCTCGGGGCATAAATACGGCGAAAGCAAGGATACCGATGTGGCCATGCGCGTGTGCGCAGACCACATCCGCGCCATCTCCTTCAGCATCGCGGACGGCCAGCTGCCCTCCAACGTGAAGGCCGGCTACGTCATCCGCCGCATCCTTCGCCGTGCCGTGCGCTACGGCTACACCTTCCTCGGCTTCACCGAACCCTTCCTCTGCCGCCTCGTGCCCCAGCTAATCTCCGACATGGGAGATGCCTACCCGGAGCTGAAGGCCCAGCAGAAGCTGATAGAGAGCGTCATCCGCGAAGAGGAACTTGCCTTCCTGCGCACCCTCGACCGCGGAATCAAGCTCCTGGACGACTACATGGCCAAGAACGCGGCCACCAAGGTGCTGCCCGGCGTGGACGCCTTCGTGCTCTACGATACCTTCGGATTCCCCATCGACCTCACCGAGCTGATCGCGGGCGAGAAGGGATACAAGGTGGATCTGGAGGGCTTCCAGGTGGAACTCGGCAAGCAGAAGGAACGCGCCCGCAACGCCACCGCCAATGAATTCGGCGACTGGACCGTCTACCATGAGGGTGAGGATGTGGAATTCACCGGCTACGACACCGTCGAACAGCCCGGCGCCCTGCTCCTCAAGAGCCGCAAGGTGGTTCAGAAGAACAAGGAGATGCTCCAGCTCGTATTCGACCGCACTCCCTTCTACGGAGAGATGGGCGGCGAGGTAGGTGACACCGGCGTGGCGATTGCCGCCGACGGCGAGGAGATAAAGATCCTCAACACCGTCAAGGAGAACAACCTCACCATCCATATAGCGGACAAACTGCCCGCCGATCCGGCCGGAGCCTTCACTCTGAAGGTGGATGCCGCTCGCAGGCAGTGCATTGCGAACAACCATACCTGCACCCACCTGCTGGACCAGGCCCTGCGCGAGATCGTGGGCACCCATGTGGAGCAGAAGGGCTCCTTCGTGTGCGACAAGTATTTCCGCTTCGACTTCTCTCACTTCGAGAAGCTTTCCGACGAACAGATACATGCCGTCGAGGCTCGCGTCAACGCCCTGATACGCAGCAATTTCCCGCTTGTGGAGAACCGCACCGCCACCATGGCGGAGGCCCAGGAGATGGGCGCCATCGCCCTCTTCGGCGAGAAGTACGGCGACGTGGTTCGCGTGGTTAAGTTCGGCCCCAGCGTTGAGCTCTGCGGCGGATGCCACACTTCCCGCACCGGCAACATAGGCCTCTTCAAGATTACATCCGAATCCGCCATCGCGGCCGGCATACGCCGCATCGAAGCCGTCACCGGCGAAGAGGCGGAGAAGATGGTCTGCACAATGCAGGAGACCATCCGCACGGCCCGTGCCATGTTCGGCGGCGTGCCCGGTCTCACGGAGGCCATCCAGCGCATGATAGACGAGAACGACAGCTTCAAGAAGCAGATCGCCGAAATCGCCAAGGAGAAGACCTTGCAGCTCAAGAAGGCCCTGCTCGAGAAGGCGGTAATGATCAATGGCCACAACGTGGTGAAAATCAACGAGTCCCGCGACCTGGCCATGCTTCGTGACGCTGCTACCATGTTGCAGAGAGAAGCTGAGAATCTGGTGATTGCCGCCGCGTTCGAGACCGGTGGCAAGCCCCAGCTGCTGCTCATGTATTCGCAGGATCTGGTTGCCGCTGGCAAGAATGCCGGCGCCGACATCCGCGAAGCCGCAAAACTCATTCAGGGAGGAGGTGGAGGCCAGCCCGGTCTCGCAACCGCTGGCGGCAAGGATATTGCAGGTCTTTCCGATGCCCTGGACAAAATGATTGAAAAGATTTGAAAAAGCTCGACCGCTTCATACTCACGGCATTCATAGGACCGTTCGTCGCTATCCTTGTGCTCGTCATATTCATCCTGATGATGCAGTTCCTCTGGGTGTATATCGACGAGCTCGTGGGTAAAGGCCTCGGCCTGGGCGTCGTGCTGGAATTCATGCTTCTGGGCGGATGCACCATCCTCCCTCTGGCCCTCCCTCTGGCCACCCTGCTGTCGTCCATGATGGTCCTGGGGCAGATGGGAGACCATAACGAGCTGATGGCCATCAAGGCCGCAGGCATATCGCTCGCCAGGGTAATGCTCCCGCTCATCATAGCATCGGTCTTCATCAGCATCGGGGCCTTCTGGATAGGCAACAACCTGGTGCCGGTGGCCTGGAACGAGATTTACACCCTGCGGGACGACATCAGCCATACCAAGAACGAGATCAAGATCCCTGCAGGCACTTTCTACGACGGCATCGACGGCTATGTGCTCCGCACCGAAACCCAGGACGAGCAAGGCATGATGCACGGGGTGATGGTGTACGACCACACTTCCAACAAGGGCAACACATCCCTTTCCCTGGCCGATTCCGCTGTGATGAAGATGAGCAAGAACAAAGATTATCTCACCTTCACCCTCTACAACGGCACCAACTATCAGGAGAACAACGTGCGCAAGTACAGGGACACTACTCTGGAACTTCAGCACATCGACTTCGAGAAGCAGGAGCTGATAATCCCTCTCAAGAACTACAGCTTCCAGAAATCCGACAGCAGCCGTTACGGGGACCAGGTGAAATCCATGCGCCTCCGTCAGCTTAAAGAGCAGAAGGATTCGCTGGACAAGCTGGCTACGAAGGCCCTGGAGAACCGTTACATGCAGATTACCCAGTATGGCAGTTTCTCCCTCAAGGACCAGCTGGACACGGCCAAGCTTGAGGCCAGGGCCCGTTACAAGAACTATTTTTCTGACGACAATTATCTCCGCTGGGACAAGGTTTCCAAGAAAAAGAAGGCCTACGAGAAGGCTGCTTCCTCTGCCGAGAGGATGAGTACCAGCATCATGGCCTACACCAGCGAGGTTTATGAATATTACTTCTATCTCCGACGCACCAACATCGAGCTTTTGAAGAAGTTCGCGCAGGCCCTCGCATGCCTGCTGCTGTTCTTCATCGGCGCTCCGCTGGGAGCTTTCGTGCGGAAGGGCGCGCTTGGCGTGAGCGCCATCATCTCGGTACTGTTCTTCGTGCTCTACTGGGTGGTGGATATCACCGGCACCAAGCTTGCCCGCGACGGAGCCGTTGGAGCCACGTTGGGGGCGTTCATCTCAGCCGTAGTGCTGGCGCCGATCGGGGCTTACCTCACATCGCGCGCCATCAAGGATGCCACCCTCTTCAGCAACGACTCGCTGCTTAACTACTGGCGCAAGCTCAAGAGCCGCATCGCCGGCCTGTTCCACCGCAAGCGCATAGTTTTCATGGGCACGCCGGAGTTTGCCGTTGCTTCGCTGGATGCGCTCATCAAGGCCCGCTACAATGTAGTCGGCGTGGTTACGGTGGCCGACAAGCCCAGCGGGCGTGGCCTGGAGGTGCATGAGAGCGCGGTGAAAAAGTATGCCGTGGAGCATGGCCTGCCGGTGTTGCAGCCTGTCAAGCTTAAGGATCCCGAGTTCCTGGAGCAGCTTGCGGCATGGAAGGCAGACCTGTTCGTGGTGGTGGCGTTCCGCATGCTGCCGGAAGAGGTTTGGCGCATGCCCAAGCTCGGATCGTTCAACCTGCATGCCGCCCTCCTGCCTCAGTACCGCGGTGCCGCTCCTATCAACTGGGCGGTTATCAATGGCGAGCGCATGACGGGTGCGACCACCTTCATGATAGACAAGGATATAGATACCGGCGGCATCATCCTGCGCCATGGGCTCCGTATCGGGCCCGAGGATACCGCTGGGGATGTGCACGACCGACTGATGGCGCTTGGTGCGAAGCTGGTGGTGGAGACTACCGAGGGGATTATCCAGCATAATGTGGAGACGCGCGTGCAGAAGTCGTTTATCCAGGGTTCGGAGGTGCTTAAGCCGGCGCCGAAGCTCACCAAGGAGAATACGCGTATCGACTGGTCGGCTCCTGCCGAAACCATACGCAATCTGGTGCGCGGCCTCAATCCTTATCCCACCGCCTGGACTACCATGGTCCGTGACGGTAAGACTACTGATGTCAAGGTATTCGCAACTGCTGTTGCGGATTCCGCAACGGCAGTTGCCGGTACCATACGTACCGACGGCAAGGCCTTGTATGTTGCAGCAGGCGACAAATGGCTGGAAGTGAAGGAACTGCAGTTGGCAGGCAAGAAGAGGATGAGCGCGGATGCATTCCTGAGGGGATTCAGGGAAATAGAAAGTTACAAGTTCGTGTAGGATGGCGAATTATGTGTTCAACCCGATTACTTTGCAGTACGAGGTTCGCGAGGAACCCCGTTACGCGAAGTATGTGCGAACGGGGTTGAGCATACTGGTGGTCGGAGGGCTGTGCTTCCTGTACTTCTGGCTTTTCACTTCGGTTTTGGGAATGGATCTGCCAAAAACCGCCCGCCTCAAGAAAGAAAACGCGATGTGGCAGTCCAAGATCGCCCTGGCGGAACGTCAGCTGGATATCTGCGAGGAAACGCTGCAGGGAATCGAGGAGCGCGACGACAATGTATACCGGTCCATTTTCGGCTTGAACGTGATTCCGGAAGAGGTTAAGGCCGCCAAGCCCGATCCTCAGGCCGATCCGCTTACCGCGCGAATCAATTCGCTGACCAAGAGGGCATATGTGCAGAGCATGGCCTTGGACGAAGTTTACGGCATTGCGCTGAATGCGGGTGACATGGTCTCCCACATCCCTGCCGTGCCTCCCATCCTGCCCAAATCCGGCTCCTACCGCATGGCAAGCCCCTTTGGCTACCGAACGGACCCTGTTTACGGAGGCACCCGCTTCCATGCCGGGCAGGACTTTGCCGCAGACGTGGGATATCCGGTCTATGTTACCGGAGACGGCGTGGTGGAGAAGGTGGATTACGGTTTCACCGGCTACGGCAACGAGATAATCGTAGACCATGGCTTTGGGTATCGCACGCGGTATGCCCATCTCAGCCGCATCGATGTTGCAAAGGGGATGAAGGTGACGCGCGGCGACCAGATCGGCGCCATAGGCAAGACAGGCAAGGCTACGGGCCCGCACCTGCATTATGAGGTGATCTACAAGGGCAACGCCATCAACCCGTACAGCTACATGAACCTCGACATGACGGTCGAGGAATACATAGCGATGATAACCCGCCGCAGGGAGGAATCCGGTACCCGGAAGAAATCCACCCTCGAACTGCTTAAAGAACACGGCCGATGAGTAAGAAGAAGTTATATACTTTCGACGCGGCCGCCATTACGGTTCGCAAGATTACCAAGTCGGTGTGGACTACGGTGTGGTCTGTCGTCAGGGTGATCCTGGTGTCGGTGTCACTGTTCGTGGTAATCTATCTCATCCTCTCCCTGGTGCTCAGCACCGATGTGGAGAAGCGCCTGCGCCGGGAGAACCGCCAGTACGAGAAGGTGTTCGCCACCATCCCGGAGAAGCAGCAGCTGCTGTCTGAGTCCATCGACATACTGGCCCTGAAGGACAGCCGCATCTACGATGAGGTGTTCCATACCGTGGCTCCGCCGGTGGATCCGGTTGGGTCCCTGAACTTCCTCTTCGGAGCGGATACCATCCCGGATACGAAGATCGTGACCTACACCACCCGCAAAGCGGATGCCCTGCTGAAGACAGCCTCGGAGGTGGATGCCGCGTTCGAGAAGATATACCGCACGATGGGGGAGAAGGGCTTCGTGATGCCGCCCATGGCCATTCCGGTGAAGGATGTTTCCTATCCGCAGATCGGGGCTTCCACGGGCCCGCGCCTGAACCCGTTCTACAAGACTGAAGTGGCCCACCACGGGTTGGATTTCATAGTGCCGCAGGGCTCGCCGGTGTTCGCTCCGTCCGACGGGACGGTAGAGAAGGTGGTGCGCACGTCCAAGGGCGACGGCAATACTGTAACCATCAGGCATTCAGGCGGATACGTCACGCGCTACATGCATCTGGACGAGATTTTCGTGACGGACGGACAGCGTGTGCGCAGGGGAGGGAAGATTGCCACCGTGGGCATGTCCGGAAACGCATACGCCCCGCACCTGCACTACGAGGTCAAGTTCGGCGGAGCCTTCCGCGACCCGGTGAACTACCTCTTCGGATCCGTGGCCCCGGACGAATATCCGAACTACCTGTTCATGTCTATAAATACCAGACAATCAATGGATTAACATATGAGTAAACTGTTCTACACCATCGGAGAGACCGCGGAGATTCTGGGAGAGAATGTTTCCGCAGTGCGCTATTGGTCGGGGTACTTCGAGAAGTTCCTGAAGACTTCCCGCACTACCCGCGGCGACCGCCGCTTCACCCCGGAGGACATAGAAACCTTCAAGCAGATCCACTTCCTCCTGAAGGAGAGGGGCCTCACCCTCGAAGGCACGGCGAAGCAGCTTGCCGCCGACAGGGCGTCGGTCGACAGACGCGTGCGTGCGCTGGAGTCTCTCAAGACCATCCGCGAGCAACTTGTAGAAATCCGCAAAGGCCTATGAAAGTAAAGGATATCATCGCTGCGATCGAGGAGTTCGCACCTGCGAACATCCAGGCGGAATACGACAACACAGGCCTGCAGGTGGGCTCTCCCGAGCAGGAGGTGCATGGGCTTCTGATAGGCTTCGACTGCACTGCCGCGCTGGTTGAGGAGGCCGTACGCCGTGGCTGCGACATGATCCTCACGCACCATCCCCTCATCTATCATCCCCTGCGTAACCTCTATCCGGAGGATCCGGGAGCTGCTGCTGTGATTGCCGCCGTGCGCAACGGGGTGGCGGTGTATGGCTGCCACACCAGTGTGGACAAGACCCCCGGTGGAGTGAGTTTCGCGCTGGCCGGGAAGCTGGGCCTGCAGAATGTGAAGGTGCTGGATCCGGAAGATGGCGGAGTCGGTTTCGGAGCGGTCGGCGACCTGCCCGAGGCGCTTCCCGCACTTGAGGCCGTGGCTCTGGTGAAGAAGGCCCTCGGCACGCCCGCCGTGCGCTGCTCAGCCCCCGTAGAAGGTCCTGTGAGCAGGATTGCGGTATGCGGAGGCTCCGGCACGTCGCTCATCCCGGCGGCAATGAAAGCCGGCGCCCAGATGTATGTCTGCGGCGACATCTCCTACCACTATTTCTTCCAGCCGGAAGGCTTCATGGTGGTGGATGCCGGACATTTTGAAACAGAAGTTGAAATAACAAAGGTCCTGCTTTCCGTTATACGGAAAAATTTTCCTACCTTTGTATCCCTTATATCCGAAAATATCGGGAAGGCTAATCCGGTAAATTATTTGTAATTACAATATGGCAACCAAGAAAACAGTAAAGAAAGTCGAAACCCCGAACGATTCGCGCGAGACCTTCGTCAGTCTGCAGAAATCATTTGCAGACTCCGATCTTTCCGTAACCGAGAAGCTCAAAGTCCTCTATCAGCTCCAGGCCGCCGACAATGAGATCGGCAAACTGGTGCAGCTCAGGGGCGAACTTCCCGCAGAAGTGGAAGCACTCGAAAGCGAGATCGCAGGTTTCAAGGCCAAGATCGAGCGCCTGAACGAGGCCATCAAGGGCGAAGAGGCCGCCATCGAGGTGAACAAGGCCAAGATCACCGAGCACGAAGGCGACATCGAGAAGTACAAGGCCCAGCTCGAGAACATCGCCAACAGCCGTGAATACGACTCGATCAGCAAGGAGCTCGAGAACGAAAACCTCCTGCTCCGCATTGCCGACAAGTTCATCGGCGAAGCAAAGGACCGCATCGTAGAAGACAAGAAGCAGATAGAAGAGCTTGAAGAGCGCATCTCCGTGCGCAACGAAGACCTCGCCGCAAAGAACGAGGAACTCGCTTCAATCGTCAACTCGACCGCAGACGAAGAAAAGACCTACACCGACAAGCGCGACGCCCTTGCAGCCAAGCTGGACGCCCGCACCATGAGCGCATACGAGCGCATCAAGAACAGCACCCACAATCACCTCGCAGTGGTTCCCGTCTACAACGGAGAGGCTTGCGGAGGATGCTTCAACACCATCACTCCCCAGCGTCTGGTAGACATCGCATCCGGCACCAAGCTGGTCATCTGCGAGCATTGCGGACGCATCATCGTGAACCCTGAAATCTAGGATCCGTACCGTATGGCAGAGCAGAAGACACGCCGTAAGGCACAGCCGAACATCGACACCCTCGGGCTCGAGATAGGGAACAAACCCCCTCAGGCCCTGGAGGCGGAAGAGGCCGTGCTCGGCGCAATGCTGCTCGAGCCGGCGGTGGTGGACGCCTCGATGGCGGAACTCACCAAAGACTGCTTCTACGACAAGAAGAACCAGATGATCTTCGAGGCCATGGGCAAGCTTGTCCAGGATCATACATCCCTCGATATCATCACGGTGAGCGAGAAGCTCAAGGCCCTGGGCAATCTGGAGGCCGTGGGTGGATCCGTGGTGCTGGCCAACTACTCCGAAAGGGTGGGTTCGGCCGCGCACATCGAGTACTACATCAAGATCCTCAAGCAGAAAGCTATCCAGAGAGACCTCATCACCGCATCCTATGCCATCCTCAAGGATTCCTTCGACGATTCAGTCAATGTGGACGACCTCATCGACATGGCCCAGTCGAAGGTGTACGAAGCCGTGCAGAACAGTGTGCGCAAGGATGTGCAGGAAATCGGATCCGTGCTCAACGATGTCATCTCCGACATCCAGGAGCGTCAGGAATCCACGGGTCTGAGCGGGGTTCCATCCGGATTCCCCACTTTGGACCAGATCACCCAGGGATGGCAGCCGAGCGACCTTATAATCCTCGCCGCCCGTCCTTCCGTGGGTAAGACCGCCTTCTCGCTCAATATCGCGCGCAATGCCGCGGTCGACCACCACATGCCTGTGGCCTTCTTCTCCCTGGAAATGTCTGCCACCCAACTTGCCAAACGTCTCGCCATCAGCGAAACCGGCCTGAGCGCAGACAAGATCAAGGGAGCCATCCGCCTGGAGCAGTACGAATGGGAGCAGCTGGAATACAAGATCAAGGATCTCGCCAAGGCCCCCCTCTACATCGACGACACCCCCGGCCTGCCCCTCATGGAGTTCCGCACCAAGGCCAAGAACCTGGTGAAGAACAAGGGGGTGAGGCTGATCGTGGTGGACTACCTCCAGCTGATGCAGGGCCCCGCCGAACTGCGAGGCATGCGCGAGCAGGAGGTTGCATCCATCTCCCGTACCCTGAAGGCCACCGCGAAGGAGCTGAACGTGCCCATCATAGCACTGTCCCAGCTCTCCCGCCAGGCTGTGCAGCGTACGGGCGGCGCCGGCAAACCCCAGCTTAGCGACCTCCGCGAATCCGGCTCCATCGAGCAGGATGCCGATATGGTAATCTTCATCCACCGTCCGGACTATGTAGGCCTCAGCGAGAATCCGGAAGACAAGGAGAAGACGCAGATCATCATCGCCAAGCACCGTAACGGCGAAACCAGGGATATCGACATGGTCTTCAAGAGCGAACGCGTCAAGTTCCTCGAGATGAACGACGTGCTGTATGCCCAGCAGGGCCCCGTCGCGTCGGCCATGAACAACGAGTTTGAACAGTAGGCCTATGTCTGCCCCGGAAATCTCCCATATAGGGAAAATAGTTGCAATCGATGCGGACTTCATCACGGTAGAAATCGTGGCGGAGTCCGCTTGCGCTTCATGCCATGCCGCATCCCTTTGCGGCACGGCGGATGCCACGCACAAGGCCATCACCGTCCCTGCTACCGTTGGGAACTGGGCCGTTGGCCAGGAGGTGCAGGTGCTGCTGAAGCGCTCCATGGGCTTCAAGGCCGTCTGGCTGGCCTATGCCATCCCTCTGGCGGTGCTGCTCGCAGTGCTGCTGGGGCTGAATGCCGCCGGCGTGGGCGAACTGGCATCCGGGCTGGTCGCCATAGGTGCCGTAGCCCTCTACTATCTTGTCCTCCTGCTTTTCAGGGACAAGCTGCGGAATGAATATTCTTTTTACATAAAGGAGAAATAATGGATTCTATCGTTATCTGGACTATCGTTATCCTGGCCGGTCTCGGCCTCGTACTGGCCCTGATGCTCTTCTTCATCGCCAAGAAATTCAAGGTTGAGGAAGATCCCCGCATCGAGCTGGTCGAGAAGACTCTGCCGGGTGCGAACTGCGGTGGATGCGGCTATGCCGGATGCCATGCTTTCGCCGATACGGCCGTGAAGGCTGCCGACCTGAGCGCGCATTTCTGCCCCGTCGGGGGAAATGAAGTGATGAAGCAGGTTGCCGCCATCCTCGGAATCGAGATGGTGGAGAAGGCGCCCCAGGTTGCCGTGGTGCGATGCAATGGCACTTGCGCCGTGCGCCCCAAGATCAATGTTTACGACGGAGCTGCCAGTTGCCGCGTGAAGGCCGCCCTCTACAGCGGTGATACCGGCTGTGCTTTCGGCTGCCTCGGCTGCGGCGATTGCGTTGCCGTCTGCGAGTTCGGCGCTCTCAGCATGAATCCCGAAACCGGCCTGCCGGTGGTGGATGATGCGAAGTGCGTGGCTTGCGGAAAGTGCGTCGCAGCCTGCCCCAAGAAGCTCATCGAGCTGCGGGCGAAGGGCCCGCGCGGCATGCGCGAGTTCGTGTCCTGCCGCAATACCGACAAAGGCCCTGCTGCAAAGAAGGCCTGCGGAAATGCCTGCATAGGCTGCGGTATTTGCGTGAAGACCTGCACGCACGAGGCTATCACGCTGGAGAACAATCTGGCGTATATCGACCCGGCGAAGTGCAAGCTTTGCCGCGAGTGCGAGGCGATGTGCCCGACGGGCGCCATCCACGGGGTGAATTTCCCTAAACCCCTCGACCGCGAAGGCATAAAGGGACGTGTTGCTGCACGTAAAAAGGAGGTAAGCAATGAGTAAGATAACGTTTGCAATCGGCGGAGTCCATCCGGACGATGCGAAGTTGGCGCGTGGATGCGCCATCGAAGTGCTGCCCCTGCCGGAAACGATGTATGTGTCTATGGCACAGCACCTTGGAGCGCCTGCCAAGCCTATAGTGGAGGTTGGCGACAAGGTGAAGACGGGCCAGGTTATCGCCGAGCCCGGCGGATTCATATCCGCATTCGTGCACTCGCCCGCATCCGGCACCGTCAAGTCCATAGGCCCCCGCAAAGACCTGGCCGGCAACCCCGTCACCCATATCGAGATCGCCGTCGAAGGTGACGAGTGGGTCGAGGGCGTGGATCTTTCCGACACCCTCGTGACTGAGATCCCCGAAGACCGCGCGGCCATCCTCGACAAGATCAAGGCCTGTGGCGTGGTAGGTCTCGGCGGAGCCACCTTCCCCACACATGTGAAACTGAACCCCGCCCCCGGGAGCGTGGCCGAGTGCCTCATCCTGAACGGAGCGGAGTGCGAGCCATACCTCACCAGCGACTACCGCATCATGCTGGAGCGCACCAAGGAGATAATCGTGGGTGCAGCCATCATGCAGAAGGTGCTGGGCGGATGCCGCACCGTCATCGGCATAGAGGAGAACAAGCCGGAGGCCATCGAGGCCATGCGCAAGGCCCTCACCGAGCTGCCCTACAGCATCGAGGTGCTTCCTCTCAAGAAGAAGTATCCGCAGGGCGGCGAGAAGCAGCTGATCCAGGCGGTGATGCACCGCGAGGTCGGTTCCGGCGGCCTGCCCATCAGCGTCGGCGCGGTCGTGCAGAACGTGGCCACCTCGCTCGCAGTCTATGAGGCTGTGCAGAAGAACAAGCCTCTGATTACCAACACCCTGACCATCACCGGCAACTGCCTGCCCGTGGAGAAGATGCACAATTATCTCTTCCGCATCGGCATGCCGCTCAGCTACATAGCAGAGTACGCCGGGGGAGTGCCAGAGGGTGCCGGCAAGCTCATCAGCGGCGGCCCTATGATGGGACGCGCCATCGCCAATCTCGATGCCGCGACCGTCAAGGGTTCGTCGTCCATCCTCTATCTCACCGCAGAATCCACCAGGCGCGGACAGGAATCCCTCTGCATCCGCTGCGGCCGCTGCGCCGATGCCTGCCCGATGGGGCTGGAACCCTTCCTCCTCCGCAAGCTCTATTTTGCGGGAGATGTGGAAGGCCTGGAGGCCAACGCCGCGCAGGATTGTATAGAATGCGGATGCTGCCTGTTCAGCTGCCCCGCCTACATCCCTCTGCTGGACCATGTCCGTCAGGCCAAGGGTATGGCGATGGCTGCGATCCGCGCAAGAGCTGCTAAAAAGTAACGATCATGGCATATATAGTATCACCCAATCCTCATATACATGCAGCGGTCAGCACTAAGAAGCTGATGCTGGATGTGATAATCGCCCTGTGCCCGGCGGCCATCGTGTCGTTCCTGTTCTACGGGCTGAGCGAAATCGCCATCATGGCGTTCAGCGTGGCATCCTGCGTGGTGCTCGAATGGGCCATCACCAAGTATATGCTCAAGAGGCCTTCCTCCACCGGAGACCTTTCCGCCATAGTCACCGGCATGCTGCTGGCCATGAACCTCCCTCCAACCTGCCCCCTGTGGGTGGTGTTCATCGGTGCGGTCGTGGCCATCGCGATAGCAAAGATGACCTTCGGAGGCATAGGGCAGAACATCTGGAATCCCGCCCTGGTGGGCCGCGTGTTCCTGCTCGTATCCTTCCCGACCTATATGACCGACTGGACGGTTCCCGCTGGATTCATCTCCAGCGTGGATGCCTTCAGCGGAGCCACCCTGCTGGGTCAGGTGCCTATCCTGGGTGCCCTGGAGGCCGATAAACTCGTCTCCCTGCAGACTCTCTTCCACAACGTTGGCGGGTCCGCCGGTGAGATATCCGCGCTTGCGCTGCTCGCCGGCTGGGTGTACCTGCTGGTGCGCAAGGTCATCAAGCCCTGGATCACCCTCAGCATCTTCGCCACCGTGGCTCTGGTCGCTCTGGTGTTCCATGCAGTCGATCCCGCCCAGTACACCGGGCCCCTCTTCAACCTGCTCACCGGCGGCGTCATCCTCGGAGCCTGCTTCATGGCCACCGACTATGTCACCTCGCCTATGGGCACCTGGGGCGGCGTCATCTACGGCATCGGCATAGGTTTCATAGTGATGATGATACGCTACTTCGGGTCCTATCCCGAGGGCATGTCCTTCGCTATCCTGCTGATGAACACGGCGGTGCCGCTGCTGGACATGAAGTTCCACCATCGTAAATACGGGAGGAAGTAGATATGGCGGCTAAATCATCTCTTATCAACATGGCTGCGTGCCTGACGGGGGTTTGCCTCGTCTGCGCCGCGCTGCTGGGTTTCGTCTATGTGGTGACGGATGAGCCTATCAAGGCCGCCGCTGCCGCCGAAGCCCAGGCTTCCATCGCCAAGGTGCTGCCCGAGGGAGGATCGATCTCCGAGGAGTTCTCCTCCGAGGCAGAGGGGATACTCGGATACTTCGTGCAGACTTCCGCCGACGGCGAGACTACGGCCTACGCCGTGAAGACTGTTACCGGTGGCTTCGGGGGCCCCGTCACACTGATGGTGGGCGTGCTTCCCGACGGCACCGTTTTCAATACTTCCGTGCTTTCGCACAGCGAGACTCCGGGCCTCGGGGCCAAGTGCACCGAGGAGAAGTCGGCGTTCCGCGAGCAGTGGAAGGGTTTCAAGGGCGTCCTGTCCGTCAAGAAGGATGGGGGCGATGTAGATGCCATCACGGCTTCTACCATCACTTCCCGCGCCTATACCAAGGCTGTCGCCCAGGCGGTTGAACTTGTAAAATCTTTGGGCCATGAGTAAGTTTTCATTGATAACCAAGGGCCTGCTGAAGGAGAACCCGACCTTCGTGCTGGTGCTGGGCATGTGCCCCACGCTGGCCACCACCACTTCGGCAATGAACGGCCTGGAGATGGGCCTTGCGACAATGTTCGTGCTCATCCTCTCCAACATAGTCATCTCCCTGATTTCCCCCATCGTGCCGGACAAGGTGCACATCCCCGTGTATATCGTGGTGATAGCCACCTTCGTGACAGTGCTGCAGCTGCTGATGCAGGCGTACGTGCCGGATGTCTACAAGACCCTCGGCCTGTTCATCCCGCTCATCGTGGTGAACTGCATCATCCTCGGCCGCGCAGAGGCCTTCGCCAACAAGAACGGCGTGTGGGATTCCGCGCTGGACGGCATCGGGATAGGCATAGGTTTCACCCTGTCTCTCACCGTGATAGGCATAGTGCGCGAGATACTCGGCAGCGGCTCCGTCTTCGGATGGAAGTTCATCTCCGGCGACGGCATGCTGGCTTTCGTGATGGCTCCTGGCGCATTCATCGTGCTCGGATACCTGATGGTTCTGTTCAACAAACTCGCTAAAAAGTAGGACGTTATGGAATATCTGCTCATCATCATCTCGGCGATCTTCGTCAACAATATCGTCCTGGCGCAGTTCCTCGGCATCTGCCCCTTCCTGGGCGTGTCGAACAAATTGTCCACCGCATCGGGCATGAGCCTGGCGGTGTGCTTTGTCATCACCCTGGCCACGGTTGTAACCTATCTGATCAATAAGTTCCTGCTGGTGCCCTTCGGGCTCACCTTCCTGCAGACCATCGCTTTCATCCTCGTGATCGCGGCGCTGGTGCAGACCGTGGAGATCGTGCTCAAGAAGGTGTCGCCTTCGCTTTATCAGGCTCTGGGTATCTTCCTGCCTCTGATAACCACCAACTGCGCCGTGCTCGGTGTGGCTATCAATGTGGTTACCAAGCAGTTCACCTTCGGGGGAGAGGCCCACATGCTGGGGCTGGGAGAGGCAACCGTGTATGCCTTCGCAACGTCGCTGGGCTATGGCCTGGCCATGATCCTCTTCGCGGGCATACGCGAGCATCTGGCCCTGAACGAAGTGCCCAAGGCCTTCAGGGGCCTGCCCATTGCGCTTATCTCCGTAGGCATTATGGCACTGGCGTTCCTTGGTTTTTCAGGGATTGTTTAAGACTTTCGTATAAGGGAGCGTAATACTCCTTCTGGTATCCGACGTTGCGGGCAGCTGTTGCAGCTATCGCAGCGTCGGTGCTTTTTGGGAGGGTGGCATGAAGCAGCATGCCTCCGCCAAGGAATGCTGCCAGATACAATTCAGAGAAGAATGCTCCCACCCCGAGTGCGATTATGGAGCTGTTTGTCAGGAAGTATTTTCCGGCTTCGGACCACTGTCCGGCGTAGGCGAGGCCTGCTCCGGGGATCAGGCTCAACATCATGGCCGCGTCTTCGCTTTTATGGCGTGGCTTGCCTTCCGGAAGCGGCAGGGAAGTCTCGTTCAGGAGAGTGGTGAATTCATCCATCATGCCGGCTTCATAGGCCGTGACCATTTTAAGGCGTATGAGATTGTCGCGTGCCGTTTGTGTCAGTCCGAAATAGGGGATACGGCACAGGGTCTCATAGGCGCGTTCGCTTTCTCCTGCCGTTTCGAGCAGCTCAGCCTTTTTCAGCAGCAGGGAATCGCGTTCCGCCTTGTCCGTGCTCTCCCAGGATGCCATTTCGCATAGCGCGGCCGAAAGGTTCGGCTGCGCTCCCATGCTAAAACTGATGGAGAGGAATGCGCAGATCGAACATAAGAGTCGCTTTTTGGGCATCTTCATAGCATTGTTTGATTACTGATACAGAAACGGCGCTGCCGTAAATATTGGCAGTGTAGAAGAGAGCAAAGATGGATGAAAGGGTGATAGTACGCCAATCGTTGAGGCCCAGTTTGGCCCAGGATTCGGCGGCAATTGCTCCCAGTGCCCCTACGACGAGGAAGGTGGAGACTCCGCTCCTCAGGTCTCCTGCATAGATCTTTCCAGAGCCGGGGATGACTGCCGACATGGCTCCGGCAAGCAGGGCGCTCTTCTCTTTATAGTCCGGCAACTCAGGAGTGGAAGTCCAGGTATCGATGAAAGCCTTGGCGTTGGGATGGAAAGGGCTTGTGGGTTGGATCTCTGAAAAGTGCTTCGCGGCCTGCGGGAAATCGTGTATGTCGTAGCAAAGGAGGCCTTTCAGGTAGCTGAGGGTGTCTGATTTCTGGAAGAGACCATCCGCAAAAAGGAGCGCTGCGGCATCTTCATACATGCGGGAGTTGAGGGCATAGGAGAAGAATTCAAGCCTGGCTGCGTCCATCTCGAGTTGGGGGACTGATGCTTCGAAGGGCTGTACCTGGAAAAGGGGTGTATATAGTTCCTCGGTCTTATGACGCAGTTCGTAGAGGCCGCCGGAACGTGCTATGACGGTCGAGTTCATTACCTTGTCGGCAAACGAAAGGGGGCCTCCGGTGAAGAGGAGCAGAAACACCAGGATCTTCATTTCCGCTGTTTCAAATAAGCTTTCAGCCCGTCCTTCATGTCTACGGAGACGGCTCCGGAAGGAATGTGGAAAGAATGGGTGTCCGAACGGACGTCTATCTCCAGATTCTTGTAGATGTCCAGGCGCACGGTGGAGTCCGCCTTTTCCTTGAAATAGGATATTTCGGTAACCCTCATCGGGAACACGAAACCTTTTTCGCTTTTGTAGTTCGAAAGGTAGGTCTTGGTGATGATGTTGCCTTTTTTATCAAAATATGCGCAATACACCGGAAGATATTCGCTGTTGTATGCTATCTCGACCCAGGCGCACATTCCGCCTGTCTTCCGGGGTTCAAATCGGCGGACTATGTAGCCGTCGTCTTTTTTGGAGGATTTCAGGAAGAATCCTTCACGTGTCAGACCCAGGTCTTCTATCCCTCCATCCGCGAAAAGATAAAGGAGTTCATCCGATGCCTTCATCATATCCGGGTCCAGGGTTATGACTTCGTTGGTGGCAGGGAAGTAAAACTTGGAGAATCCGAAGGGAGTGGTGGTCGAGTAGTAGGAAAGCCCTCCGGCCTGCCATAAAATATTAAGGTCGCCTCCTTTGGAATAATAAATCTTCTTCTCCGCAGCCTTCATTTTCCCGTCTTTAACCGTCTTGGTCACAGCGTCTACATGGTAGAACCGCTGGGCACGGGACGGCACGGCGCTCAGGAGGCAGAGCACCGACAGGATAAGAAAAAGGCGGCCGGTACCGACCGCCCATTTTGCTTCATTCAGCATATACTAGAGCCACATGATGAATGCGGGGTTGTCCAGATAGGATGCACTGCCCTGAATGAGGTCGATGATCAACAGAACACCGTCGACGAGAGGGATGATTCCGAAGATACCGCCGATTGTCAGGAAATACCAGAGGCAGTTGATGGGCTTGGTGCCAAGGATGAGCCTGTGGATTCCGAGGCCGCCGAGACCGATCCAGTCTACTACGAGGGCGACTACGTTGGTGATTGCGGGATCGCCTCCAACGGAAGCGCTCATTGATGTGGCTGCTGAAGAAGAAACTTCGAAGACAGCCTCGGTGAAGAGGGCGTCGATGGAAGCTTCGTCAACAGTGTAGTTGGTGGCGTTTGCCACTGCAACGAATGCGAATACTGCAACGATTGCTGCAAAAACTTTTTTCATAAATACTAGTGTTTAAGAATTAACACAAAGATTGCAAAAAAATAATAAATATGCAAATGAAAATGAGTAACTTTGTGTCCGCAAATTGATAACCTAATATGTTCAAGATTCTTGAGAAGAAGATGCTGAACCCGACCATCTGCAAGATGGTGGTGGAAGCTCCGCGCATCGCCAAGGCCGCCCTTCCCGGGCAGTTCCTCATCGTGCGCGCAGACGAGCCCGGGGAGCGTATCCCCCTTACTATCAGTGACTACGACCGTGAAAAGGGAACCGTGACCATCGTCATCCAGCCCATCGGCGCATCCACGCGCAGCATGGTGAATGACTTCGAGGCAGGGGACTCCTTCGCCGACGTGGCAGGCCCTCTTGGGAATCCTTCCGAATTCGTGAAGATGAGCCCCGAAGAGCTTGCGAAGCAGAAGGTGGTCTTCATCGCCGGAGGTCTCGGCACAGCGCCCGTATATCCTCAGGCCAAGTGGCTGCACGAGCATGGCGTGAGCGTGGATGTGATCATCGGCGCCCGCACCAAGGACCTTCTCATCTATGAAGAGGAGTTCAAGCCCGTGGTGGACAACCTTTATATGTGCACGGACGACGGCTCCTACGGCTTCAAGGGAGTGGGTACCGCCCGTCTCGAGGCTCTGGTAGCCGAGGGGAAGACTTACACCCAGGCGGTTGCCATCGGCCCCATGATCATGATGAAGTTCTCGGTTCTCACCTGCAAGAAGCTGAACATTCCCATCTGGGTCAGCATGAACACCCTGATGGTGGACGGAACCGGCATGTGCGGCGCCTGCCGCCTCAGCGTTGGCGGAGTGACCAAGTTCGCATGCGTGGACGGTCCCGAGTTCGACGGTTATCTTGTTGATTTTGACGAAGCTATGAGGCGTTCAGCCCAGTATAAGGCCGAGGAGGGCCTGGCAAATGGCAGCAAATAGAATCCCCCGTGTTCCTGTGCGTGAGCAGGATCCCAAAGTGCGTGCGCACAACTTCGAAGAGGTGTGCTACGGCTACAATAAAGAAGAGGCTATGCTGGAGGCATCCCGCTGCCTGCATTGCAAGAACCCCCGCTGCGTGGCATCCTGCCCCGTGGGCGTGAAGATTCCAGATTTCATCGAGCTGGTCGCTGCCGGAGATTTCGCCGGTGCCGCTGCCAAGATCGCGGAAGATTCTTCCCTTCCTGCAGTTTGCGGACGCGTCTGCCCTCAGGAGACCCAGTGCGAGGGAAGCTGCGTGCTCGGCGTCAAGTTCGAGCCCGTTTCCATCGGCAAGCTGGAGAGGTTCGTTGCTGACTGGACCTTCGCCCAGGGCGAGAAGGCCGTCGAGGCTCCCAAGTGCGGCGGCAAGAAGGTCGCCATCATCGGCTCCGGCCCTGCAGGCCTCGCTTGCGCATACGACCTTGCAAAGATGGGTTACGACGTGACCATCTTCGAGGCCCTGCACAAGGCTGGCGGCGTGCTCGAGTATGGTATTCCCGAGTTCCGTCTGCCGAAGGAGAAAGTGCTGAAGCGCGAGCTCCAGGACGTTATCGCCGCCGGTGTAAAGATCGAGACCGACGTAATCATCGGCCGCACCGTCACCATCGACACCCTCATGGACCAGGAAGGCTTCGAGGCCGTGTTCGTGGGCACCGGAGCGGGACTTCCCAAGTTCATGGGCATCCCCGGCGAGAACCTCAACGGAGTCTTCTCCGCCAACGAGTTCCTCACCCGCAACAACCTGATGAAGGCTTTCCGCGATGACTACCGCACTCCTATCCACGCCGGCCAGAAGGTCTGCGTCGTGGGTGGTGGCAACGTTGCGATGGATGCCGCCCGCACGGCCCTGCGCCTCGGTGCGGAGACCACCATCGTCTATCGCCGTACGGAGGTCGAGCTTCCCGCCCGTAAGGAGGAAGTTCATCACGCCAAAGAGGAAGGAATCGACTTCCAGATGCTCACCAATCCCGTGGAGATCATGGGAGATGAGAAAGGCTGGGTGCGCGCTCTCAAGTGCGTTCGCATGGAGCTTGGCGAGCCCGACGAAAGCGGCCGCCGCAGCCCTGTGGTCATCCCCGGCTCCGAGTTCGAGATTCCTACCGAGACCGTGATCATGGCTCTGGGTACCTCTCCCAACCCGCTGATCGCCCGCACCACTCCCGGTGTGGAGAGCAACAAGCGTGGATGTCTGGTGGCCGATGAGGCCGGCGCAACCACCCGTCCCGGCGTATTTGCCGGCGGTGATGCTGTCACCGGTGCCGCTACGGTTATTTTGGCAATGGGTGCCGGTCGCAAAGCCGCCGCCGCAATTGACGAGTACCTGAAGAACAAGTAGTTTTTATGAAACTGCAGCTCATTCCAGCGGTCGCAGCAGCAATCCTGCTTGCGACCGCTTGCTCTGTTAAACAGATCAGCCCTGTGGAGGCTGCCATAACGGAAAAGGTCACCGAACAGCTCGGGGACCTGGACAATATGTATTTCAGTTCTTTGGCTCTGGTGGATTCCACCACGTTTGGAGAAGAGCTTGCCCGGCGCCGCAACACGCTGGAAACCAGGCGTCAGCAGAACCTGAAACTGGCCCGGGACTACGAGGCCGCGGGAAAAATGAGGAACGAAGCCAAGAAGCGGGAAGATGCCGCGAATGATTTGAAGCACCTGGAAGGCCTGGCCGCCCTGGAACAGCGTCTGGCGGAACATGATTCGCTGAATGTTGTGGAAGTGTATATCTACAAGTTCTCCGGCCGCGCCCGCAATTATAAGGGAACCGTCACCATCGACGACATGTACGTGTCCATCACCCCGGCGGTCGAAGTTGTTGCGATGGACTACAAGAAGGAAGGCGTCCTGAAGTCCACGGGCCGCCTGATTCCCGGCTACTCCGACTTGTTTGAATAGCTTGGTGGGGAAGATGGCATTTTATGGCCGTGACCTTCCCCACGATTATGGCCTTGCAGGGCCCTGGGATGCAATATTGCTGGGGAAGGTCTGCCATCTAAAAATCCACCTTCCCCAATCATATTAAGGAACGGAAAGTCGATAGCAATAAACAAAGACCAGATGGCTTTAATATTATGTGAGTTAAAGGCCAAAGGCTATACATTTAATCATTATAAATAAGGATTGCTAAAGCAGACCGGTTTAGCTAAATTTGTAACGTGGACAGGTATAAGATAATAAGACCCGCGACTAACGAGTCATTCGCCGATGCAATGGCGAGCGTTCTTTCCAGCCTCTCTGACCATTTGGCCGCGGAAAAGGCCCAGGGCCGCGAACTGGTGTTCGTGCGCTTCTTTCTCAGCGACGCACAGAACCAGGCCCCCGCACTGCGTCAGGCCTTGGAGGGGGATGACTATCGGACGGGCAATGCAAGTATCGTCGAGCAGCCGCCGCTGGATGGCAGCCGGATCGCGGCGCTTGTCTGGACCTCGGCCCAGGCCGATCGCTACCTCTTTCACAGCCTCCGCCTCACCGAAGAAGAAGCTGCCGGCAAGACCAGCTACGAACAGAGCCGCCTCCTCTTCGACAAATATCTCGGCATCATCCGGCCCCTCGGCCTCGACCTCAAGACCCACTGCATCCGCACCTGGATATACGTCCGGGACATAGACTCCAACTACGCCGGCCTGGTGAAGGCACGCAACGATGTCTTTGCGGAAGAAGGCCTCAGCCATGACACCCACTACATCGCCAGCACCGGCATCGGCGGCGCCAACGAAGTGCGCTCGGCCGTGGTGGCGATAGATTTCCTAACGGCTCCGAGCATAGTGGAGGAAGACAAGACATACCTGAAGGCGTTGAGCCACCTGAGCCCCACCCACGATTATGGCGTGGCGTTCGAGCGTGGCGTCCGCGTGAAGGATCACATCTTCATCAGCGGCACCGCCAGCATAGACCACAAGGGCCGCATCCTCCACGAAGGGGACGTGCTCGCCCAGGCCGACCGTCTGCTGGAAAATATCCGGGCCCTGCTGGCCGAAGGCGGCCTGACCGGTTTGCCTTCCGCGGCGGGCCAGGCAGCCGTTCCGTACTTCGTAATCTACCTGCGGGACATCGCGGACTATGCCAAGGTGGACGCCTACATGCAGACCCGCTTCCCGGAGACGCCGCGCATCCTCCTGGAGGCGCGCGTCTGCCGCCCCGGCTGGCTGATAGAAATGGAATGCGAGGCTAGCGGTTGTCTATCAGCTGTACGGTAGCTTCGGGGACACCGAGAACCTTCACCGGGCGGCCGGCGGTGCACACCACACGCGAAAGATCATCCGCCTCCACGCCGACCATCCTCACCACGGTAGTATCATACACCATCCCCTCCGTATCCAGCGCATGCAGCATGCGGATCTCGCTGCTGCCGATGCGCGAATCCTTTAGGATGATGCTGTCTACCGGGGTGCGGCTCTGAATCAAAGCAGGTATCTCGTTAAGCACCTGCACCCTCTCGAACACGATGTTGCTCTGCACGGGGATCTCCGCGTAGGGGTAGAAACTGCGGGAGTACTGGTCGTGGTCGAAGTGCAGGCAGAGGGCCACCTTGCGCTTCTTCTCCAGCCGGATGTCCCGGAAGACCACGTTCCGCACGCCGCAACTGTGGCAGACGCCCCGATCCTGACTCATCGTCCAGGTGATGCCGTCGGGGTATGTGACGGTTCCTGAAAGATGCTCCGGCCTGCAGGTGGAAACATAGTTCACCTTCACCTTAGGGCCGTTGGAACGATAGATGCGCCCGTCGCAGACCACGGCATCTCCCGAAGACTGGATGTCCATGCCGGGTTCCCAGTCGCGCCAGCCGCCAGCAAGGATGCGGGCGAAGAAGCCTGTCGTGCCGTTGGCCGGGTCGTCCAGATCGGTGCAGTCCTCGATGAGGCCGTTCTCTATCCAGCCGAGCTCGGGGTTGGAGGTGGTATAGTCGTGGGCGTTGAGGGCGATGGGGTCGTCGTAGGTGCGGAACACGCCATGGCGGACGACGAAGTTCCGGCCGGGGCCGAAGTGGACAGCATCCTTCATGCCCTCGATGTGCACGTTCTCCACCACCGCATTCTCGAAGGTGCAGATCTGGATGGCGAAGTCGTTCGGGGGCAGATCCAGGAAGGTGTAGCCATCCAGCACAAGGTTCCGCACATAGAAGAACCCCGTGTGGCAGCACATGCCCACAATGGTGGGGATGTCCACGGGGCGGCCTCTGCCGGCGTCGATGCCGTTGGCCTTGAGCTGCAGGCCCTTGATGCGGATGTTGTCGTTGAATTCGCGGGTGAGGGCGCCACGGTTCAGCAGCACGAAGCGTGCGGCGGTGCCTTCTGCGTCTTCAGCGCGGCTTAGGATGGCGCCGGGCGCGAATTTCAGGTCGGTGCCGGAATCCAGAAAGATGGTGCGGCAGAGCCTGTATTCGCCCGGTTTGCGTACGCGGATGCGCCCGCCGCCGTCCAGACAGCGCTGGAAGGCTTCGGAATTGGCCTCGGGCGTGTTCTCGGGCAGGAAGCCGAAGCTGTCGGCGTATTTGGTGTGCGTGCATGCGGCGAGGGTGCATGCCAACGCAACTAAAACGATTTGCTTGATTCTCATAATTACAAATATAGTAAGGATTTGTTATATTTGTCTAAACCAAGAACCGCCATTATGTCCAAGCCTTTATTCTTTTTTGCCACTCTTGCCGCATGCATCCTAGCCGGCTGCAGCAATCCGAATCCAGCCAGCTCCCGGGCCATTGACCCGGTGGACTTCGCCAGGGTGGATATCGACGATCCCTTCTGGAGCCCCCGCCTTGAGCGGCACCGCGAGGTTACCGTTCCGGTGTGCATTGCGCAGATAAAGGACAGTACGTTCCGCCTTCAGAACTTTGTGGAGGCGGCCCGGAAACTGGCTTTGGCTGGAAGCCAGGCCGGCGAAAATGCAAGTGGCGATGCTCCGGAAAGCCAGCAGGCAGATCAGCCGCAACACCGCGGTTACTTCTTCGACGATTCCGATGTCTACAAGGCCCTGGAAGGCTTCGCATATAGCCTACAGCTGCATCCGGATGCAGAGCTCGAAGCCCTCTGCGACGACTGGATTGCCAAGTTCGCCGCCGCTCAGGAGCCCGACGGATACATTAATACATACTTCACCCTCAAGCGCCCGGAGGACAAATGGACCGACATGGACAAGCACGAGATGTACTGTGCCGGGCATCTGACCGAAGCTGCGGTGGCCTACTACCGCGCAACTGGCAAGAAGACTCTACTTAACGTGGCGGAGAAGATGATAGCCCATATTATGTCCGTCTTCGGGCCAGACAAACGCCACTGGGTGCCAGGGCACGAGGAAATCGAGCTGGCGCTGGTCAAACTCTACGACGTTACCGGCAAAACAGAATATCTAGACTTCGCCCACTGGCTCCTGGAGCAGCGCGGGCGCGGATACGGCGTTTGGAAAAACACCAAACTGAAGGCGGACCATTATCAGGACCTCGTACCGGTCAGCGAACTGACTGATGTCGGCGGCCATGCCGTGAGGGCCATGTATCTGTATTCCGGAATGGCGGATGTGCAGTCCGTGAAGCCCGACGCGGGTTATGTTATGGCCCTGAACCGTCTCTGGGGAGATGTCGTACTCCGCAATATGTACATCACCGGAGGCATAGGGTCCACGCGGGTGGGAGAAGCCTTCACGCGGGACTACGACCTGCCGAACGCTGATGCCTACTGCGAGACCTGCGCATCCATAGGAATGGTGTTCTGGAACTGGAGGATGAATCTCCTTCACGGTGATGCGAAGTACGCCGACGTGGTGGAACGCTCGCTCTACAACGGGGTGCTTGTAGGCATCAACCTGGCCGGAGACCGCTTCTTCTACGTTAATCCTCTTGAATCAGACGGCACCCATCACCGCAAGGCCTGGTATGGATGCGCCTGCTGCCCAAGCAACCTCTGCCGCTTCCTCCCTTCGCTGGGCGGATACATCTATGGAGAGGCCCCCGGGGCCATCTTCGTGAACCTCTACATCGGAAGCGCCCTCTCCCGCAAGGGACGACCCCTGCTCGCCCAGAGCGGGAATTATCCCTGGGATGGGGATATCTGCCTGGAGTTCCTGCGGCCTTGCCGGGATGAACTGCATCTGCGCCTTCCCGGGTGGTGCAGGGTGTTCAGCATCTCGCGGAACGGTGCTCAGATGATGCCTGAGGTTAAGGATGGATATGCGGTGCTTCCCGGTCCATGGAAGAAAGGGGAGAAGGTAGAGTTGTCTCTTCTCATGCCTGTGAAGATGGCTGCCGCAGATCCTATGGTGCTTGCCGATTCCGGGAAGAGAGCCGTCTGCCGCGGGCCGCTGGTGTACTGCGCCGAAGAGGTGGACAACCCTGCATACGATGCCCTGGAACTGAACCAGGACAGCTTGCTTGAGCCGGTGACCCTGACCGGGGGGCCCCTTGAGGGCTTTACCGCCATCGACTGGAACGGCTTCCGCTGGATACCGTATTTCGCCTGGGATAACCGCTCTCCGGGCCACATGAAAGTGTGGGTGGACCTGCAATGAATTCTTAAAGATTTTTACTAAATTTGCGCTCGGAAAAAACGACACATCAAAATATTATGCAACACATTGATTCTTACGATTTCACCGGCAAAAAAGCTATTGTCCGCGTTGATTTCAATGTACCCCTTAACGAAAACTTCGAAATTACCGACGACACCCGCATCCGCAGAGCTATCCCTACGCTGAAGAAGGTGCTCGCAGGCGGTGGCTCCCTCATCATCATGAGCCACCTCGGCCGTCCCAAGAAGGTCGATCCCAAATTCTCCCTCAAGCACATCGTCGCCCATGTGAGCGAGTGCCTCGGAGTGCCCGTGCAGTTCGCCCCCGACTGCCAGACCGCTGACGCACAGGCTGCTGCCCTGAAGCCGGGCGAGGCCCTGCTTCTCGAAAACCTCCGCTTCTACGCCGAGGAGGAAGGCAAGCCCCGCGGGCTCGCAGAGGATGCTACCGACGAGGAGAAGGCTGAGGCCAAGAAGGCCGTGAAGGCCTCCCAGAAGGATTTCACCAAGAAGCTCGCTTCCTACGCTGACTGCTACATCAACGATGCATTCGGCACCGCACACCGTGCACACGCATCCACCGCCCTTATAGCCGCATACTTCCCGAACGACAAGATGTTCGGCTACCTGATGGAAGGCGAGATCAAGGCCATCGACAACGTGCTCAAGCACGCCAAGCGCCCCTTCACCGCAATCATCGGCGGTAGCAAAGTTTCTTCCAAGCTCGCAGTGCTGGAGAACCTTCTTCCGAAGGTGGACAACCTGATCATCGGCGGCGGCATGGGTTACACCTTCATCAAGGCCATGGGCGGAACCATCGGCAACTCCCTGCACGAAGACGAGCTCATCCCTCAGGCGCAGGGCATCATGGCCCGCGCCAAGGAACTCGGCGTGAACCTTTCCGTTTCCGTTGAGACCGTAGTCGCCCAGGAATTCAGCAACGACGCAGCCCACAAGACCGTTCCTTCCATGGAGATTCCTGAAGGATGGGAAGGCATGGATGCCGGCGCCGCTTCGCTGAAGAAGTGGAAAGATATCATCCTCGGTTCCAAGACCATCCTCTGGAATGGCCCCGTGGGCGTGTTCGAGATGGAGACCTTTGCGAAGGGAACCCTGCAGATTGCAGAGTATCTTGCCGAGGCGACCGCAAACGGCGCTTACACCCTGGTCGGCGGCGGCGATTCCGTTGCTGCAGTTACCCAGATGGGCTATGCCGATAAGGTCAGCTACGTCTCCACCGGCGGCGGCGCAATGCTCGAAGCCATCGAAGGCAAGGACCTCCCCGGCATCGCCGCGGTTCGCGACTAAGATTAAAAAAACCTCCCGAAAATGATGTGACCCCCAAAAGTTGGACGGTTTAACATTAAAGCTTATTGGTAAAGAGT
>R22__coassemble_403_pt1 | contig 29331 bp, 26 predicted proteins | sample R22__metabat2_low_PE_056 | metagenome-assembled genome bin R22 | reverse complement strand
GCGCCTTCGCCGGTGGAGCCGAACTGGGTGCTGAACATGAGGTTGAACTGGCGCACGTCGGTCCAGTTCTTGGTGCCGGAGATGGGGCAGACGATGCCGCAGTCGAGGATTATCTGCTTGTATTCGGCCAGGTCGTTGGCGTTCTCGGCCTTCACATAGCGGTCGTGGACCTCGTCCCAGTGGGCTTTTTCGCGGAGGACGTTGGGGTTGGTTTCGCGGAACTTGGCCTCGTCGAAGCTGTCTCCGAAGCGTTTGCGGCCCTTCTCGACCTCCTTGTTGATCTTCTCCTCTATCTTGGCGAGGTAGTCCTCGATGAGGACGTCTGCGCGATAGCGTTTCTTGGAGTCGCGATTGTCGATGAGTGGATCGTTGAAGGCGGCCACGTGCCCGGATGCGACCCAGGTGCTGGGATGCATGAAGATGGCTGCGTCTATGCCTACTATATTCTCATTCAGGCGTACCATCGCCTGCCACCAGTAGTTCTTGATATTGTTCTTAAGCTCCACGCCCAGCTGGCCATAGTCATACACGGCTCCGAGGCCGTCGTAAATCTCGCTGGAGGGGAAGATGAAGCCGTATTCCTTGCAGTGGGCTACCAGAATCTTGAAAAGTTCGTCTTGTGTCATTTCTCTTATATTTCTAATCTTACAAATTTAATCATTTTTCATTACCTGCTCAAGCAGCGGACGCACAAACGGACGGGTTTCCACCTGGGGGTGGGGAATGGTGAGTTCCGGGGTGTCCATCTGCACTTTTCCATACATCAGGATGTCGATATCGATGATGCGGTTGTGATAGATGCGGGTGCCGTCCGGGGCGTACTGGGGCTGTTCCGTGCGGCCCATGCGGCGCTCTATATCCTTGCAGATGGCCAGGATGGAAGCCGGACTCTTGCGGCTGCTGTAGCGGACTACGCAGTTCAAGAATGGCGGTCCGTCAAAGCCGCAGGCTTCGGTCTCGATGAGCTCCGAAAGGGCCTCGTAGCGGCCCAGGATGCCATTTAGGAAGCTCAGGGCCGACATTATGTTGGCCCTGCGAGCGCCTATGTTGCTGCCAAGGGCGAGATAAAGCTTTGCCATATCTAGTCTAATTCAGGATCCATTCCAAGGGCCACCCGGGCTTCGTCGGAGAGCATGCTCTGGTCCCAGACGGGCTCGAAGGTGAGTTCTATTTCACATTTTTTTACGCCAGGAGTCATCTCCACGCTGTGCTGCACATCGGCCATCACCTCGTCCGCCATGGGGCAGTTGGGGGCGGTGAAGGTCATTTTTATGTAGACCTCGCGGGACTTGCTGATGTTGAGCTCGTAGATAAGGCCGAGGTCGTATATGTTGACCGGGATTTCCGGGTCGTATACCTGCTTGAGGGCGAGGATGACCGCGTCGTAGAGGGGGGCGAGTTCCTTTACGTCTTCCGGGGTGAGGATTTCGTTCTGGTCAGACATTCTTTTCCGCCTCCCTGCGGATGGTTTCTATCATGGAATTCAGGCCGTTCGCCCTGGTGGGAGAGAGGTTGGCCCGGAGACCTATCTGCTCTACGAAACCGAAGTCGTCCGCGGCGATTTCCGCGGCCGTGCGGCCGTTATAGACCTGGATAAGCAGGGAGATGATTCCCTTGGTGATGATGGCATCGCTGTCCGCACGGAAGAAAAGGCGGCCGCCGTCCACTTTCGTGTCCAGCCAAACTCTTGATTGACAGCCTTTTATAAGGCGGTCGTCGGTCTTTAGTTCCACGGGGAACACTTCCAGGTTCTTGCCCAGTTCTATGAGATACTCGTATTTGTCCAGCCACTCGTCGAACATGGAAAACTCTTCGACAACCGCGGCTTTTGCTTCTTCCAACGTATTCATTTCAGCATCTTGATGGCCCTGTTCAGGCTTTCTATAAAGTATTCGGCTTCTGCCATTGTGTTGTAGGGGGCGAAGGATGCGCGGAGCATTCCGGTCACGCCGAAACGGTCCATGAGGGGCTCTGCGCACATCTGCCCGGAACGGACGGCTATTCCCATCTTGTCCAGGATCAGCGCCAGATCTTCGTGGTGGGCGCCGGCGATAGAGAAGGAAAACAGGGATATCTTCTTTGCCGGATCCTCGGGATTTCCGTACAGTGTGATGTCCGGATTCGACGTAAGGGCCTCTAGAATATAGGCTTTTATACGATTGTTTTCCTCTGCTATCTCCCTATTTCTCAACAACTTACATATCTCGATTGCGGGCACCAGGGTGGGAATTCCGGATATGTTCTGCGTGCCGGCTTCGAACCTGCGGGGGACGGGGGCGTAAGTGGTCTTCTCCCAGCTTACGGACTCTATCATCTCGCCGCCGCCCATGTAGGGGGGGAGGGTTTCCAGCAGGGCTTTCTTTCCATAAAGGACTCCCGTGCCCGGCGCAGCATACATCTTGTGCCCGGAGAAAGCGTAGAAGTCGCAACCGATTTCCTTTAAGTTTACTTTCTCGTGCACTATCCCCTGGGCACCGTCAACCAGGACCAGCGTTCCGTTGGCGTGGCAGATATCAACTATTTCCCGGATCGGATTGACTATTCCAAGGACGTTGGAGATTTGGGCGACGCAGCATATTTTTGTGCGTTCAGTCAGCAGTTCCGACAGTTTTTCAACCAGGATCCCGCCTCTGGAATTTATAGGTATCGTTTTGATTTTCAACCCTTTGCGAGCAGAAACAAGCTGCCAGGGAACGATATTCGAATGGTGTTCGCTCTCCGCTATCAGGATTTCGTCTCCTGAAGAGAAGAATCCGGCGTTCTCGAGGCAGGCTGCGAGCAGGTTGATGGACTGGGTGGTGCCGGAAGTGAAGACTATTTCTTCCGGGGTGTCCGCTCCGACAAAGCCGGCCACCGCGGCCCTTGCAGCCTCGAACCTGTCGGTTGCGTCGACGGCCGTTTTATGGACTGCCCGGTGAAGGTTGCTGTTGTACTTCAGGCTCATATCGTCCCATTCCCGGACAACGGAAAGGGGACGCAGGGAGGTGGCGGCATTATCCAGGTAAACGAGGGGTTTGCCGTAGACCGTTTCCTGCAATTGAGGAAAATATGAGCGGACAGTATCTATGTTCATATTCAATGTGAAATAGAGGAACAAATGTAGCAATTTTTACCTACATTTGCGATAGATAACATTCAAGAAATTATGACAGATTACATTTCCGGAAAAGTAGAGGAACTGGGGCCCACCCAGGTGGTTATAGACAACAACGGAATAGGCTATAGGCTTGAGATTTCGCTGCAGACCTATGCTATGCTGGAAGGAAAATCTCAGGCAAAGGTATTTGTTCAGTCCGTTGTGAATACCAGAGATGGCGGATCGGTGGAATATGGCTTTGCAAACAAAGACGAACGGGCTCTGTTTCAACTGATTACAAGCGTTTCCGGGATGGGCGCAGCTTCAGCACGTATGGTTCTTTCATCGTTCTCTGCAGAAGAATTCCGTCAGGCCGTACTTGCAGAGAATGTCAACCTGATCAAGTCTGTCAAAGGTCTTGGCCTGAAGACGGCTCAACGCCTGATCCTTGAACTGAAAGACAAGATTGCAGATGGTGGCGGAAGCGACTCTGGTGCGCTGTTCACCGTTGCCAGCAACGAGGTTGTAGACGAAGCCTCTTCGGCATTGATTATGCTGGGATTCAACAAGGCCAACGTGCAGAAAGCAATACAGCAAATCCTCAAACAGAAGCCTGACGCCAAAGTCGAAGAGATAATAAAGACGGCCCTAAAGATGCTTTAACGGCCGAAATAAACCAATAAAACAGAAATATCTGCCGGAGAAACTCCGGAAATACGGGAAGCCTGCGCTATGGTCTTAGGATTATAGCGCTTTAATTTTTGCCTGCATTCAATGGTGAGACCAGACACTCTGTCGAAGTCAAAACCATCGGGAATAGTCAGGTCTTCAAGCTTGTGAAGTTTCTCCGCCATACGTTTTTCACGCTCGATATAACCCCTGTACTTCAAGGTAATTTCGACAGATTCTATTACTTTCTTATCAGAAATCTGCGTTCCACGTGGAACAATTTTGAGTAATTCATCAAGATTTACCTCAGGACGAAGGGCTACTTCAGATATCTTTTTAGAGTCTCCGAGAGGAGAAGAACCAACTGATTCCAGATAAGCATTTGCTTGCTTGGCCGTCACATTTACACTGTCACAAAAAGCCGTCAGGGCCGAAACCTGTTCATACTTTTGCATGGTCAGAGCGTAGCGCTCTTCGCTTGCAAGACCTATCGAATGAGACAATTCCGTAAGCCGTTCATCAGCGTTATCCTGGCGTAATAGTACGCGATATTCCGCTCTGGAAGTAAACATTCTGTAAGGCTCGTCGACACCCTTGGTTACCAGATCGTCGATAAGAACTCCAATATAAGAACTGTCCCTGCTGAGGATGAAAGGATCTCTCTCGTTAATCTTCAGATGAGCATTAATTCCCGCTAAAAGACCTTGTGCTGCGGCCTCCTCATAACCGGTCGTACCATTAACCTGGCCAGCCAGGAAGAGGTTATCTATCAATTTAGATTCAAGTGTTCCACGAAGCAGTGAAGGATCAAAATAATCATATTCCACGGCGTAGGCGGGGCGGAAAATACGAGCGTTCTCCAACCCTTTTATAGCATGCAGGGCTCGGACCTGGACATCCAGAGGAAGAGAAGAAGAGAAGCCCTGAAGATAATACTCATTAGTCCATCTTCCCTCAGGTTCTAGGAAAAGTTGGTGCGCATCGTTCTCGGGGAAAACACGGAGTTTATCTTCTATACTTGGACAATACCTTGGTCCTTTACCATGGATGATTCCCGTAAACAAAGGGGAATCCTCAAAACCTGAACGAAGGGCTTCATGAACTTTCTCATTTGTGTGGAGGATATAACAGTTCATCTGCCTCCCGTCTTTCTGGATCGAAGAGGGAACAGGAAAGAAACTGAAACGGTCGGGATCCTCGTCACCGAGCTGGACAGGAAGCGAGGCAACATCGACAGAAGAAATGTCTATCCTCGGAGGAGTTCCTGTCTTCATCCTTCCGGTGATAAGCCCGTGTTCTACGAGTTGTTCGGTCAGGCCGAGAGAAGGTTTCTCTCCGATACGGCCTCCGCTGAAAACGGTGCGCCCAATGAAAATCTTGCCGCCAAGGAAGGTTCCGGCAGTCAAAATAACCGCTTGAGACTTAAAAATCGCTCCCGTATTCGTCCGAACTCCGCAGATTTTTGAATTCTCAAAGAGAAAAGAAACGGCGGAATCCTCGTAAATATCTAATTTACAATGACTTTCGAGAATTTTACGCCATGTGAGTGAAAATTGGATTTTATCGCACTGTGCGCGCGGGCTCCACATGGCCGGACCCTTGCTTTTGTTAAGCATCCTGAACTGGAGAGTCGTTGAATCCGTAACCAGTCCGGTATAACCTCCAAGCGCATCTATCTCCTTGACTATCTGACCTTTAGCTATTCCGCCGATTGCAGGGTTGCAACTCATTTTCGCAAATCCTGTCATGTCCATCGTAATCAAAACGACGGAACTTCCAAGGTTCGCTGCAGCCATCGCGGCCTCACATCCGGCATGGCCGCCTCCTACAACTATAATATCGTAGTTAAACTCCATTACCTGCTAATGCCGCAAACCGCCGGACGCTGGGAAAGATAGTAATCCTCCTTCGACCTCATCAACTTTTGTTCAGAATCGGAATGATCGTCATATCCGATCAGATGGAGAAGACCATGGACTATAACCCGGTTCAATTCATCGGCAAACTCAGTTCCGTAGAAGTCCGCATTGTCCCGGACGGAATCTATGCTTATGAAAAGATCTCCCGAAAGAACGCTTCCTTCACAGTAATCGAAGGTGATGATGTCGGTAAAGTAGTCGTGCTGGAGATACTTCATGTTCACATCGAGGATATAATTGTCCGAGCAGAAAATTATGCTGATATCCCCGAGCCGGCGCACCTCGCTCTCAGCAACGAACTTCAACCACTTATTATTAAGCGATTTACCTTTGAAATCAAATTTAATATCTTCAGAAAAATACCTGATCATAATGGCATAGTTTTCGCTTGCAAAGTTAAAAGCAAGAGGAGAGAAATGCAAAAAATTGGAAATCAAATTTTTTATTTCTACCTTTGAAAGTTAAACAAACTTAATTGAGTTCGGTAACATGGAAGTCAAGAAATCAGAAAAGGCGAGCCTGGGGAACAAGAGATTGCTCTTCACGGAAATCGGTTTCGTACTTGCTTTGCTCGTAGTCTACGGAGCATTCGAATACAGCACTAAAGACAAGCAGACCAAGGCACTCGAAGCTGAAGTAGGACCTATCGAGGAAGAGGAGATGATTCCTATCACTCAGGAAACACCTCCCCCGCCGCCGGAAGTACCCCAGATTCCAGTACTCTCCGACAATATCGACATTGTGGACGACGACCTTCTGGTCGAAGACAACATCCTCGACCTCGAGGATGATGCCAACCTTGGTGTAGAAATCAAGACGTATGTCGAGCAGGTTGAAGAGGAAGAAATCGAAGAAGAGGCCATTCCTTTCCAGCTGGTGGAAGAGAAACCCGGATTCATGGGCGGAGACGCGAACGCTTTCTCCAAGTGGGTTAACGAGCGTCTGCAGTACCCTGAAATAGCCAAGGAAAATGGTATCCAGGGGCGTGTTCTTCTCCAGTTTGTGGTAGGAGCCGACGGTAAGGTATCCAACGTAAAGGTTGTCCGTGGCGTGGATCCAGCTCTCGACAAAGAGGCAGTCCGCGTCGTGCAGAGTTCACCTAAGTGGACTCCCGGCAAACAGCGCGACCGCGCAGTTAAGGTTACCTATACCTTCCCTGTTATCTTCCAGTTAAGGTAAGTAATTAACTATCAATCCTTAAGGCCGTCCCCAACCGGATGGCCTTTTTTAAATGAAATGTTTGAAACAAAGCAGCATACAAGTGAGAAAGCGGTCTTTGTAGGAATCATCCGTCAGAACGACGAGGAATCCAGGATAATGGAATACCTCGACGAACTGGAATTCCTTGCAGAAACCGCAGGGGCTGTGGGAGATAAGAAGTTTGTACAGCGAGTGGACAAGCCGGAAAAAGCAACCTATATCCGGAGCGGAAAACTCGCTGAAATACAACAATATTGCGAAGATAACGACATCTGTTACTGCATATTCGACGACGAACTCACGGGTATGCAGCAGCGCAATATCGAGAAGGTTATCAAGTCCGCCAAGGTGATAGACAGGACCAGCCTGATCCTTGAGATATTCACCCAGCGCGCACAGACCGCTTATGCCAAGACGCAGGTAGAAATCGCAAGATTGAACTACATGCTTCCACGTCTCGCCGGCATGTGGACACACTTGGAAAGGCAGAGGGGTGGCGTCGGAACTCGAGGCGGTATGGGTGAAACCCAGATAGAGGTAGACCGCCGTATCGTAAAACAACGTATAAGCCGCTTAAAAGAGGAACTAAGCAAGATAGACAGGCAGATGGCCACCCAGCGCGGGAACCGCGGCCAGTTGGTCCGTCTGGCCCTTGTAGGCTATACCAACGTGGGGAAAAGCACTCTGATGAACCTGCTTGCCAAATCCGACGTTTTCGCAGAGAATAAACTCTTCGCCACCCTGGACACAACCGTCCGCAAAGTAGTGATAGAGAATGTTCCTTTCCTGCTCAGCGACACGGTAGGTTTCATCCGCAAACTCCCTACCCAACTCATAGAAGCATTCAAGAGTACCCTGGACGAAGTGCGTGAGGCGGATATCCTGGTTCACGTCGTGGATATATCCCATCCCGACTTCGAAGAACAGATGCAGGTAGTAGAAAAGACCCTGCAGGAGATAGGCGCTGGGAATAAACCTATATATGTGGTATTCAATAAGATAGATGCCTATCATTACGAAGAATACGACGAATTCTCGCTGGAACCCAGGACTAAGCTGAACTACACTCTGGATGAGCTGAAAAACAGCTGGATTGCCCAGGAAAAAACTCCCTGTATCTTCATTTCCGCCCTCAATAAGACAGGGTTGGAAAAACTCCGCCACGACATCTATAAGATGGTGGCGGAGATACACGCGGGGCGTTACCCCTTTAATAATTTCCTCTGGTAACTACTCAGAGAATTTAGCCTTCAGATACTCGCGGTTAAGGCGGGCGATGTGAGCCACGGATATACCCTTAGGGCACTCAAGCTCGCAGGCGCGGGTATTAGTGCAGTTGCCGAACCCGAGTTCATCCATCTTCTTGACCATGGCGCGGGCGCGCTTGGCACCCTCAACCTTACCCTGGGGAAGAAGTGCGAGAGAACTCACGCGAGCGGCCACGAACAGCATGGCGGAACCGTTCTTACAGGTTGCCACGCAGGCGCCGCAGCCGATACATGCTGCCGCATCCATACTCTCCTCGGCGGTATCGTGCCCGATGAGGATGTTGTTTGCATCCTGGGCAGATCCGGTACGCACGGAGATAAACCCACCGGCCTGGAGGACCTTATCAAAGGCCCTACGGTCCACTACGAGGTCTTTTATGATAGGAAATGCGGAACTGCGCCAGGGTTCAACGGTGATGGTAGCACCATCCTTAAAATGGCGCATGAACAACTGGCAGGTAGTCACATGGTCATCCGGGCCATGTGCGCGGCCGTCTATATAAAGAGAGCAGGCACCGCAGATACCTTCACGGCAGTCGTGGTCGAAAGAAACCGGATCTATTCCCTCACGGATCAACTTCTCGTTGAGAATGTCGAGCATTTCCAGGAAGGAAGCATCGGACTCAATATCATCTATATGATAGGTCTCAAAATGTCCTTTTGCCTTGGCGTTACGCTGACGCCATATCTTAACATTGAAATTCATACTCGTGCTTAGTCTTTGTAGTTTCTTGTCTTAACCTCGATAAACTCATATTTGAGTTCCTCTTTATGGAGTTTAGGCTCCTTACCTTCACCGGCATACTCCCAGGCAGCCACATACATGAAGTTCTTGTCGTCACGCTTGGCTTCTCCCTCCTCGGTCTGGCTTTCCACACGGAAATGTCCGCCGCAGGATTCCTTGCGGTTCAGGGCATCGTAGGCCATCAATTCGCCTATATCGAAGAAATCTTCCAGGCGGAGAGCCTTCTCCAGTTCCTGATTGAACTCGAACTGGGTTCCCGGAACTTTAACCTCCTTATAGAAGCGCTCGCGAAGGGCCTTGATCTGCGCAATTGCCGACTTCAGACCTTCCTCATCGCGGGCCATACCCACATAATCCCACATGATATGGCCGAGTTCCTTATGGATGGAATCTACGGTCTCGGTGCCGTTGATGGCGAACAGTTTGTCTATGCGCGCCTGCACAGCCTTCTCTGCTGCCACAAACTCGGGAGCGTTGATATCAGTCTTGGGCTCGGCAAACTTGTGCGATAGATAATCCCCAATCGTGACAGGGATGACGAAGTAGCCGTCCGCGAGGCCCTGCATGAGGGCAGATGCACCCAGACGGTTTCCGCCATGGTCGGAGAAGTTGGCTTCGCCGATGGCATACAGGCCGGGGATGGTGGTCTGGAGGTCGTAATCCACCCAGATACCTCCCATAGTGTAGTGAATGGCAGGATATATCATCATAGGCTCCTCCCAAGGGGAAGAAGCGGTGATCTTCTCATACATCTCGAAGAGGTTTCCATAACGCTCTGCGACCTTCTGGTGTCCGAGACGGCGGATAGCATCGGAGAAGTCCAGAAACACGGCCTTACCGGTCTCATTCACACCGAATCCAGCATCGCAACGCTCCTTGGCGGCACGGGAAGCCACGTCGCGGGGAACGAGGTTACCGAAGGCGGGATAGCGGCGCTCGAGGTAGTAATCACGGTCCTCTTCAGGAATCTGGGAGGCCTTGATCTCATGCTTGCGGAGTTTCTCCACATCCTCCAACTTCTTGGGAACCCAGATGCGGCCGTCGTTACGCAGGGACTCACTCATGAGGGTGAGTTTGCACTGCTGGTCGCCGTGGACGGGGATGCAGGTAGGATGGATCTGCGCGAAACAGGGATTTGCGAAGAAAGCACCTTTACGGTAGCACTGCATGGCGGCGGAACCGTTGCTGTTCATGGCGTTGGTGGAAAGGAAGTAGGTATTTCCATATCCGCCGGTGGCAATCACCACTGCATGGGCACCGAAGCGCTCGAGCTGGCCGGTAACCAGGTTACGGGCGATAATACCCTTCGCCTCGCCGTTTATAATCACGAGATCGAGCATCTCGTGGCGGGGATAACTCTTGACCGTTCCGGCCGCAATTTCCTTATTCAGAGATGCATACGCACCCAGGAGCAGCTGCTGTCCGGTTTGGCCTCGGGCGTAGAAAGTACGGCTTACCTGCACACCACCGAAGGAGCGGTTGGCAAGATATCCGCCATATTCACGCGCAAAAGGAATACCTTGAGCGACGCACTGGTCTATAATGGCGGCACTTACCTCTGCAAGGCGATATACATTGGCCTCGCGGGCGCGATAATCTCCGCCTTTGATAGTATCATAGAAAAGCCTATAGACGGAGTCGTTGTCGTTCTGGTAGTTCTTGGCCGCATTTATACCTCCCTGGGCGGCAATGGAGTGAGCCCTGCGGGGAGAATCGCTGATGCAGAAAACCTTCACATTATAGCCGAGTTCACCGAGGCTCGCAGCTGCAGAAGCGCCGCCGAGACCGGTTCCCACCACTATAATCTCGAGTTTTCTTTTGTTGTTAGGACTGACCAGATGAATTTCCGACTTGCGCTTCGTCCATTTCTCGGACAGCGGGCCGTCAGGAATCTTAGAGATAAGTTTATCTGCCATTTTTATCTAGAGTTATTAAATAGTCTGCAATTTTACTCATTTTTGGCGGGAATAACAAGATTAAAACAGGGTATTCTCGTCCGCCACTCCCCTTTTAATACCAAGATGCTTATATGCAAGGTCGGTCGCTATGCGCCCGCGCTGGGTGCGCAGGATGAATCCTTCTTTTATAAGGAAGGGTTCGTAAACCTCCTCGTAGGTTCCCTGATCCTCGCTTATGGCCGTAGCCAGGGTATTAGCTCCAACGGGACCTCCCTTGAACTTCTCTATTATGGTACGGAGTATCTTGTTGTCGATGGAATCCAGACCAAGGGTATCTATATGCAGTTTGTCCAGGGCATATTTGGCTATCTTCAGGTCTATTCGCCCGTCTCCTTCCACCTGGGCGAAATCCCTCACCCTCCTCAACAGGGAATTACATATACGGGGGGTTCCGCGGCTGCGCATGGCTATCTCCTGTGCGGCGGAATCATCTATGTCCACCTTGAGGATGCCGGCGCTGCGCTTGACTATCTTCACCAGGTCGGATGTATCGTAATACTCCATCGGGCAGGTAATGCCGAAGCGCGCACGGAGCGGCGCCGTCAGCAGGCCACTGCGGGTGGTGGCACCCACGAGGGTGAAAGGATTGAGGGAGATGCGCACAGACCTGGCCCCTGGCCCCTTATCTATCATTATATCTATTACGAAATCCTCCATCGCGGAGTAGAGATATTCCTCCACTTCAGGGGAAAGGCGGTGAATTTCATCTATAAACAGCACGTCACCTGGCTCGAGCGAGGTCAGCAGGCCGGCCAGATCCCCGGGACGGTCGAGTACCGGACCGGATGTTATCTTCATATTCACCCCCATCTCGTTGGCGATGATATGTGCGAGGGTAGTCTTTCCCAGGCCGGGAGGGCCATGGAACAGGGTATGATCCAAAGTCTCCCCGCGAAGCTTGGCCGCCTTAATATATACTTTCAGATTGGAAACAATTTCTCCCTGTCCGGTGAAATCTTCAAGTTCCCGGGGGCGGATTATTCCGTCCAATTCCTTATCTTTGCCTTCGTTTGTATCGTGAGGGTTGAAATCTGACATCTGTCCCAATTTTAATTCCAAATACAAATATAGTTCTTTTTATTTGTAAAAAGTATTATTGTTTTTAAGGTTGTCAACTCTGTTAATATCTTTATAAATAGTTGATTATAAAATACTTATAAAATATAAAGATGTTAAAAACCTTACTAATTGATTATTTGGTAAGTGTTGATAAAAAACAGGCTGGGTTTATAAAGAAGTTGTAAACAGGTTTATCAACATCTTTTAAACAGATTTTTCAGAGTTTATGTTAAAAACTCGAATAAATAAAGAAAATACTGTTTTCTGTAGCGGACTCTTCCTGTCTGCGAGGTGGTTCGTGCTCAGCGAATCAGCCCCGGATGGAATAAATCTGGTAATCCTCCCCGATAAGGAATCGGCTGAATACTGCACTTCCGACCTTTATAACCTCGTAGAAGGGGACAGGGTTTTCCTTCTTCCGCCGAATGGAAAGGGGATAGAAAGAAGCAATTATAAATCATCCATCAGCGTCCAGCGCACAGCGGCCATAAGTGCCATACTTAAGAATAAAGGAGAAAAGATATTCATAGTATGCTGCGCGGATGCCCTCGAAGAAAAAATACCATCCTCCGGCCGCAAGGCCGAGAACCTCATTACCTTGTCCAAGGGTCAGGAAATCAGTTTCGATACCATCGTCTCCACCCTGAACAGCCAGGGATTCGAACGTACGGACTTCGTTTCAGCCCCCGGCCAATATGCCATCAGGGGTTCCCTGATAGACATTTTCTCCTACTCCGACAACCTTCCCTACCGTATTTCCTTCTGGGGAAACGAGATAGAGACCATCAGCGTGTTCGACTGTAACACCCAGATTTCGAAAGAAAACAAGGAAAGTATAGATATAATAGGAAGCGTCCTCTCCGACACATCCGACGAAGGAGATACCTTACTGGATATCATCCCCCCGGACAGCACCATCTGGCTGGATTCCGCCGACATCTATAAGGAAAGGGATTTCTTCTCCCGCACGGCAGTTTTCCGCCGGGTATTCCTCCAGGTGCCGGTAGGAGAGAAGAGGGAAGATGCGGAAAGGTTCCACATCACCCCCCAGCCAAGGTTCAACAAGAATTTCGACCTTCTGGAAGAGGATATCCGCCGTAAGGTGGAAAACGGATACAAGGTGCTGATCTATACGGAGAAGGTATCCCAGATCAACAGGATCCGGTCCATCATAAGCAGCGGGGGAGGAATACTCCCCGGGTTCGTAGAAGGAAAGAATATCCACGAGGGTTTTGTGGATGAAGATGCAAAGATCGCCCGCTACTCCGACCACGAGATATTCGACCGTTTCCACAGAGTATCCATCCGCCGCACGGTGGAAAAGAGCGAGCAACTCACCATTAACGACCTGAATTCCTTCAACATAGGGGATTACGTGGTGCATATAGACTACGGTATCGGCGTATTCGGCGGGCTGGTGCGCATGTTCGACGACAAGGGCCGCGTCCGGGAGGTGGTGAAAATCAACTACAAAGACGGGGATGTGGTATTTGTATCCGTCCACGCTCTGAATAAACTCTCCCTCTTCCGCTCCGCCGAAGGAGAGCAGCCGCGTATTAACAAACTCGGATCCAAAACCTGGTCTACCCTCAAGGCCAATGCTAAGCGCAGGGTTAAGGATATAGCCAAGGACCTCATCCAGTTGTACGCCAAGCGCAGGGCCACTAAAGGATTCGCCTTCTCGGCGGATACCTACCTGCAGGACGAGTTGGAATCATCCTTCATTTTCGAAGATACCCCCGACCAGGAGGCAGCCACCATCGCCGTCAAGAGGGATATGGAGGATTCCTGCCCTATGGACCGTCTGGTGTGCGGCGATGTAGGTTTCGGTAAGACTGAAGTGGCCATCCGCGCCGCATTCAAGGCGGTGACCGACGGCAAGCAGGTGGCGGTGCTGGTACCTACCACCATCCTCGCCCTGCAGCACTACAACACCTTTACCTCCCGCCTCGCCAACTTCCCCTGCACGGTAGATTACGTCAGTCGCCTCCGCACCCCCAGACAGATATCCGATATAAAACAGAAGGTGGCCGACGGGCAGATTGATATCCTGATAGGAACCCATAAGATATTGGGCGACAGTTTCACCTTCAAGGACCTGGGCCTGCTGATTATAGACGAGGAACAGAAGTTCGGGGTGGCCGCCAAGGAGCGTCTGCGCCAGTTCAAGGCGTCCGTGGATACCCTCACCCTCACCGCCACTCCCATCCCCCGCACCCTCCAGTTCTCCCTGCTGGGCGCCAGGGACCTCAGTATAATCAACACTCCCCCTCCCAACCGCATCCCGGTGCAGACCGAAATCATTCTTTTCGACGAGAACGAGGTGAAAAGCATCATCAACTACGAACTCAATCGCGGCGGCCAGGTATTCTTCCTCCATAACAAGGTGGAGGAACTCCCCCATATCGAGATTATCCTCAAGAGGCTGGTGCCGGATGCCAGGATATGCATGGCCCACGGGCAGATGGAATCCCGCCAGCTGGAAGACAGGATGCTGGGATTCATAAGGGGGGATTACGACGTGCTGCTCTGTACCACTATCATAGAGAACGGCCTGGACATACCCAACGCCAACACCATCATCATAAACCAGGCACAGAACATAGGGCTTAGCGACCTGCACCAACTGCGCGGAAGGGTGGGACGCTCGAACCGCAAAGCCTTTTGCTACCTGATAGTCCCGCCGCTGGCTTTGGTTACGGAAGATGCCCGCAGGCGCCTGCGCGCCATCGAGGAATTCTCCGACCTGGGTAGCGGATTCAACATTGCCATGCAGGACCTCGATATCCGCGGAGCCGGCAACCTGCTGGGCGCCGAACAGAGTGGATTTATGATGGATATGGGTTACGAAACATTCCAGAAAGTTATAAACGAAGCTATGGACGAACTGGGTATAGAGACCGGTATACAAGTGAATAAGAGTAGGGAGAAATTTATTTCCGACTGCACTATTGAAACCGACCAGGAGGCTTTGATACCCGATGAATATATAGACGTCCTCGCCGAGAAAATCCGCATCTACAAACAGCTCGATTCCATGGATTCCGAGAAGGATCTGGACCGTCTGTCAATACATCTCACCGACCGGTTCGGCCGTATCCCCCAGCCGGTTGCCAACCTTTTCAACGTGGTAAAGATCCGCAACCTTGGAATGAGGCTCGGTTTCGAAAAGATTATAGTCAAGAACGGCATGTGTATCTGCTGGTTCATCTCCCTTGAACACTCCCCTTATTTCAAGTCCGACGTCTTCGAAAAGATACTCGCGACGGTATCGTCCGGCACCACGCCTTTCGTCCTCAAGCAGACGGACAGCAAGTTGAAACTGGTAGCCCATGGCGTGGACGGCCTTCAGGATGCCTGGGCGCTCTTGAATAAATTAGTATAATTTAGTATCTTTGCAGGCTATTTATACTAGACAGTGGCAAATTTACTGATAGAGGTTGGAAATACGGCGCTCAAGGCCGCCTGGGCCGAGGGGATGACTCTCGGCAAGACCTACCGTTTCCAGGGTGAGAAAGTGATGGAGTTCATCCTTTCCATCACCGAGAAGGAAAAGGCGGAGGTTATGGCCGTGGTGTCCGCCAAACCCATCACTCCGGAAGAAGAGGCCGTCCTGCGCGGAGAGTGCAGGCACCTGATGATCCTGGACAGCACCCATACGGACATCCTCCAGCGCTACGACCTGCCGGACTACCTTTCCTACGACAGGGCTGCTTCGCTGCTGGCGGTGCGCTATCTGTTCAAGGGAAAGCCCTGCATCGTGTTCGACTTCGGAACAACCCTCACCATAGACCTGACCTCGGAAACAGGGCAGTACCGCGGCGGAAACGTTTCCCCCGGATTTCTTACCCGTTTCAAGGCTTTGAACCGCTATTCCAAGTCGCTGCCGCTGATGAACATCCCCGCCCGTATCCCTCACGAGGGGAACTCCCTGGAGTCTTCGATAGAGTCCGGAGTCGTTTCGGGCATAATGTTTGAAATTGAAGGGTACATCCGCCGGCATCCGGGATACGTGGTGGTATTCACCGGTGGAGATGCCACCTATTTTGCCAAGCGCATGAAACAGTCGCTGTTCATCGTGAGCAACCTTGTTCAAGTGGGCCTGGCGCTTATTACAGACGATTATGTTGAAAAGAATATTCAGTAGTGCATTGATCCTGGCGGCCCTGACGATTTCCGCGGCAGAAGCCTGCGCCCAGTCCGGGGAATACATGGCATACACGCCGTATTCCATCTTCGGAATAGGAGACCTCTATCAGCAGGGGTCCGCCTATCACCGCAGCATGGCCGGAGTGGGTATAGCATCCAGGAATGTCCGCTATCTGAATTCCCTGAATCCCGCCTCCCTGCCCGTCAGGGACACCCTTTCGTTCATGTTGGATTTTTCCCTGCTCAACAGCAACAACATCTACAAGCAGGAAAACATGGTTTCCGCGAGGAACATAACCAACATGGGCAGCATGACAATATCCTTCCCCATCATCAGGAACCTGGCCATGATGGTTGGCGTAAGTCCTTATAGCGCAGCAGGATATGGTTATTCCGTAAAGGAAACGGATCAGGCCGTTATTGCAAAGACGGGCAACGTTACCTATCACGATTACGGCCAGGGAGCCCTCTATAAGTTATACGGCGGGCTTGGATATGCCCTGTTCAAAAACCTGTCCGTTGGCGCCGAAGCCGACTACATTTTCGGCAACAATGGAAAGTATTTCACAGAACAGTTCTCCCAGTCCGGCACCAATAGCGTTCAAGACAGTTATGTGCTCCGCCTGCATTCCTTTACCGGCAAGTTCGGCATGCAGTTCGAGCAGAAACTCAGCACCAAGACCAAGCTTGGAATCGGAGCGACATATACCCTCGGAAGCGAGCTTCAAGGCACCGTGGACTACAAGCACCAGTCGGTTGGAAGCGCAGAGACGTTCACGGTTTCGTCGAAGTCGGACACGCTGGGCGTCAATTCCCAGGGTGTGCGCCTGGCTTCGGAACTGGGCGTAGGCGTCTCCCTCAATATCGAAGACCGCCTGAGGGCGGAGATAGACTACAGCTACGCCGATTGGACGGGCACCGGGATGGGAACGGCAACGGGATTCGCCAATCCTGAAAGCAAGACTCCGTTCGCCGCCGGAGTGCGCCAGAGCTTCCGCGCAGGAGTGGAGTATACCCCCGACAGATTTAACGTACGCTACCGCTGGAAGCGCTATTCCTATAGGGCCGGAGCATATTATACTACAGAGTATTACAAGGTTGCAGGCAACGAAATCGGCTCTTTTGGCATCACTTTTGGTGCAACCATCCCTGTGAGGGAGACTTACCTGCACAACGGAATATCCATCGGAGTGGATATGGGGCAGAGGGGAACGACCAATGCAGGACTGGTGCGAGAGCGTTACATAAGATTCTGTGTTGGGCTGAACCTTCACGACATTTGGTTCCAGAAACGCAGATATGAATAGATAAACATTTAACCTGAAAGGATATGAAAAAGATTGTTGTAGCATTAATGACCATGGTGATGGTTCTTGCCGGATTCAGAGCTTCGGCACAGGGAAAGTGGGGCGCAGACAGCGCAAACTGCATCAAGTACCTGTCCTTCTACGATGAATCCTACAAGGCCAAGGATTACGACAACGCCACCACAAACTGGCGCAAGGCGTACAAGTCCTGCCCTCACGGGATCAGGCAGACCATGCTCACCAACGGAACGGAACTCGTGCGCAAGCTCATCAATAAGAACAAGGGCAACGTGGTATATCGCGCCGCTCTCATCGACACCCTGATGACCCTCCACGAGGAGCGCGCCCAGCTCTTTCCCAAGTATGCTGTATCCGCCCTCAACAACAAGGGTGTGGATATCGTCAACTACCTCAACGGGGATGACAAAGCCATCTATGAAGGGCTGAACGATGTTATCGTCCGCAACGGGGAGAACACCCGCACCAGCCTCTTCATACAGGATATGAACGTGGCGATCGAACTTTACAAGAAGGGCGCCCTTTCCGCCGAAGACGTAATCAACACGTATCAGAGGAATGTGAACCTGCTCGACAAGGCCCCTGCCAAGACAACTGCTATGGCCGAGCAGAACCAGAAGGTGAAGACCGACCTGGAGAGCCTCTTCATCACCAGCAAGGTGGCGGAGTGCGACGACCTTATCGCCCTCTTCACCCCTCGCTATGAGGCCAATTCCGAGGATCTTTCCCTAGTCTCCAACATTGTCAAGATGCTGAGCATCACCGAGGATTGCCAGGATAACGACCTCTTCCTGAATGCGGTCACCTCCATGTACAAGCTGGATCCTTCCTACAATTCAGCGTACTACCTCTACAGGCTGAACGCATCCAGGGGTAACATCGACGCCGCCCTGAAGTATATAGACGAGGCTATCGCCTATGAGGCTTCCGATGCATCCACCGATGCAAACTACAGCTTCGAGGCTGCCGCCTATTGCTTCAAGAACGGGCGCCTGGCCAAGGCATACAACTATGCTGACGCCGCCAAGAACCTCGACGAGAACTTCTCCGGTAAGGCCTACTTCCTGATGGGTCAGATCTGGGGTGCCACCTCCTGCGGTGGAGACGAAATCGAGAAGCGCGCCCACTACTGGGTCGCCGTCGACCTCCTGCAGAAGGCTAAGGCTGCCGATCCTTCCCTTACCGACGATGCCAACAGGGCTATTAGTTCCTACAGCATCTACTTCCCCGAAACCGCCGAAGCGTTCATGTATAACGTTACCGACGGACAGGCTTACAGGGTGGTTTGCAATGGCATGAGCGCCACTACCACCGTCCGCACCAGGAAGTAAAGTGAGGCGGAGCAGGATAGTTTTGAATTATCTTGGGATAGCTGTCGTGATTACGGCGGCTATCCTCGTTGTTTCCTGCAAGAGCAAAATGGCTCAGGCGGATGCCCTGAACCTGAAAAACACCCCCATCCAGACCATTGAAGATATGTTCGCCGTGCAGACCCGCAACGGCCTTGTGGTGATGAGGGTGGAGAGTTCGGTGATGGAACGATACAACACCGACACCTCCTCTTACGAGTCTTTCCCCAAGGGTATCGCCATCTACGGGTATTCCGACGAGGGCCTGCTCGAAACAATCATCGTGTCCGACGACGGCAGGCACATAATCAATAAGAAGCGCGCCAGTCGCGAACAGGAAGAGATATGGGAGGCGTTCGGGAATGTGGTGGTGCACAACGTGCTGAAGCAGGAGACAATGGAAACGGACACCCTGTACTGGAACCAAGCCAAGAACGAGATATACACAGACTGCTATGTGAAAATGTATTCCCCGCAGGGTTTCCTGCAGGGTTATGGAATGCGTTCCGACGACCACGCCCGCAATGCAATCCTGCTGGAGCCCTTCAACGGATACGGTTATACCGTAAAGGACAGCACGGTGGTTGTTATTGATTCTGTGAATTTTATCGGGCCCCTGGTCAAAAATTTAAGATAATTTACTACCTTTGCGGGCTAAATTGATTTTAATAATTAAAAATATAAACTGAAATGGCGGTTCTTGAAAAAATTCGCGTTAAGTTCGGGCTTGCGATCTCGATAATCATCGCACTGGCCCTTTTATCATTTATCATAGATCCCAGCACCCTCGAGTCTGCATTGCATTCAATGTCGAGCAAGTACGACGTGGGTGTCATCAACGGTAAGTCGATAGCATATACAGACTATCTCGAAGATGTGGAGAAATATACCCAAATCAACGAAATAATCACCGGCACCAGCGTGCAGAACGAGCAGACCCAGCAGCAGATCCGGGACGCCGCCTGGCAGGAGCTTGTGGACAAATATATGTTCATCAAGAACGCCAAGGCAGCGGGCATCGCCGTCGGCGAGGATGAGATCACCGATCTCGCCACCGGCGCCAACCCTTCCCCCGTCATCGCCGGCAACGCCGCGTTCATGGACGAGAACGGCAACTTCTCTGCAGACCGTCTGCGCGAATTCGTCTCGCAGGCCAAGGAAGATGAGAGCGGACGCCTTATGCTCTACTGGAACTATCTCCAGAACTCCGTCAACACCCAGCAGTATTATGCCAAGTATGGCGCCCTCTTCAACGCAAGCACCTATCAGAATGCCATCGAGAAGGAACTTAACATCGCACAGAACAACACCACCGCAAACGTGGACTATGTCTATGTGGCAAATCCTTTCATCCCCGACAGCACCGTCAAAGTGACTCCCGCCGAGATCAAGAAATACTACAAGTCCCACTCTAAGTTCTTCGAGCAGCAGGCCAGCCGCGACATCGAATACGTTGTGTTCGAGGTTGTTCCTTCCGCAGAGGACATCGCAGCCACCAACGACCAGTTCGCAGAGGCTTATGCGAAGTTTGCGGAAGCCGACAACATGAAGGCATTCCTTCTCAAGAACTCCGACCGTCAGCTCAACAACTACTGGTACAAGGCCGGCGAACTTGCCAGCATCAACCAGGAAGTCAACGACTTCGTGTTCGGCGGCAAGGGCACTGTTTCTCCTGTTATCGCCGACGGTGAGACCTTCTATGCTGTCCGCGTCATGGATTCCAAGCCCGTTGCAGACTCCGCATACGTCAAGCACATCCTGCTTCAGGGCAGCAAGGCCGGTGTGACCGCCGACAGCCTCGCTACCGTTATCCGCAAGGGTGCAAACTTCTCCGCTCTCGTTGCAGAGTTCTCCGTCGATCAGAACTCCGCGGCAGACGGCGAGCTCGGCAACATAGGCTGGCTCACCCAGACCTACATGATCCCCGGCTTCGAGAGTGTGATTACCGCCCCTGTGAACCAGCCCATGGTTCTCAAGACCCAGTACGGCACACACGTCGTGGTTGTCACCAAGAAGACCGCCCCCATCGTCAAGAAACAGGTGGCCATCCTCGAGAAGACCGCAATCGCCAGCAAGGAGACCTTCAACACCTTCTATTCCAAGGCCAACAAGTTCGCCACCATTGCTAACAAGACTGCAGCCGGCTATGCCGAGGCAGTGGACAGCCTGGGTGTATATTCCCACAAGATGAACATCACCGAGGCGACCTCTACCTATGGCTCCATCGAAAACGCCAAGGAGGTTACCCGCTGGGCATTCGACAACAAGGTCGGAAAGGCGTCCAACATCATCACTGTCAACAACAAGTACTTCTTCATCACAGAGCTCATCGGCATCCACAAAGAGGGTGTCAAGCCTCTGAACGAGGTCTCTTCCTCCATCGAGAGCCAGCTCTATACCAAGAAGATGGCAGAGGCCAAGAAGGCCGAGATCGCAGCCAAGATCGAAGGCTGCACCACCCTTCAGGAGATTGCAGACAAGTTTGAGACCACCATCACCAGCGAGCCTTCGCTCAGCCTTTCTTCCATGACCGGCCGCGTGGATCCCGCCCTTGCAGGCGCAGTCTGCAACGCCGAGGAAGGCAAACTGACCGGCCCTGTCGCCGGCAGCTATGGCACCTATGTGCTCGTGGTCAACAGCAAGGAAGTCGGATCCTTCTACACCGAGGCCGACGCCGAGATGTTCGCACAGCGCAAGGCCCAGTACAACACCCAGGGCATCATTCCTGTGATGTCCGACAACGGTGTGGTTAAGGATAACAGGGCGAGGTTCTTCTAGGAGATCTCTACCTTAAGGCCTTTTGAGAATGAAAGGACTGTGTCCACGGTTGTGGCATAGTCCTTTTGTTTTATCTTGATGTCCAGGACGGCCACTCCGTCGGAGAGGGTGAAGGACGTCACGTCCGCCCCCGTCTCCTTGAGGGTTTTCATCACATCCAGAAGCTCGTCGTTCGTCACTTCAGAAAGGGTGACGGTGAGCTCTTTCTCCCCATGGCTGCGGGTGATGAAATGCATGGTCTCCAGCACCAGGATGGTCATTATCGTGGTCGCTATGGCCACGGAATACATCTGCGCGCCGCAGGCCAGGCCTATCGCAGCGGCCACCCAGAGGCCAGCCGCGGTGGTGATGCCGCGTATGACGTTCTTCTGGAAGATGATGACGCCCGCACCGATGAAACCGATGCCGGACACCACCTGCGCTGCCACGCGTGCGGCGTCGAAACGGCCCGCGAAGGCATACTGCGAAATCACCATGAACAGGGCGCTGCCGAGCGCCACGATGAAGTGCGTGCGCACACCGGCTTCCTTGGCCCTGAATTCGCGCTCGAGGCCTATCAGCCCGCCCAGGAGCCCGGCCACGAATATCCTAAGTATGAAGTTCCATTCGATTGTCATAGCGGTAGAAGTTTAAAACAGTCCGGGAGTGATAGCCAGCCATTTCAGAAGCGTCTGCCCGAAAAGCAGGATCAGCAGCCACGAGAAAGTCATCATCGTGATACCGAACTTGAATGCGTCCGTCTGGCTGTATTGGTTGGTATTGTAGAGCAGCGCCGCCGGCTTGCTGTTGAAAGGCAGCACGTAGCAATGCTCGATGAGCATGGATGTGGGCAGCGCCAGGCTCATGGGAGGGAAGTGGAAGCGCGCCTCCACGCCCAGCGCGATGGGCACGAACACCATCGTGCGTATGGTCTTGCTCTGGAACACCAGCCCCGAATACATCATCAGGAAGGTGATGATCACGTAGAGCACCCAGAACGGGGTGTCGGAGGTGATGCCCATCGAATCGAAGGCCGCGTTCACCATGGTATTCGGCAGGTCGGTGGCGTTCAGGCCGCTTCCCAGCACGTACGCGCCGGCCGAGAAGAGCATCAGGTGCCAGGGGATATCCACATCGTTCCACTTCACCACCCCGATTCCCGGAAGCAGGGCGATGCAGGCGCCCAGCAGCGCCACGAGGGTCTCATCGATGTGGTGGAAGGTGCCCTTGGTGACCCAGAGGAAGAGCACAAGGCAGAAGATGCCCACGGCCTTCCATTCCTGCGCGCTCATCTTGCCCATGGTGGCCAGTTCCGCCTTCAGGCGCTCGATTCCGCCCTCCAGCTGCGGCTTCTGCTCCTCCTTCTTCATAGGGAAGAATACGTACATTCCCATCAGCAGGCCCACCACGAGGATGATGATGCTCATGGGGCCTACCGCGATCAGCCACTCCTTGTAGCCGAAGTCGCAGGAACCCAGGAAGCCCGCGATGAGCGAGATGGCCAGCAGATGCGCTCCGCTTCCCGTATAGAAAGCGTTCGCGCCGATGTTCACCTGGAAGAGGTTCTGTATCACCAGGTTGCGGCCGAAGTTGTTCCGGTGGCCGTTGGAGGCCCCGTAGATTGCGCAGATCACCATGAAGATGGGCAGCATGATGGTCGCTTTGACGGTGGTGGCGGAGATGAAGGCGGAGAGCACCAGGTTGATGCCCAGGAAGCTCCAGAGCACACCCTTCGCGCTCTTGCCGAACTTGATCACGAAGGCCAGGGCCAGGCGCTTGGCGAACTGCGTTTTGACCAGCATGGACGCCAGCACGAAGCTGAGGATGTTCAGCCACATCACCGGATGTCCCAGCTGCGCCAGGGCCTCTTTCTGGGTGGTCACGTTGAACAGCACCACGCCCAGGATGAGCAGCAGGGAGGTGAGATAATTGGGGATGGCCTCCGTCATCCAGAGAATGAGGCTGGCCACGAAGATGCCCAGCATGGCGTAGTTGGCGCGGATGAATCCATCGAGGCCAAGGGCCCCCAGGCGCTTCTGTGCGGTGGCGGCCAGGCCGTCCGTGCTGAGGTTGTCGATGAAACCTATATGGCAGAACCAGCAGATCCAGACGAAGGCGATGATGGCCAGGGGACCGCCCAGGCGGGCCATCCACACCTCGAATTTCCCCTTCTGCATCTTGGGGAGCTTCTCCACCTTGTAGTTGTTCATGTCCAGCGGATCGAACGCCGCCGTCTTTATCTCTTCTGCCATTGGTTTATTGATAAGTTACAGTCTGAAGCTTGCTGGTTTTGTCGCAAACAAACCAGAACTGCTTGTGTGCGACATCTTTGCAGAAGCCTTCCGGCTTCTTCACAAAAGAAATATCGTATTCCTTAACTTTGGTTCCGTCGGTTTTCAGCTGGGTCAGCTTCTGTGTTTTTGCATCGGTTATCCAAAGGGTTTTGTCGGCATCGTCATAGTAGATATCCGAAAGGCTTGTCGCCCACTCCGCATCGAACGCGGTCGCCCAGGTCTTATCGGCTATCGAATAGCTATATACGCGCGTGGGCTTGCTTTGGTTGGCAATATATAACACACCGTTGCCTGCAGCGATTCCTTCATATCCCTGGTTCTCTTCTCCGCCGGCCTCTTCGGGGCCTTTGGATACAAGGCTTACGCTTTTGTGGTCTGCACTGAGCTTATAAACCTCCCGAGTCCGCTCCTCGCTGAGGTAGATGCTGCCATCCGCAGCTCGGGTGATGCCTTCCCAGTCGTGGGCATCGTCCGGCTTGGCGAAGGAGAACATGTTTTTCTGCACCCCGTCCAAGCTGAATTCATATACGTGACCATTGTCTTCTGCCACATAAAGGCCGTCTCCCGCCTCGTTCAGACAGATTGCCGACAGACCCTCCAGGCCGGTGTTATAGTAGGTTTGTGTGCCAAGCGTATAAACTATGACATCGTCGCCTCCGTCGTCTATAATAACAGGCTCATCCTTAAGACAAGCGCCTAAGGATGAGACCATTAATAGACAGAAAAGGATGGATTTAAATCTTATTTCCAATTCTTGTACGGGTTTTTCATCAACATGGAGTTGAAGTACTTGGGATCGCCGGTAACCTCCTCGCCAAGCCATGCGGGCTTGTCGAAGGGCTCGTTCTCGTCGGCAAGTTCCACCTCGGCGACGGTAAGGCCGTCGTTGTCGCCGTAGAACTCGTCAACCTCCCAGGTATGAACTCCGTCGGTGTTCTTAACGAGATAGCGAGTCTTGTCGATCACGCCAGGTTCGGCGAGGTCGAGAAGCTGCTTCACCTCATCCACAGGAATCTCTTTCTCCCATTCGAAGCGGGCTGCGCCGGAAGCGTTGCCTATGCCTTTCACGGTGATGAATCCCTTGTCGCCCTTCACGCGGATGCGCACGGTGCGCTCGGGAACGCTGCTCAGATACCCCTGGGTGATACGTGTGGCCTTGAAAGCTTCAGCTTTGAAGTCTCCCTTGACCAGGAATTTTTTCTCTATTTCCTGTGACATATCGTTTCGTTTGCAAGGGGTTTGTCGCTCATTCCGATCACGCGCTTGATGGCCTGCAGGTAGTTGATGTTCTCGACTCCTTCGAGGCCGCAGTCGGCGATGGTCTTCTTGATGTCTTCGATCTCTGTGGATTCGGAGTTGATGGTGACCACCTTCGCACCGTTGATGAGCACGTTGCCGACCTCGCAGATGGTGTTGTTCACCATGTAGCCGAAGCGCTGCTTGTGCACGCGGACTGCAGCGAGATCCTTGTTGGCCTTCACCATTTCGATGAACTCCTCATAGGTGTAGGTGTCTTTCGTGAGCTTGGGCATCTCTACCATGAACGCGGGGAAGACTTCCTTCTCCAGAACCTCGCGGGAGATGGGGAACTCGCCCTTCATGAGGGGATTCCACTGCTCGAGACCGTCGACCGTCTGCACGTAGGTCTTGATGTCCATCTTTCCGTTGCGGATCTTGGTGTTGTTGATGTCGTTCTTGGCGGAGATGATGTAGATTTCATCGCTCTCGCGCTCCCATACCTTTTCAGGTACGGGAACGGAGAGACGTGCCATTCTCTTATGCTGCTCGCAGAAGCACTGGCCGAAGCTGCGGAATTCGAAGCGCGGCTTGCTCTGCTCGCCAATCTTGAGTTCTTCTGCCATGATGCAATCAGGGATTACTGTGCAACGGCGGTAGGAATATCACCTTTATCGGCAGCGTTGTTATTGCTGGAGCCAATGGTGATTTCCTTAAGCTTCCAAGTGCTGCCACCATCGGTGGTGAGAGCATAGGAATACTCCACGGTAACCGCAAGGGTGACCTCGGCGTTGCCGTTGGCCTTCCAGCCACGGTCGAAAGTAGAGATAACTTTGCCGTCAGCGTCCTTGAGTTCGAGAAGTAGGCTCTTGGTGGGGGAGAAGCTCGCGGTGGAAACAGCGTTTGCCACGGCATCAATTTCTGTGGTTTCCTTCTTGCCCTTGATGACAAAGAATCCCTTTGCGGCGATCTTATCATCAGCTGTGCCAGTCCAGCAAGCGGCTTCTTCACCATTCTTGAAGATGGTCACACCCTCGAGGCTGCATTCCTTGTCGCCAGCGTTGTAGAGTTCGATTCCCTTGTAACCAACGACACCGCAAACTTCATTGAGGCAAACCTTGGTGATGTCGCCAGTGCCGGTTTCGTCTTTCTGTTGTTCAGGATCCTTGTTGCAGGAAACGAGTGCTGCGAGTGCAATTGCAGCGAAAACAAATAACTTTTTCATGACTTGAATGTTTAAATGTTTAAATGATAATTGTTATCTTGATTAAAAGTCTATTTCAATACGCATAGCAACCATATGGTAGTCTACGCCAGCTTTACCAACGGTATTGTAGGGGTTCTTGACTGCGGTGCCTGCGCCGTTTACACCACAGGAGAATTTGTTGCCTTTACCAGAGCAGAAGCGGTCGTTGTCGTTGTACTGCCAGTTGAGTTGGACCTTCACGTGGTCGTTGATGTAGTAGTTGAGGCCGAGGGCGTATGCCATGCTGGAACCGCCCATGATCTTCTGGTCGTTGGGGTTGAGCGCTTTGTCTGCGTTGAGGTCGAGGAATTCCACTCGTCCACAAAGCTCCACATCGCCCCACTTCTGGCCCCTCTTCACGCGGGTGAACTTGCCACCTGCGCCGTCATAGCGCTGGGATCCGCCGAAGAGAAGGTATCCTCCCTGCACATACCAGCCAAAGAAGTTCTTGCCGGTGCCGTCGGGCAGGATGGTGGTGTTGCCCATATAGACAGCCTCTCCGCGGAAGCCCTTCCAGTAACCGGCGAGTTCTCCGGTGTAGCGATAGTAGTGGTCGAAGTTGAAATCACCCGTATCTACATACTTCTTACGGTTGATGCTGGTGGAGTTGCGGGTGCTGTAGCGCATTTTTCCAAAGGTCTCATCAGAGGTCTTGGGCTCGCGGTACGATGCTGCAGCGCCGATGTGCAAACCCCAATCCTCCTTATTCCATCCGGGCTGCCAGATTGCCTTGACGGTATAGGTAAGGCCTTCGTCCGGGCCGGCACCCTTGCTGGATTCTTCTATGTAAGTACGAGTCTCCTCGCCTTCTATTTCCTGACCCATAATACCAAGATTCAGGAAAACGCCCTTGTTGTAATAGTTGGCGTTGAATCCAAGATGGCGGGATGGAGCAAGGGCCGAGCAAACCATCGGGCGCTCGATGAACTGCAGATAACGGGAAGAATTGTTCCTCTGAATTGAAAAGATTTCCTTGAAGCTACCTACCTGGAACTGGAATTTTTCCAATCCGGTGTAACGGATGATAGCGTCCTTGAGCTCGAACACGCCGTTAGCCATATCCATGTCCACTTCTCCATACCAATTCTTGTCGATTTGTGCCTTCACAGCAAAACGGGCGCGGCGAACTGAGAGACCGTTGGAGATTTGCTCGTTTTTGGGGAGCCAGTCGGGCTCGCCGAAGAACACGGCTCCGTCGGTCTGCACGCGGTTGTCCAGCCATATCTTATAGCCGGAATCTCCCTTTGAGCGAAGGACTAGGATTCCGTCCTGGGCTTCTGCCTGAAGGGGGTCTATGTCCACCTTGACGCCATATTGGTTATACTGCTCCTTCTGTGCACTTGCAGTAAATGCTGCGGCAATCAAAAGAGCGAAAACTAATGATACTTTACGCATAAATTGAAAATGTTTTGTGTTATTCAGTTTGCTAATATAGTATTTTTCTAAAAAAAATGTTCAGGCAAAGCCTAAACATTAAACAAGAAGTGCATTATGTCGCCGTCTTGCACCACGTACTCCTTCCCTTCTATTCCCATCTTTCCGGCGGATCGGCAGGCGGACTCCGACTTGAGGTTCACAAAGTCGTCGTACTTGATAACCTCGGCGCGAATGAAGCCTTTTTCAAAGTCGGTGTGGATTACTCCGGCCGCTTTCGGGGCCTTGTCCCCGGCGTGGATTGTCCAGGCGCGGCACTCGTCCGCTCCGGCGGTAAAGAAGGTGCGCAGCCCGAGCAGGCGGTAGGCCCCCTGAATCAAGCGGACTACTCCGGATTCCTCCAGCCCGAGTTCTTCCAGGAACATCTGCCTGTCTTCGAACTCCTCGATCTCGGCTATTTCGGATTCCGTCTTGGCGGCAATCACCAGGATTTCTGCGTTCTCGTCCTTGGTGGCCTCGCGCACGGCTTCCACATATTTGTTGCCTTTCGCGGCGGAGGCGTCATCCACGTTGCAGATATACATAACCGGCTTGTTCGTAAGGAGATACAGGTCCTTTGCCATGGCGGCCTCTTCCTCGTTCTGGGGAGTAACGGTGCGGCAGGATTTGCCGCCCTGAAGGGCCTCGCGATAGCGATATAGCAGTTCGCATAGCTTCTTCGCTTCCTTGTCCCCGCCCGTCTTGGCGGCCTTCTCCGCCTTGGCCAGGCGGTTTTCAACCGTTTCCAGGTCCTTTATCTGGAGTTCCAGGTCCACCACTTCCTTGTCGCGGACGGGATTCACGCTGCCGTCCACGTGCACTATGTTGCCATCGTCGAAGCAGCGCAGCACGTGAAGGATGGCGTCGCATTCGCGGATGTTGGCGAGGAACTGGTTGCCGAGACCTTCGCCCTTGCTCGCGCCCTTCACCAGGCCGGCTATGTCCACGATGTCCACCGTTGCCGGAATCGTCCGCTGCGGATGGCAGATTTCGGTGAGAACGTCCAGGCGGCGGTCAGGCACGTTTGTGCTGCCGAGGTTGGGCTCGATGGTGCAGAATGGGAAGTTGGCGCTCTGTGCCTTGCCGGAACTCACGCAGTTGAAGAGGGTGGATTTGCCCACATTGGGCAGTCCTACTATTCCACATTTTAGACTCATTTTCTCAAGTTTTGTTTCAAAACTCAAATTTACTGAATTTATTCGATACGGAAACTTAAAAAATCGTACTTTATGGTCGGTTTTTTTAAGTTTCAGGGGGTTCGGTTTCGTCGGTTTGTACTATGTTTGTCGCCTAATGCTTTTTTTGTTACAAATAGTTTTGTTATCCGGTTCCCTCATCAAAGGGGAACCGGATTTTTTGTGTATGTTCTGGAACGTGGAGAACTTTTTCGAAGCCCGTCCCCACTTTAAAGATAAATGTAACGGCATCGCCAAGACCGTAATGCTTGCCGCCGACGAATTCGGCATGATGCCGGACTTGATAGGCCTTGCGGAAGTCGAGAACCGCCGCGTGGTGCAGAAGCTGGTTTCCCGCACCGGCCTCCGCCGCGCGGACTATGGCATCGTGCATTACGACTCTCCCGACCACCGCGGCATCGACTGCGCCCTCCTCTATCGCCGCAGCCGCTTCCACCTCGTTTTCTCCAAACCCAGCCACCTCCCCGACCGG